>JGI20225J20221_1002353_pt2 | contig 14423 bp, 10 predicted proteins | sample BioMet4_FD_20221 | JGI IMG/M metagenome (IMG submission 20221) | reverse complement strand
GATGGTATTGTCGGGCGCGCTTGCGTCGTATTCGCATTCCGGTTGCCATATGCTGATTAGGCTTTCAGGCATATAGCCATGNTCNCGGAGGCANTGGCGATAGACTTCTTCACTGATGCCGGCCTTTTTGGCTTCGGCGGTAAGAAAATCAAGAAAGGGAACGCTCGTCGGGGTTAAGGTCCCGGTGAAAGACTCGTTCGTATAAACCCAGTCATAACCATTAAAAACGGCGAAGGTCCAACTGAGGGGCGTCAGCTCCATCGTCGTATAGAAATCGAAACTTGCCGTCCCATTTTTGGTGGCCGCATAAGCATAAGGACTATAGGAAGTTCCGTCGCTGGTTCTCGTCACCGCGAAATCTTGGGTTCCGAAAGGCGTAAAAACGCTGTAAGCCTTGTTTTCGAATTTGAAATAGAGGTCGGCGTAGGAATAACGGTTCCCAGAGGAAACGCTGACATTTTTAGTAAAGGTATAGTGATAAAGAGAAGCGGTATCGCTAGGCAAGGCGGCTTTGACTTGATTGGCCGTATTGAGAAGACCCCAGACATCGGTGAGATTCTCAGCGCCATGGTTGGCCTTAGGATCCACGATCGACTCCGCGGTCGGGGCCACGCTCTTAGTTACCCCATCCATCGTCACATTGAGATTGGGTAGGGCTGATAGACCTTGCGTATAGGCGGAATAATTGACGGCCAAAGGCAATCCCCAAGTGACATTTTGAGCGGCGGTAGCGTGGTCAATGCAGGAATAAGTGGTCGTTAGTTGGCTCGTCATCGTACTGGCTTTATCGTTGGACCCGGCGGTCCAGTCAAAAGCGGCGGTCTGTCCGGTCAACTCAATGTCGCCGTCCCCCGTCGGGGCCAAGGAGCCGGCATTAGCGAATTGAGGGGAAAGTTCGACGTCCGCAGCCAAAGGAACAGCACCCCCTGAAACGATGAAAATCGAGGGGGCTAATGTCAGCAAGCTAAGACNCGATAACAAAAGAGTAAGGGAACGTTTCATAATTTGCCTCCTTGAGAGAGGTTAATGATCCCCCAAATTAGGGCAACGATAACCATGATAGTCACGATGCCGCACAAGGCAGTGGCAACAATGGCCATCGGTTTCATTTTTCTAGCCTTGGTGATGCCAAGAATTCCCAAGACCAAACCGGCAGGAGCAAAGATCTGAGTGACGCCTAAAACCACCCCAACGATCGATAAGGTGTCGTAAGACGTCCAAGACGNGGGGGTAGAANCGGCGGTTTTTGGGGCCTCTTGAGGGNTCAATTTCGTTCCNCAAGCGTGGCAGAAGAGAGCTTCTTCAGGATTCGTGCTTCCGCATTTAGGGCAAGTTTTCATATATTACCTTCTAAGCATAAGCATAGAGCTTACCTTAACAATGAGTGCGAATAAAAGAAAAATTCTTCGATATTTCTTGCTATATGAACAAATATTCATATAATGGTTATGTCAAAACATGAACAAATATTCATATTAAGGAGAAAACTTATGGTTGAATTACCNGCAGATGAGACGATCGACAAAATGGAATCCTTACTCAATATCGCGAGNGATTCTACACGTTTAAAGATCCTTTATGCCATTTCTGAACACGAGAAGAATGTGTCGGAAATCGTCGATGAGGTGGGCGCTTCTCAATCTTTGGTCTCTCACCAATTAAACATTTTGCGGTCCGCTGACTTGGTGAGCACACGCAAGGAGGGGACCAAGGTTTTCTATGCTCTAGCGGACGATCACGTCATCGCTTTGCTTCAAGTCGTTTACGACCACGTTACGGAAAGAAAATAACCATGGAAGAGGAAGAGCGTTCCAAAAAAGAAGAAATTTTGCTGCTAGTCCGGGTTGCGATAACTCTTACTTTGGTACTTTTAGGTATTTTTTACCTAAATGAATCGAACTTTTCATGGTGGGTTTCCCTTTTAGTCATGGGAAGCGCCTGGCTCATCATTGCCTACGATATTGTCTGGAAAGCTTTTAAAGAACTGTTTCTAGAGAAGAATCCCTTCAACGAATATATGTTGATGACCATCGCTTCAGTGGGGGCCTTTTGCTTACGCCTTTTTGGTGCTGATCATAACGAATATGCCGAAGGCGTCTTGGTTATGCTGCTTTATCAGATTGGCGAATTCTTCGAGGATTTTGCTACGGATAAGTCGCGGAAAGCCATCACGGATGCGATAGATTTACGCGATGAAAAAGCTAGCGTGATTTTGCCGGATGGAACCCTTGTTTCAAAACGCCCGGAAGAACTTGCCGTCGGGGATGTTTGCTTGATGAAGGTGGGGGAGAAGATTCTCTGCGATGGTGAAATCATTGAGGGTGAAGCCTCGATCGATGAGAGTTCTCTGACTGGAGAATTTGTGCCGGTTGATAAGAAAGTGGAGAGCCCAGTCCTATCAGGAACCATCGTTCGCTCAGGCTCGATCAAGGTCAAAGTTACGAAGCCTTACGCCGACTCGACAGTGGCAAAATTGCTAGATTTGGTCGAGAATTCCGCATCAAAGAAATCCAAGGCTGATCGCTTTATTTCTCGCTTTTCAAAGATCTATACGCCTGTGGTGATGATCCTCGCGATACTGGTGGCTTGCTTACCTCCTTTNTTCTTAGGCGTGAACGATGGAGCGGTTTGGTCTCGTTGGATTTATACGGCTTTATGCTTCTTGGTTATTGCCTGTCCATGCGCGATTGTGATCAGCGTACCTTTGGCTTATTTTGCTGGCCTTGGTTTGGCATCAAAAAACGGGATTGTTGTCAAGGGCGCCGAGTACTTTGATAAGCTCAACCATCTCGCGTATGTTGCCTTTGATAAAACCGGGACTTTAACGACGGGCCAAATGCGTGTCAATTTAATCAAGCCTATCGGCATCAGCGAATCCGAGTTTATGGAATACCTGCTCGCCGCGGAATGCCGCTCGACCCATCCGATTGCTCGGGCAATCTGCGAAGGCCATGACCTTTCCAAAATNAATCAAGGCATTACCGCTTATGAAGAGGTCTCTGGATTTGGTGTCCGAGTGACCTATAAAGGTCACGTGATTTTGGCGGGTAAGATTAACCTTCTCAATGCNAAGGCTTTGGATTTCGATCCGTCGAAAGAGCCNGGTTCTGTCACCTACCTTGCCGTNGATAATTCCTACAAAGGTTACATTATTCTCAATGATNTTTTAAGGGAGAATTGCGGAGTTCTAATACAAAAACTTCAGCAAAAAGGCGTTAAAACGATTTTNCTTTCTGGTGACCGTGAAGCCAACGTTAAGGCCGCGGCCGAATCGCTTCATATCGATGAATGGCATAGCGATTTGATTCCTGAAGAAAAAACGGAGGTCATCCATCAAAAGATCGATTCCAATNCCGGAACGATTGCCTACCTGGGAGATGGGATCAACGACGCCCCCTCCATCGTCTTAGCGGATGTCGGTATTGCCATGGGCGGACTCGGTTCCGATATGGCGATCGCCAATGCCGACTTGGTTCTGATGAATGACGATCCTTCTAAGGTGCTCACCGCGATCGCAATCGCTCATAAGACCGAGACTCGTGCACGCGTCAATATAATCGTCGCTTTGGCCATCAAATTAGGGGTGATGATTACCTCGCTTGTCTGGACGGGGTTCCCTCTATGGGCTGCTGTCTTGGCCGATACNGGTCTGACGGTGTTATTGGTCCTGAATTCCCTTGCGCTTAACTTCGCCAAAATCAGAAATCGTTAATTGCCTTGCCTTGTTTCGCTTCCTTTTTCAAAGTTCTAGGCTTTATGGGCCCATTGTGCAACGTGAACAACGAAACGCCTTGTTTCGCCTGTTTTCAAAAATAGTTATTGCGCCTGTCTACGCGCTCGCGTATAATCTCAAACGCGTGTAGCGAATACACGACTGCGTGGGAGGGTCCTTTGACGAGGGCCCGATGAACCACTGCATGGTATCCAAAGGAGGACACACATGAATAAAAAAATCGTCAAAGTCGTCAAGATGGAACTTCCTGGCGGCGAAGCGCATCCGGGCCCAAAACTCGCTTCCGCTGGCGTCGTTATGGCCAAGTTCTGCACGGACTTCAATGCGAAGACCGCGGACCGCAAGGGCGAGATTGTTCCCGTCATCATCACGGCCTATGAAGACAAGAGTCACAGCTTCGTCATCAAGACCTCGCCGGTCGCGACCAAGATCCTGAAGGCTGCTGGAGTCGAAAAAGGCTCGGGCAACCCCAAGAACATCGTTGGCCACATCAGCCAGGCTCAGCTCACTGAAATCGCTCAGTACAAACTGGTCGATCTCAACTGCACCGATATCGAAGCCGCTAAGAAAGTCGTCGCTGGCAGCTGCCGTCAAATGGGCATCGCCGTCGACGCCAAATAAGGAGAGCAACAATCATGAAAAAGAATAGCAAAAAGTACGTTGCTGCCCTCAAGAAGTACGACGCTGCGAAGGTTTACGAAATCTCCGAAGCGGCCAAACTCATCAAAGAGACTTCGGTCACCAAGTTTGATTCGACCGTCGACCTCGGCTTCCGCCTCAACGTGGATCCGACCCTCGCCGATCAGCTCATCCGTGGCACCATCTCCCTTCCCCATGGCAACGGCAAGAGCAAGAAGATCCTCGCCGTCACTATGACCAAGCAGGATGAAGCCAAAGCGGCCGGCGCCGATTACGTCGGTGGCAAAGAGTTGCTCGAAAAGATCACCGCTCAGAACTGGTTTGACTTCGACGTCATCGTCGCCACTCCGGATATGATGGGCGAACTCGGGAAGATGGGCCGTGTCTTAGGCCCCAAAGGCTTAATGCCGAACCCGAAGACCGGCACGGTCACGATGCAAATCGGCCAAGCCGTCAAGGAAATCAAACAGGGCAAAATCACCTACCGTGTCGATAAAGATGGCAACCTTGCCATGTCGATCGGCCGCGTGAGCTTCGCCGCCAAAGACCTCGAAGATAACATCGCCGCGGTCTGCGACCACCTCGCGAAGTCTCGTCCTGCCACCGTCAAAGGCACCTTCATCCATTCCGCCGTGGTCCATACCACGATGGGACCCGCGATCAAGATCACCTTCGCCGGCCGCAACTAATCGTTTCTATCCTAATTTTGGTGAATGGCATCATATTCCTAAGATAGCCGGGGGCACGTGCCTTAAAACTCCACCCTGCTGAGGTAATCGATTCACAATACTCACTAGCCATATGAATGCTTCACATAGTCGACAAGAAAGGAGGTAGAAACATGAACCAAGAAGTTCTGAAAGCCAAGAAAGCCTCGGTGAGCGAAATCACTGATGGTCTCAAGAGCAGCGCCACCGTCGCGGTCGTCTCCTATCAGGGATTAACCGTCGCCGAACTCCAAGAGTTACGCCGCGCCCTTGCTAGTCAGGATGCTTCCTTCGGTGTTTACAAAAACACTCTAGTGAACCGCGCCCTTAAAGACGCCAACCAGCCTGACCTCTCCGACTTACTGAACGGCCCGAACGGATTCGTCTTCTCGAAAGATGTCTCCAAAGGACCCAAGGCCTTAGTCAAGTTCTCCCGTTACCATGAAAAGCTCGTCTTAAAAGGCGGTCTCATCGGTGGGAAGAAGGCGACTGCTGAAGAGATCGTCACGATCTCCAAGCTCCCGAACAAGGAAGGCTTAGTCAGCATGTTCCTATCGTGCCTACAGGCACCCATTCGCAACTTCGCTTATGCGGTCAGCAAGATCGCTGAGAAGAAGCCCGCAGCCGCCGCTCCGGCAGCCGCTGCACCCGCTAGCGCCCCCGCGCCAGCAGCCAACTGATCTAGGAGGATCAAACCATGGCTAAATTAACCAACGAAGAAATCATCTCCTCCTTAAAGGAGATGTCGGTCCTCGAGCTCAATGAGCTCGTCAAGGCCGTCGAAAAGGAGTTCGGCGTTTCCGCCGCTGCTCCGACTGCTGCGGCCGCTCCGGCTGCGGACGAAGGACCGGTCAAAGCTGGCCCGAGCGAAGTCAACCTTATCCTCAAAGGACTTGGCACTGGCTCCAAAGTCGCCATCATCAAAGCCGTTCAGGCCATCACTGGTCTCGGCTTAATGGATGCCAAGAAGCTTGTCGATGCTGTTCCGGCCACCATCAAGGAGAAGATTTCTCCCGTCGAGGCCGAAGAGCACAAGAAAGCCCTTGTCGCCGCTGGCGCCGAAGTCGAAATCAAGTAGTTTCCGCGATCCGTTCCCACTCTCCTTCCGTCTAGGGAGGGTGGGAGCGATTTGCGCTTTATAAGGGAGGTTCCATGGGTCAATATTTCGATAACGTCGAAACTTTAGCCCATAAGAATATTGCCTTGGAGTTTGATCTCCTCGGCGAGCATTATTCCCTACAAAGCGACGCGGGTGTCTTCTCAAAGGAAGGCCTCGACGATGGCACGCGTTTATTGCTTGAAACCATCGCCAAGACTTCTCTAGGGGATCACATCCTCGACCTTGGGTGTGGAGTCGGACCAATCGGACTAATCCTGGCTCACCTCGATCCGCAGCGTCATGTCTGCTTAGCTGACGTGAATTTGCGGGCCCTTGATTGCGCGAAGCTTAACGCCGAAAAACTCGGAGTTACCTCGCAAGTCGAGATCGTCGCCTCAGACGTTTATCACAGCATTACCTCTTCATTCGATTGCATCGTGACCAATCCGCCGATTCGCGCGGGTAAGAAGGTCACGTATGCGATGTACGCGGGCGCGCCCGACCACCTTAGTGAAGGCGGTCGCTTGATCCTCGTCATCCGTAAACAGCAAGGCGCCGCGTCTTGCTTCGCGTATCTCCAAACGTTGTTCAGCAGCGTCGAGAAGGTCGCGCAGAAAAAAGGATATCGCGTTTATATCGCGACAAAATAAGGAGCACTACATGGCTAAAGAAGAGCAATTCGTCACCAACTACAAAGATTACAAGGCGGGGATTAACTCCCGTATCAATTTCAACAAGATCAGCGGATCGCTTGATCTGCCCTATCTCGTCGAAATTCAAACCGATTCCTACAAGTGGTTCAAGGACAAAGGCATCGACGAAGTTCTTAAGGAAACTTTCCCGATCGAGAACTATGCCGGCACCATTGCCATCAACTATGTGTCCTGCCGTTTCGAGAAACCCGAATACGGGCCGCTCGATTGCAAGGCCAATGACCTCACTTATTCAAGCAAGTTGAAGGTGACCTTACGTCTCTCCTTTAAGGGGAGCGGCGAAATCAAGGAAGCCGAAGTCTTCATGGGCGATGTCCCATTAATGACCGATTCGGGCACCTTTATCGTCAACGGCGCCGAACGTGTCATCGTTTCGCAGATCGTCCGTTCTCCGGGCGCTTACTTCCAAGACACCCCCGATAAATCCGGCATTCATACCTACAACGGCGAAATCATTCCTACGCGCGGCACCTGGCTGCAGTTCGAAAGCGATTTAAAGCACGTGATGTGGGTCCGCATTGACCGCCAGCGCAAAATGCCGGCGACCATTCTCTTCAAGGCCTTAGGCCTCGATAGCGAAAAGGAGCTCATCTCCTTATTCGGCGACACCGAATGGATGGCCAATACCTTAGCCTACTGCATGGAGTCACTATCGCCAAAGAGCATCACTGACCTCTTTGGCGATAGTGACTCCATGCAGTACACTCTCACCAAGGATTCCGCCATCAAGAATGGCAACGATGCCTTGATCGACATCTTCCGCAAGTTAAAACCGGGCGAACCGATCACCCCCGAAGGCGTTCAGACGTTCTTAGTCCAGAAATTCTTCGATGATAAGCGCTACGACCTCGGACGGGCCGGCCGCTTTAAGTATGAAAGCAAACTCGGCATCTACGACCGCTTAAATGGCCGTGTCCTCGCCGAGAACCTCGTTTCGGCCGATGGCGAAATCTTCACCAATAAGGCCGGCGTGGCTTTCACCAAAGATTACGAGCTCACCAAGAGCGATGTCCAAGAACTCAAAGACGCCGAATTCTTCGAAAAAGGCGCCCACGAAAAAGAGCTCAAGACCAACAAGAAACTCGATACCAATAGCAAAGTGACGATCGTCAAAGTCTACGCCCACGATAAGAAGGGCGACCGCGTCGTCTCCATCATCGGCACCGATCTCAATCAGACGCTTTCCCGCGTCACGATTTCCGATATGTTCGCCTGCTTCTCCTATTTCTGCAACATCATGGATGGCATCGGCCAGACCGACGATATCGATCACTTGGGCAACCGCCGCGTTCGCTGCGTTGGCGAACTCATGCAGAACCAATTCCGCATCGGCTTATCCAAGATGAGCAAGACCGTCCAACAGAAGATGTCGATTTCGGATATGGAGTCGGTGACNCCGCAATCCCTCGTCAACATCCGTCCGTTGACCTCGTCCATCCGCGAATTCTTCGCTTCCTCGCAACTCTCGCAGTTCATGGATCAGACCAATCCGCTCGCCGAACTCACCAATAAGCGCCGTATCTCGGCCTTAGGCCCGGGCGGCTTAACCCGCGACCGCGCTTCGATGGAAGTCCGCGATGTCCACTATACCCACTATGGTCGTATCTGCCCGATCGAGACCCCTGAAGGTCAGAACATCGGCTTGATCAACAACCTTTCGACTTACGCGAAAATCAACAAGTATGGCTTCATTGAGACCCCATACCGTGTGGTTATCCATAAAGATGGCCATGATTACGTCTCCGATGAGGCCGAATACCTCTCCGCGGACGCCGAGCGCGGCCACTATATCGCCGAGGCCAATATTCGCTTAGGCCAGCCGGTCATGATCGATGGCGTTTCGGTCAAGGAAATCCTCGACCCCGAAGTCGTCACCCGTCATGATGACGATAACACCTTAGCTAAAAAGGAACTCGTCGACTACGTTGACGTCTCGCCGAAGCAGATTGTCTCGATTGCTGCCGCTTGTATTCCTTTCTTGGAAAACGATGATAGCACCCGTGCTTTGATGGGCGCGAACATGCAGCGTCAGGCTTTGCCGCTTCTTCGTCCCTCGATTCCTTATGTCGGAACCGGACTTGAAGGCGTCATCGCCAAAGACTCCGGACTCGCCGTGGTGGCGGTTGCCGATGGCAAAGTCACCTATCGCGATTCGCAAACCATCATCGTCAAAGAAGGCAAGGAGAGCCGGACCTATCATCTCCAGAAGTTCGATCGCTCCAACCAAGGGACCTGCATCAACCAGACCCCGATCGTGGAAGTGGGGGATGACGTTAAGGCTGGTGCCATCATCGCTGATGGGCCCGCTATGCGGAATGGCGAATTGGCCCTCGGCCAAAACATTCTCGTCGCTTACATGACCTGGAATGGTTACAACTACGAGGACGCCGTCATTATGTCGGAGAAGATGGTGAAGGACGATACCTACACCTCCATCCACATCGAAAAGCACGAACTCGAATGCCGTGAGACCAAACTCGGCAACGAAGAGATCACCCGTGACATTCCGAACGTTGGCGATGAAGCCAAGACTTATTTGGACGAACGCGGCATCATCATCCCGGGCGCCGAAGTCAAAGAAGGCGATATCCTCGTGGGCAAAGTCACGCCGAAAGGCCAGACCGAGCCGACCCCTGAAGAGAAGCTTCTCATGGCGATTTTCGCCGAGAAGACCAAAGAGGGCAAGGATTCGTCGCTCCGCGTTCCTCATGGCGGCGCTGGCATTGTCCATGCCGTCAAGATTTTCAGCCGCAAAAACAAAGATCCGCTCCCGCCGGGAGTCAATGAAGTCGTCCGCGTTTACATCGTCCAGAAGAGAAAGATCTCCGAAGGCGATAAGATGTCGGGCCGTCACGGCAACAAGGGCGTCATCTCGAAGATTCTGCCGGTTCAGGATATGCCGTTCTTACCCGATGGCACCCCGATCGACATCATGCTCTCCCCGATGGGCGTTTGGGTGTTCCTTCCCGTATGAACATCGGCCAAATCCTTGAGGTTCACTTAGGACTTGCTTGCCGCAAACTTCATATGCGCGTTGCGACCCCGGTCTTCGATGGCGTCAGCAATGACGAAATCTTTGACCTCATGCATAAAGCCGGCTTACCGGCGGATGGCAAAACCGTCCTCTACGATGGCCGGACCGGCGAACGCTTCGATGAGCGTATCAGCGTCGGCGTCCAGTACATGATCAAGCTCGTGCACATGGTCGATGATAAACTCCACGCCCGGGCGACCGGACCGTATTCGCTCGTCACGCAACAGCCTCTTGGCGGCAAAGCCCAGAATGGTGGTCAGCGTTTCGGCGAAATGGAGGTTTGGGCCCTCGAAGCTTATGGCGCGGCCCACGTTTTGCAGGAAATGTTAACCATCAAGTCCGACGATCGTGTTGGTCGTCGCAAGACTTATGAAGCCATCATCAAAGGCTATCCGATTCCGAAACCAGGAATGCCGGAAGCCTTCAAAGGCTATCCGATCCCGAAACCGGGCATGCCGGAAGCCTTCAAGGTGTTCACTAAGGAGCTCAAAGGCCTTGGCATGAACGTCACCTTATTCGACCACGCGGGCGAAGCCATCGATATGGACGCCCTCGCCAAAGAAGCCTTAATCGAGGAGCGCAAGGTCAACTCAGCCATCCGCAACCTCACCTCGCCGCGCGAGGAGCAGCCGGATGTCGCCGCCGCCACGGAAGTGGAGAGCGACCAGGCCGCTGAAGAAGGCTTATCGGTTACCGCCGGCCCCACCAAACCTGGGGACGACGAGTGATAGGGAGGAACAATAACCATGTTTGATATCAATAACTTAGCCGCCGTTCAAGTCGGCTTAGCCTCTCCCGACACCATCCGCAGTTGGAGCCATGGCGAAGTCACCAAACCCGAAACGATCAACTATCGTTCGCAAAAGCCCGAAATGGGTGGTTTGTTCTGCGAAAAGATCTTCGGTCCGAGCAAGGACTACGAATGCCATTGCGGCAAGTACAAGAAGATCCGTTACCAAGGCATCACCTGCGAAAAGTGCGGGGTCGAAGTCATCTCCAAAGAGTTCCGGCGTGAGCGGATGGGCCATATTGAGCTCGTTTCGCCCTGCTCCCACATTTGGTATCTCAAAGGCATCCCCAGCCGGATGGGCCTCGTCCTCGACGTCAGCCCCAAACAGCTTGAGGAAGTCATCTATTTCGCCGCTCATATCGTCCTTAACCCCGGAACCAGCAAGGTCCTGAAGTACAAGGATTTCCTCGATGAAAAGACCGCCCGTGTCGAATTTGTCGACGCGATCAACGCCTTACCGCGCGCCCAAGACGCCGCTCACCCCGAAGTGAAGTGGATCGAACCCGGGAGCGCCGATGACCTCAAAGCCGGCGAACTCATCACCAAGATGCAGAACCCGGCCGAGACTTTCGACTTCTTCACGACTTCCGCCTTCCTCACCAAATACACCGACGCCGAATTCGGCGAAGGCGCCGCGGCGGTGAAGCGTTTGCTCCACGAAGTCGACCTCGATAAGGAATTCGATCTCATCCAATCCGAAATCAAAGATTCGAACGGCCAACGCCGCTTAAAACTCGCTAAGCGCCTCGAAGTGATTCAGGCCTTCCGCGATTCCAAGCAGAAGCCGGAATGGATGGTCCTTGACGTTATTCCCGTCATCCCACCCGATCTCCGCCCGATGCTTCAACTCGATGGCGGCCGTTTTGCCGCCAGCGATCTCAACGACCTCTACCGCCGTGTGATTTCGCGTAACACTCGTTTAAAGAAGCTCATCGACATGAATGCCCCGTACGTCATTCTCATGAACGAGAAACGTATGCTTCAGGAAGCCGTTGATGCTTTGATCGATAACGGCCGCCGCAATAAGCCGGTCGTCGGCCCGGCTGGCCGCCCCTTAAAGTCCTTATCTTCGGGCTTAAAAGGCAAACAAGGCCGCTTCCGCCAGAACTTGTTAGGCAAACGTGTTGACTATTCGGGCCGTTCCGTCATTGCGGTCGGACCGGATCTCAAGATGTATCAATGCGGTCTACCCCGCGAGATGGCGATTCAGCTCTTACGTCCGTTCATCGCCGCGATTTTGATTAAGCGTGGCTTCGTGACCGCCCATAAGCAAGCCGATAAGATCATCGACCGTTACGATTCGGTCGTCTTCGATATCGTCGAAGAGATCATTTCGCAGCACCCGGTCTTACTTAACCGCGCCCCGACCCTTCACCGCTTAGGCATTCAAGCCTTCCAGGCCAAGCTCGTCGATGGCCGCGCCATTCGTTTACATCCGCTTGTCTGCCCGGGCTTCAACGCCGACTTCGACGGCGACCAAATGGCCGTCCACGTCCCGCTTGGTAAAGCCGCTCAGCAAGAAGCGCTTGAACTGATGCTCGCCAGCAACAACATCCTTGGACCTAAGGATGGCAAACCTATTGTCATTCCGTCGCAGGACATGGTGCTCGGCAACTACTACCTCACCGTCGAAGAATCCGCCAAAGACTTCAAGGATCGCGCCGCCTACGATCGCGCTTTAAGCACGAAAGATGGCGTCAATACGCAAGCCAACGTCGAACAAGCGGAACTCTACGACAGCTTCTCCACCGTCGAAGGCAAAGTCTTCGCTAACGTGGACGAAGTGGTGGAGACCTATGAAACGAAGCAAGCTTCGCTCCATAACCGCATCGCTATCCGCGCCGAGTCGATCCACAAGGAGTTTGGCGTCGCCATCCCCGAATCGGCCAAAGGCAAATATCTCGTCACCACCGTCGGCAAGGTGATCTTCAACAACATCTTCCCCGACGATTTCCCCTACATCAACGATAAGCCGACCGAAGACATGAAGGTCATCTCTTCGTGGTTCGTCGACTACGCCGATCTCCAGAAATGGGCCAAGGAAAAAGGCATCAGCGAAGACGAGGACCTCCTCGCCGCTTATATCGCCTCGCTTCCTTTGAAGAACCCGATCAAGAAGAAGGATCTCGGCACCATCATCGATATGGTCTTCCATCACTATGGAACCACCAAGACCAGCGCCGTCCTCGANAAGATCAAGGACCAAGGCTTCAAGTATTCGACCGTCTCCTCCGTCACGATCGCCATCTCGGACATCGTCCCGGTCGATGGCAAGTACGAAGAGGTCGAAAAAGGCCAGGTCAAAGTCGACAAGATCAACGCCCTTTACCGCAAAGGTATGCTCTCCGACAAGGAGCGCCACACCCAGGTCGTCAAGATTTGGAGCCAAGTCACCGACGACGTCAAGAAGCGGGTGGCTGAACGTCTATCCGATGATAAGCGGAACCCGATCGTCATCATGGCGGATTCGGGCGCCCGTGGCAACCTCGATAACTTCAAGCAGCTGATCGGTATGAAAGGCCTAGTCGCCAACCCGAAGAACGAAGAAATCGAACTTCCGATCGTCTCCTCGTACCGTGAAGGTATGAAGGTGTCGGAGTTCTTCATCAACACCCACGGTGCCCGTAAAGGCGGCGCCGATACGGCCCTTAAGACCGCTGACTCGGGCTATCTCACCCGCCGTCTCGTCGACGTCTCCCAAGACGTCATCGTCCGCGAAGAGGATTGCCATTGCGACCACGGCTTCAAAGTCCGGGCGATCCGCGATACTTCGCGCGACACCGAAATCGTTTCGCTCTATTCGCGTCTCGTCGGCCGCTTTGCGATGCACGACATCCTCGATCCCAAGAGTGGTGCTCTTCTAGCGAAAGGCAACGAGATGATGTCGGAAGAAGTCGCTCACGCGATCGTTAACGCCGGCATCAAAGAAGTCGAAATTCGTTCGCTCTTCACTTGCCAGACCAAAGATGGGGTCTGCCAACACTGCTACGGCCAGAACATGGCGACGGGAAAACTCGTCGACGTGGGCGAAGCCGTCGGCATCATGGCGGCTCAATCCATCGGCGAGCCGGGCACGCAGTTAACCATGCGTGTCTTCCACACCGGCGGTATTGCAGGAACCGATATTACTCAAGGTCTTCCCCGTGTCCAAGAGCTCGTCGAAGCCCGCAACCCGAAAGGCGAAGCCATCATCAGCGAGATCGCTGGCAAAGTCAGCGATATCAAAGATCTCGGCGGCCGCTACGAAGTTACGGTCACGAATGCCCTTGAATCCAAGTCTTACACCACCGGCTTTGGCGCTCGTCTTCGCGTGAAGAAGGGCGATGAGGTCGATAATGGCGGCAAGATCACCGAAGGCGCGATCAATCCGAAAACGCTCCTTGAAGTCTCCGACATCGAAAAAGTCGAAGTCTACATGCTCAAGGAGATTCAGAAGGTCTACGCCGCTCAGGGTATCGGCATTTCCGATAAACACCTTGAGGTCATCATTCGTCAGATGCTTCGCAAAGTCGTCGTCATCGACGGCGGCGATACCTCGATGCTCCCCGGGACCCGCGTCTCGGTCGAACGTTTCACCGAAGAGAACCAGGCGGCCTTACTTGCCGGTAAGCGCCCCGCGGTCGTGCAACCGCTCGTCCTTGGCATCACCAAGGCGGCCCTTGAGACNGACAGCTTCTTATCGGCGGCCTCCTTCCAGGAGACGACCCG
>JGI20225J20221_1000266_pt2 | contig 14431 bp, 7 predicted proteins | sample BioMet4_FD_20221 | JGI IMG/M metagenome (IMG submission 20221) | reverse complement strand
AGAGACAAAGAAACCAAATCCGCGGAGTTGATTCCGTCGTTCCCCTCGCTTTCCAACTGCATTGGAGGATGTGTCAACGTCAACCGGAAACGATACTCTCCCTGGTAATCGTAATTCGACGAAACCCGTATCAGGTAAGTGCCCGTGTAAGGCAGCGTCACCACACCACTCTGCCCCCAACCGCTGTAATCCACTGTAAAGGCAGTCAATTCCGTGCCATCGGTTGTCTGAATTGCATAGCGAAGCGAGCTACCACTTGGATGTCCCGGTGTCTCAACTGCAAGAACCGCCTGGTCACCAGAAGTCCCATAAAATCGATAATAATCCACATCGCTTGAACTGGACCGAATGCCACGGGCGGAAATCGTCTTCAACCCGCTGCCAGATGGATTTTCCGCGATTGGATTTACTGTGTTTCCCGCCCAGATTGAGACATATCCACCGTAATAACTGGCAAAAGCCAAGTCCAATACCCCATCTTTATTAAAGTCTCCAAGTGCAACACTCATCGGATAGTATCCACTCATGGTGAGAACATTTGTAAAGACGCCAGAACCGCTATTGTAGAGGAAGGATAGCGTGCTGTTACCATATCCGCCAATGACAAGGTCTTTGCGTCCATCCCCATTCAGGTCAGCCAATTGGAATTGATAGGCGTCAGTGGTTCTCGTCAAATAACTCCGCCGGTCACCAAATGTTCCATCTCCATTTCCCGGAATAATCGCCACAGTATTGTTACCCGGTTGCAGTACTATCAAATCCAGTTTTCCATCACCGCTTAAATCCTCAAGTCCCACATAGCGAGGGTTGGGTCCAACGGGCAAATTCGTTGCCACTGCAAAGGAACCACTTCCCATATTCGTCAAAATTGACACAGTCGCACTATAATAGTTTGCAACGACAAAATCCGGCTTCCCATCCTTGTTGACATCACCGATGGCAACCGTCTGTGGATAGCTACCCACATTATAGTTACTCTGAAGAGTAAATGTTCCATCGCCATTGCCCAAAAGAACTCTCACAGTCGAATTGCCACTGTTTGGCACCACAAGATCCAATACGCCATCTGCATTCAAATCGGCGACCGCCAAATTATAGGGATTCGAAAAACCAGTTATGTTTGTAAGCACTTGAAAGACACCTGCCGGCTTTTGGAGCAGAATTGTCACGGTGCCTGCATTATAGTTTGCCACCGCCAGATCGGCATTGCCGTCCTTGTTAAAATCGCCAACGGCAATTGACACAGGAGCGTCCCCCGTATTCACATTGGTCAACACTTGCATCACGCCATTGCCCGTGTTCGTAAACAGAGTGATGTTCCCACTGCCCCAGTTTGCAGAGACAACATCCAGATTCGTATCGCCATTAAACTGACCGGCAGCAACAAATCTCGGATAGTTCAGAGAGCCGAGCGTCTGCCATGGACTGATGGTTCCATCTGCATTTGTTGTTACGCTTAAGCTCAATTGAGTGCCAAGTCCTGGGATATCATTGCTTCGGTTCTCCAAAACATAGCCAGAGAGGTTGATTATGCTGAAATTCCGAACAAACGGACTCGACATGTTGTTCGCGGCTCGATCTGAAACATTCGTGCTAAGGGTGAACCGATAACTTCCAGGCTGTAACGGTCCATCGCTCACCTGATAAGAAGAGCTAAGCCCACTTGTGTAACCAGTGGAAACAACCGTGTAGAAAAGATCGTCTGCCGTTCCAAAGACACCATCGGCTCCGGCACAACGCAGGATGTAATTTGCAGAATTACTGATCCCGGCAGGCTGCATGTCCTCCGAGAAAGAAAGTGTAAATGCATTAATTAATGCGTCTGTAACGTTCCCTTCTGCCGGCAAACTTGTGGCAACAACTTGAGGTGGTACCACATCACTCACCGCCACTGATAACAGATATAAAGCGCGAATGTTCCGATTCGTTGTCTCGACATGAACGTAATAAATGCCATTCGATGGGAATGTGTAGCTCAGGCTTCCTTGATAGCTTCCAGCCAGAATTGTTGAACTTCCTGCCGCCTGAACGCTGAGATAAGTCTGATTACTCAAAGTTGTTCCAGCAGGGAAAAGCAAACCAAGGTTAAGTGTGTTCCCGCCATTCAGGTTACCCAAACTAAAATAGTCACCGTTGGAATCCGCTGAAGGCAGAAGACCGGCAACACGTGTCTGATAGAGCCCGGGAGAGGCATTCAAGACAAGAAGATTCGCTGCATTTTGTGAGTCATTCCCTTCACTTTCAACCTGTGGCGCATTGGGTTGCCGAGTCACAATGATCTCACTCCAGTAGAGTGAATATCTATTATCGGACCAAGTGCGCAGATAATAAGTGCCGGGAGAACTAATCGTGTAATTCTGAAATTGAACAACGCCAGAATAATCACCCCTTCCACTCCACAAGGTCGATCCTGACGAATTTTGCAAGTAAAGCTGCGGATAAGTACCAGGTGTCTCTGCCTCAATTCTCACCGTCACAACATCTCCTGCCTCGGCGTCAAACCTCCAATAATCCACATCTCCCGTAGTTCTGTAGATGCCAACTCCCGCCGCCGAAAACAGACCACTTCCAGCAGGTGATTCCGCCAGAGAAATTGTTGTTGCCGCATCCAGTGTGTCGTCAGAGGTTGATTCAACAACACCTGAAACCGGGTTGGCAATGGTGAATACATTTGTGTAGTTTGCGACAGCCAAACCATTGGTGCATTGAAGGTCGTTTGCAATAAATTGGTAACGCCCCGGTTGCAAAGGCGTGTTGGCAATGGTGAAAAGAACCGAATGCCCGCCATTACCCGGAGATGACGCCGTAATAGGAATCACAAGGTCATCACTCGTTCCAAACACCCCATCCGCGCCAGGCATTTTCAGTGAGTAATTCGTTGTGCCAGTCGCAGCGGCAGAGGTCAAAGGCCAATTGGCAGAAATTGTGAAACGGTCAATAGCCACCGCGTTCGTTGTGCCAGAACCAGGAAGTGAGGAAGAGCGTATAAAAGCGCTCTTTAAGTCAGAGCTGAGACGGACCGACACGTTATCAATCCCCCATGACTCATCATCAAGCTCCTGAAGTCCCTGTCCAGAAAACCCTATTACTGCAAGGGAATTGGAAGCAGTGAATGTCACTTCAATATTACGATAGATCGCATCCAAGTAAGAAGAATTGAAACCGAAGTTGTCCCGGCCTTCATCTGGCGATCCAGAAAAAGTTTGAGGATTGTTGTTATANTTTGCAAATGTCTGGTGGAATACCTGAGAACCATTAAGGCTGACATTAAAGTAATCGCTTGGGGTGCCATCCCAGGAATCAATCGCATAAAAATCAAATCCCAGCGTGTAGCTGGTCCCAACAGTCAGATTTGTGAGCATCAGCATTGTCCCGTTGTTGCCATAGCGCCCCAAGAACCGGGTAAACGCAAACGTCGCAGATGCGTTCAACGACGGATCAATCCATTCGCTGCCCACTCCACTTTCAAAATTAGCGAAATACGGAACTTTACCTCCGGTGATCGACAGGCACTTTCCGTTGCTTCCAGCGTCATAGATGGATTTGACTTCATCCCCGCTTAAAGCTCTTGCATACAAGGTCACTTCATCCACCATCCCGTCGAAATACTGACCATCCCCACGCCGACCAATAAACAAAGAAGACGTGCCATCCGTCAGTCCCCCAGAAAAACTCGTCTTTTCACCAACCATTTGCCCATCTATGTAAAGACGCAAAAAATTACCACTGCTCAAAACACCGGCCAGATGATGCCATTGATTTGCAGAAATTGCCGAACTTGATGTTCCGGCATAGCTGTTGCCATTTGCCTGCCAGACATTGAAATACACCTCGGCATTGGTGGACATGAACAAGCCGTATTCCCATTGACCAGAAGAGCCCTTGACGGCGATCGAACGATAGGGAGAGGATGTTGCCGTATCAAATTGAGGCAACCGTGAAAAATTCACCCACGCTTCCAGTGTCAGCTCGCCGGTCGTCGTCACTTGAGGACTCAATAATTGGGAGTCGGATATCTCCACATAACTGTTTGTGCCGTTAAACACAAAAGCCTGCCCAACTTTTCCGGCCGCATAACTGGCTCCCCCATTAATCACTCCGTTGTTCAAACCAAACTCGTCACTTGGAGTGCCATCCGCCGACCACCAGCCAACAGCTCCTGCTGGCAAAGTAACACATCCACCTGCATGGGAATGTTGGGGTATGAGGAACACCGAAAACGCCAACGCGATGATTGACGTTACACGCTGGTTGTTCAACTTGAATATGCGCATAAGTGAAACTCGAACAATTTAGAACATCAATAAAATCCAGCAGCCCAAGATAAGAAACTAACCTGAAAACAGTTTACAGAAACAAACGAATTACGATTTACTATTCTAATCTCATAATAGGCTTCATTAGTCAACTTTTTTTAGGTTACAAAATCGTTAAAATTGAAACGGCTGATTTTTTTTGTAAATCATTAGACATAAACATGATAGAAAACTTCATTTTTAGAAAAAACACAAAGTCTGATCTGTCCGGTTAAACTTATGAAATCAGTGAATTTTTTCTCCAATCAAAAGCCGATAAAAAATTCGATCATTATCAGTTATGGGACACGAAAAATACAGTTTTCCGCCATTGGTCGTAACTACTGTATTAAATACAGAAAACCACGAGTTACCTTCTGAAAACTTGGTTGCCAAAAGATGGCATTCAAAGCTCGAATCTACTCCAGTCTGAATTGTCATCACCCCATTTGATACCGATGAGATGCCTATTCTCGGCAAGCGAGCCCAAGCCATCTCCGCTGCCGCACCAAAATCAATTCGCCCCCACCCGAACCACATATCCCAACCCGAATCGCCCAAATCCACGGCTGTTTGCTTGAGGATATCAATGGCATCGTCAGGCTCCAGCAACGGATTGATGGCAAACAATCTTGCAACAACTCCGGCAAAAACTGGGGCGGCAAAGCTTGTGCCCGAGTCCGTGGCATAGCTGCCATTTGTCGTTGTTGAGAACATGGCAAATCCAGGAGCTGCAAAATCAATTGACCTTCCATATTTTGAGTGAGGATTATCCGCAGAGTCGGTCATCGAAACACACCAGATATCGGGCTGATTATCATAATCCAGCTCTCCGGTTCCGTTTCCGCCAGCCATGACAAGCAGCCCCCGCACATGAGTTCGAAGATACATCCCTGCCGCATTCAAAGCCGCACTGTCTGCTCCTGTCCAACTGATGTTCACAACCCGCACATTGTTATCCGCCGCCCAGTAAACTGCATCGCACATTTCGCTGGTCGCACCAGTAATATTAATTGGCAGAATCCGACAATTTGCCACTCCTGCAACACCGATGCCATTATTGGCAACTGCAGAAACAAGCCCCGCACAAAACGTGGAATGGCTGATGCCCGCACTTGAATGAACCACTTGATTTGACACCACATCCCAACCGTCGACTGTGTTTGCCTCAAGGTCTGGATGATCCATTTGAAATGGCGTGTCAACTATAGCCACCCTAACATCGCTCTGTCCGATGCCATAATCCCAAGCTTTGAAACTATGGATCACCGAATGATGCCACTGGCTTCCTATCAATGGATCATTGACCAAAGCGGCCCTTTGTTGGATGACATCCGGCTCGGCAAACTCCACGTCATTCCTAGCCCCCATCACCTTTGCAGCTTCAGTTTCCCGACCAGGCTCAACTTTGACTGCTGAAACAATGGATGTGTTCTTGAATTTGACCAGCACAGCACCCGGGTTCAGATATCTTGTTCCGCCATGAGACAGTTTTTCGAATGTCAATTCACCGTTGCGCACATGGTCGCGCACTTTTAAATCCGCATGGGGCAAAGCCACTGCTTTGTTGGATAAATTGGCCACACTCCAATCGACTTCTGTGCACAATGAAGGGATCTGGCGTTGATCCGCCGCAAGTACAGAAATGCACATCCATTCCATGATTACCATGCTGGCAAACCAAACTCTTTTATGATTCGACAAATTCACACCGAAACAAATTGGGACTATTTGGAATTTCTATGATCGCAACAAAACAAAAGTGACACTTGAGCGAGGTTCGATATTGCAGATGTCATGACATAACGGCAACCAGAAAAACAGGGAGTTTTATAGCCCTTGAGAGATACCCCTTCGTAGGGGCGTTAAATCATTAATCAGTATTAAATAACCTTCCACAATGGAATTAATTACGCCCACTTTTTGAGTTTTCTGAAGTAAAGGTTAGTGATATTTTTTAAGAAGCCTATTTGCCCCCCCTGTTTCAATTGATTGGATCAATTCGATAATCCTCAACTCATTTCAGCAAAACACACCGTTTTTTAGATAAAAACATTTTCCCTGTCCGGTTTTTCTTTCGGTGGTTACTAATAGATGAGTGAACAACTTGACGGACCAACAACTTTTAGCTGAATACGCACGGTGCAAATCGGAACCGGCTTTTGCAGAGCTTGTGCAACGTCACCTGGATTTCGTCTACTCGGCTGCGCTGCGTCTGGTGCACACTGCACCGCAGGCTGAGGACGTTGCACAAGCCGTTTTTCTGGCTCTGGCCAAAGATGCGGATAAACTGACTTCACATCCCGTGTTATCCGGCTGGCTTCATCGAACAACCCAAAACCTGGCGGCCAATTCCATCCGCACCGATGTCCGACGCCGCATTCGCGAACAGGAAGCTGCCGCTATGAATCAATCCGACTCTTCCGGCCCAGACTGGGAACCCATCGCAGACCATCTTGATGCCGCCCTCAACGAATTGAATGAAAACGACCGGGAAGCGCTTCTATTGAGGTTTTTCGAACGTAAAAGTTCGCGTGAAATTGCCGGTATTCTTGGAACCAGCGAGGAGGCAGCTCAGAAACGCATCAACCGCGCCATTGAACGCTTGCGCCAGATCTTTGCAAAACGCGGAGTCACCGTCGGAGTCACAGGTTTGACTGTGGCATTGACAACCAGTGCGGTCCAATCTGCCCCGGCTGGTCTCGCCCTCACGATATCCGCCCTTGCAAGCACGACGACATTGACTGCCGTCACCACTACAACCGCAACCGCCGCCGTAAAAACCATTGCCATGACTGCCATTCAAAAAACACTACTGGCCATCGTTCTGACCGCCTCCATCGGAGTTGGAATATACCAAACACACCAAACCTCGGTTTTTAAGGAAAAAATCAAAGAGCAAGAACAACAACACGCATCGCTCCAGCAACAAATCGAGGAGAGTCAAAAAGAATACACCAGCCTCTCGAATATTCTCTTGAAAGCTGAGAGTCACTCAAAAGAAAGTGACCTTTCCAGATTGGGTTCTCTGGCAGGAAAAAGACCTGCCACGCATGAGCTGGCAACGTTGAAAGCCAATGCCAGACAATCGTTGGACAACTTCACCAACATGTTAGCACCCACAATGGTTGAACTCACAAAAATGAAATCAAAAGAAGCCCTTGCCAAGCTCGCACGCATGAAAACAAAGCTCCAATTGACAGAGGAGCAGGAGCAGTCAATCAAAACGATCCTTCTGAATTCGGTAACAAATCAATTCAATTTCACCATGGATATACTGGCAGGAAAAACGAACGCCGAAAAAGTGGCTCAAATCACAAAAGATGAGGAAGAGGCAATCAAAAGAATACTCGATTCAAAACAGCTCTCAGATTATCCAAAATTCGTTCAAAATGAGACTGATCTTTCCAACCGCGAAATTGCAGATTTCGAATCAGATCAGTTGGGGAAAAATTTCTCACTATCCAAACAACAGCAAAACCAGATCAGCGACGCTTTTCTTGAGATCAACAAAGCTCCATTCAGCGCCCCATCCAGTTCCAATCCATGGGAATCTGCCAAACACTCCCAAAAAGAACGGCTTGAAAAGAAAATCGCTGTTCTTCAAAATTATCTTACACCGGAACAGATCTCCACGTATCGCGAAGAACAATCAACCATGATTGAAACAATGACAAAAAGCATGAAAGCATTAATGCCTTCAATCACCAATAAAAACAGCCGGTAAACATTAAACGACCACTATGACTCCCCTTAAATTATTTATACTTTCAGTCATTACCATTATAGTCGTTGGGGCGGCTGTTTTTGAGTCGTCCAAGGCCGCATCCTTGCGCAAGCAATACAATACGCTTGAACAAAAACAAAAGCTCCTCAGTTCAGAATTGGGACAGCTCAAAACGAATAAGGAAACTCTCACAAAACAACTGATACAACTTAACAAGACCAATCAGCCAAGCGTTCAGCTTCTCAAACTCCGCAATATTGCGGGCCAGGAACAAGCCGCTTCCCAGGAAATTCAGGTTCTAAAGACAAATGAATTACTGAGGACAACCGCCATGTCAAACGCCATGGAGCAGGGACTTGTCTTTGCCCGCAACTACCAAAAACGGGAAGTCTTGAACAGGCTCGCCCGCATGAAGGAAACACTGCAACTCACCGACGACCAGGAACAGTCCATTAAAAAAATCATGATGGAAGACACTGAGAGTAGAATTCAGAAAACTCAAAACGCCATGATGGGCATTACCAACGCTTCAGATAAGGTTTTAAATCCAAATGAAGTCGAGGCACAGATCAAGTCCGTTCTCACCAGTGAGCAACTTGCTTCCTATGACAAATTCAAGGAGACCGAGGTCGATCATTTAAATCAACAGGTGGCAGAAAACTCTTCAGTGACAATTGCCAAGGAATTCAACCTCTCCAGAGAACAAAAAGAGCAGCTCAAAAACCAACTTTACGAAGCTGAAAAAGTCTCGCCCACTCCCCCCATAGACACAACACACATGGATCTTGCTGACAAATACAGCGTTAACGAAAACGCGAAGTTGGAGAGTCGCCTGAAAGTGCTTCAAAATTTTCTCACTCCCGATCAGCTCACCTCTTACAAACAGGAGGAGACGGAAAATATCAAAACACATACTGACCGAATCAAAGTTGCCTTATCCGCAGGTAAACCCAACAAATAATGAGGTCAAAACAGGCTTTTTTCTCGAATTTAAGGAACCGGTTTCCAAGAAGTTTTCCCGCCTTTATGAAATAATCAGATTTTCTTAAAAAAAGAATTAATTTTTCATTTGCGTTATTTCAAACGTGTGCAACTTTAATCTTGCTAAGAGTGAAAGGGTGCAGATGAAGTTGCCCACGGCAGCACACCGGAAGTAAAGGCAACGAGGCTGCATCCGGTGCACCACTCGGCAATATAAAGATTCAGGTCGTGGATGTAATCCGCGGTCCTGATTTTTTTATTTTTAGCTAAGGCTGTCGAGCTCCCAACCGCATGGTTCGCTTGATGGAATGAGGAATCTCATCGGCGCGATGAGTTACAAAAATCACAGTCACTTCTCTGCTGCGAACCAAACCGTCCACAACCTTGACAAAACGTTCACGGTGCTCGCGATCCAGTCCCTGACACGGTTCGTCTAGGATCAGGAGTCTTGGCTTCTTCACCAGTGCGCGCAAAAGCAATACCAGACGCTGCATACCGCCAGAAATCCCATATAACGGCACATCCGCCTGATCAAGCAAACCATATCGTTCGAGAATTTCTCGTGTGGCGTGACGTTGAGAACGGGTTGGAGGTTCGAACAGCCCGATCGTATCGCGAAACCCGGAGGCCACGACATCAAAACAACTGCTGGAATCATCGAAATGCAGGAGTAACTCCGGCGAGAACCAGCCAATTTTGCGTTTGACATCCCAGATGGATTCACCACGGCCCCGGCGCTTGCCAAACACGGTCACATCGTTTCCATAAACCTGAGGATTATCCCCAAGAATCAGGCTCAGCAATGTAGTTTTTCCCGATCCGTTCGGCCCAAGCAATGCCCAGCTCTCCCCCTCGCGAATCGTCCAGTCAACATGATCCAGAATCACTTCATCGCCATAGCGCACCGTCACGTTCTGAAGATTGGCAAGTTCAATGCCCGAGCCCTTTCTTGGACTGGTCTTTTGTCCAACAGGAATTGACAGCAGCTTTGTCTTCGTGCGAGGCGTGGATGCCAGAATTTTTTTCACATGACGCAGAGACAAAATCTCGTTGCGCAAACCGGCAGCGATGACGCGGCATTTATCGACACACAAAAGATGGGTCGTCTTGTGCGGCAAATCCTCCACCCGAGTGGTTATCACCATGACTCGCATGTTCTTCATCAGCTCATCCAAAACGCCATGAAGAAACTCGCGTCGGTCCTCATCCAATCCGGCAAACGGCTCATCCAGAATCAAAAGCCGCAAAGGCTGGCAAAGAGCCCGAGTCAATTGAATCTGTTGCATTTCGCCGTTGGATAAGGAAAGAATTGGTCGGCTCAGAAAACGCTCCACATGCAACAGGGAGACGGCACGTTTAAAACGTTGTTCGAACAACGGGCGCGCTTTTTGGTGAAGGGTTGTCACCTCATATGGATTTACCTTCATGACGCGCTCGTAGGAAAGCCACTCTCGAACATTCAAAGCTCCTTCGTCTTCAATGCTGTTCCAACGTGATTGGACAACGGTTTCGCCTATGTTTTCCTTTCGCCGTTCGAAGGAAACGCAACCGATGCATTCCTCCGCCGCCACTCCAGCCAGTGGTTCAAAGTGATAGTTCAAATCTCCACCCACGACAGGCAGATTTCCACACAACGCCGCTGCAAACAACGACTTTCCAGAACCATTGGGCCCAACAACCGCCCATTGTTCATCCTCGGAAAAAGTCCACGAGGTATCCTTGAAAATAATCTCATCCCCAAGACGGAAAGCCCCCCTGTTTAACGACAAAAAAGGACGTTTAACTAAACTCATAAACCAACGCAATCCTGACATGCAAAACACTTGCGCTCAATGTCAAAACAATCTAACAATACAAACCATGAGCAACAGACCGAATGAAAGCCGTTTTTCCAAGCAAACGCCCATCACCCGTCGCAAGGCAATCGGTCTGAGTGCAATCGCTGTGGCGGGAATTATTTCTGCACAACCTCTTATGGCAGCACAAAAGCGCAAAGTCGTCGTCTGGTCTGAAGGCACCGCCAACGTGGACCCAGGGTCAAAAAATGTTTATCCCCAAGATATCAATACAGCCATTGCAGAAGGGTTGAAACCTCTTGAAGCAAAAGGCTGGGAAATCATCGTCGCCAGCTTCAACGATCCAGACCAGGGATTAAGCGACGAACGACTCAACTCCGCTGATGTGCTGATCTGGTGGGGACATAAGAAACACGATGACGTCAAAACCGAGCTCGTTCAAAAAATTGTCAAACGCGTCAAAGAACAAGGCATGGGATTCATTGGAACCCATTCGGCACATTTTTCCCGTCCTCTAAAAGCGATTTTGGGCACCGAATGTTCCTGGGGGGAATACGTGGAGGATGGCACCTNGGCTGAAATCATCGTCAAGGACCCCAACCACCCCATTTGCAAAGGCGTCAAAACCTTCAAACTGCCTGCAATCGAGCGTTACGGAGAACCCTTCGCCGTGCCAACTCCAGAATCAGTTCCCTTGGATGGCGTCTACACCCGTCCCGATGGAAAAACACAACCTGGCCGCATGGGGCTCTGCTGGACCATTGGAAAAGGCAGGGTATTCTATTTCACTCCGGGACATGAAACTTACAACGACTATTACAAGCCGGAAGTGCGCAAGATTTTTGTCAATGCGGTCGAGTGGGCCGCTCCGAAACAATAATTGAAGAAAAACGAATTGCACACGTCTAAAATACGTTGTAGACCTTGTGTCCCATAAATAACAATTTTAACTGCAACAACGCATAACCCAGCAAAAATCAACATGCAAAAAAAGATAACAGACGGGCTTTCCCGTCGCCAATTCCTGACCCGCACCTCACTGGCTGTGGGCGCTGCAACGATTGCCTTCCCCTATGTTGGCGGCAATGTGCTTGGAGCCAATGATCGTATCAACGTGGCCTGCATCGGCGTAGGCGGCAAAGGCGACAGTGACAGCACGGATGCCTCCAATTGTGGTGGCAATATCGTTGCCATTTGCGACGTGGATCAACGCATCCTCGACAAGAAACAGAAACAATTTGAACAGAAACACAAGGGGATCAAACAATACAAGGATTACCGCAAGATGCTCGATGAAATGGGCAAAGACATCGACGCGGTGACCATCTCGACTCCTGATCATCATCATGGCGTCGCGGCGATTCTCGCCATGCGCATGGGCAAACACTGCTTCTGCCAGAAACCCCTTGTCCAGACCGTCAACGAAGCCCGCATCGTCCGCGCTCTCGCTCGTGAAAAGAAACTGGCCACCCAGATGGGAAACCAAGGCAGCGCCGAAAACGGCCTGCGCCGTGCTGTGGAAGTCATCCAAGCTGGCATCATTGGCACTCCAAAGGAACTCCATGTCTGGTCCAATCGCCCAGTCTGGCCCCAAGGCCTCGAGCGTCCCGCCGGCTCCGATCCCATTCCTGCCGCTGTGGATTGGGAACAATGGATCGGCCCCGCACCAATGCGCCCCTACAAGGAAGGCGTTTATCACACCTTCAATTGGCGTGGTTGGTTCGATTTCGGCACCGGTGCCTTGGGCGATATGGCCTGCCACACTGTTAACATGCCGTTCCGCGCTCTGAAGCTTGGCTATCCCAACGTCGTTGAATACGAGGAAGGCTCGAAATTCTTCCCGGAGACCTATCCAAAGACTTCCCGCATCCGCTTTGAGTTCCCTGCTCGTGAGGGATTGCCACCGCTAAAATTCTGGTGGTATGATGGTAACCCTGGCGATAAAGAGGTTCCACCACTTCGTCCCAGCAAGGAAATTGTCCAAGAAATCATCAACACCCAGGAAAGACTCCCAGGCAGCGGAGCTCTCGTCATTGGCGACAAAGGCAAGATCTTCTCACCAGATGATTACGGTGCCCACTTCTTCATTTGCAAGAATGGTAAAGATGAATACATCCCTGGCGATGCCGATGAAGAGGCTAAAGCAGTCAAGCAAACCATTCCACGTTCTCCTGGCCACATGCAGGAATGGTTCCGCATGATGAAAGAGGGAACGCCCGCCTACTCGAACTTCGAAATTGCCGGATACCTGGCTGAAGTTATTCTCCTCGGCTGTGTTGCCCTGCGCGTTGGCGCTGGCAAGCGCATGGAATGGGATGGACCCAACATGAAGTCCCCCAACCTCCCCGAAGCTGCGAAATTCGTGAAACGCGAAAATCGTGCCGGCTGGACAGTTTAATCAATATTGATTAATTGATACTCCCCCATCGCAAGGCAAACTTGCGATGGGTTTTTTGTTTACAGAAACCGGGAGAAAAATCTGGAGTGGCTGAAAAACTCACCCTTCTAAAAATCTCATCACTTCGGCGTCCTCTTTATGAAACAATGTGATTTATTTCATATGGTCCGCCAACTTTTCGGAAGGGGAAATGATCTTGCCATGATTTATCCTTACCCATTGAGAATAGCCAATGAAATCCATGTTAATTCATATTGTCAAATATACTGTAATTTTCAGAATTCTCCCACCGTTTTGTGTGCTGATAAAAATCCCCAGTGTTGTTAACAAGTCAAACTGACCGGTTCTAGAACAAGTGATCTGTCCGCTTAGGTTTTCTTATTTGTGTTTTGGTTTGTTGGTTTTGTTTCCTTATCCCCAATCCATTGTCCCGGGGGGGTGGGATAATGGATTGGGGATAAGGGGGTGTTTTTTTAGGCCGCTTTGTATTTCGGCGCTTTGATGCTTTGGCCGTTGGAATCATACCACCCGAGTGTTCTCGGCCCGTAGCGAATACTTAAGGTTCCGTCCAGGTGTTCGCAGACTTTGACTCGGCACTGGCTATAGCTCTTGAGCGGCCCTCCCGGTTGGATTTGCAGGTGTTTGTGGCCATAGCTTACCGTGTTGTCTGATCCCACAACCCGGTCTTCTTGCACGCAGCAGATGTTTTCCAGATCAATCATGGAGCTCATTGGCACAAAGGCCGTTTCTTTTTCTTTGGCAGGCAGGGTCAGTTCCCGGTTGTGCCAGCGGATGAATTTCCTTTCCAAATATTCGTTGGCTCCGTTGATGTCTTTGATTGCCGCGGCTTTAAGTTCTTGGGGCAATCGTCCCTGCCATGTTCTCCAGAGCCGCTCCATTCGCCCACGGCCTTGGGGGCTGTAGCTGGCAATGTGTTCGATCCCCAGTTGCGCCAGGGCTCGCCCGATTTGGGTCGGGTGGGTCTTGTCCACCGCCCCTCCGGCTTCGGGCGTTGTGAAAAAGTGGCTTCCCCGGTCGGTGTAAAGGCTACAGAAGAGCCCTTTCTTTTTGATGATGTCCCGCAGGCCTTCCATCATGCTGCGCGTGTCTTCTTCTTCCACAAATCGCGCGTAGTAGACTTCGTTGGTCGCGTCGTCCAAATACGCGATGAGGTCCGGCTGCCACGCAGCTCCCGGGATCCATGCGTGGGTGCTCCCATCGCAGTGGAGCATCA
>JGI20225J20221_1002348_pt2 | contig 14447 bp, 12 predicted proteins | sample BioMet4_FD_20221 | JGI IMG/M metagenome (IMG submission 20221) | reverse complement strand
GTTTGAAACAGAAAACAGGCGGAAGCGCGTATACGTTCCATTACGGAATTATCACGTTCCTGGCCAGTCTGTCCTTCATTCTTGACACAGAGGCGGTACTGTTTATAGTTGTAACCACGAGGAAGCGTACGTTACAACAATTTAAGGCCGTATTTCGAGAAGGTATTAGAAGATCACCTGCCGCTCGTAAAAGAACCTTTTGTCCGTTGACTTTTTACTAGTAACAAACCCCTGACCGGCAAGTAACGCATTTATTAGGCTCGTTATAATTGCCTAACCGTCGAAATATAGGGTTTTACAAAGGTACTCTTTGTATTCAGTCTAGTTTACTTGGGTGGAAAGTAATATTTAGACAACATTGGTCCTTGAACACCAGTATCTCCATGCCGACCGTAGTAGCGGTGTGTTAAGGGACCAGCAAAAAATAAGTAAGGGAAGCTATTCCACTTTTGTGATCGTCAGTAGTGTTTATCGCAATGGAGCTAAAGAAACCGACTTAATTTGTGTTAGTGGAGATTTAGGAGCAGCCTATATGGGACTTCAGCTTTTAGAAAGAGAAAAAGCTGTTCTCAGAGGAGAAAAAGAGGTGCAACCCGACTTCTCCGGAAAAGAATACCTGTTGGAACGTCAGTTGAAACCTGAAGCACGAAAAGATATTATTGAAAAATTAGCGCAGATGAATATTCTACCTACTTCAATGATGGATATTTCGGATGGTCTTTCTTCAGAGCTGATGCACATTTGTACTCAAAGCAAGGTTGGTTGTCGTGTTTACGAGGAACATATTCCAATTGATTACCAAACAGCTGTTATGGCAGAAGAGTTCAACATGAATCTTACAACTTGTGCACTTAATGGTGGAGAAGATTATGAACTACTTTTCACCGTACCAATTTCAGAGCATGAAAAAATTGCAGAGATGGAAGGTGTAAAAATGATTGGTCACATCACCAAGCAAGACTTAGGATGTGCATTAATTACCAGAGACGGACAAGAATTTGAATTAAAAGCTCAAGGATGGAATGCTTTATCCGAAAAGAATAACTAATTCATTCTGTGCACATTAAAGAATACAAGATAATGCCGGCAAATAGAATAGCACTATTTACCGGCATTTTTTATACTTGAATGTTTGCATATTCAAAAACTTTAGCTACCTTTGCAACCGCAATCACAAAGAGGTGCCATAGCTCAGTTGGTAGAGCAAAGGACTGAAAATCCTTGTGTCCCCGGTTCGATTCCTGGTGGCACCACCTTTAAAAAAGACTCCTGATTTTCGATGAAAATCAGGAGTCTATTTTTGTACTATTTAGATAGCTATACAATATAATGTAAAATGGAGTTTCTCGAAGAAGAGGAACTCCATTTTACATGTATAGACTAATTCATTTTAAACCGCAATACTTTCAAATCCTTATCAGCAGAGCTTCCGCCATAGAGTAGTTTGTATTCTCCCGGCACACATCTCATGGTATTTGATTTTGTATCAAACCACTGCAAATCATCTGCAGTCAGTTTGATAGTGACTTGCTTATTTTCGCCGGCTTTTAAAGATACACGACGAAATGCCCGAAGTGTTTTGGTTGGACCATCTACATCAGCCGGACGGCTAAGATATACTTGTATCACTTCTTCTCCATCTCGTTTACCTGTGTTGCTAACAGGAATAGTGAGCTCTACCAAACCACCTGCCTTTACAATGGATTTAGCTAATTTGGCTTTTCCATAAGCAAAAGTTGTATAACTTAACCCATAACCAAATGGGAAGAGAGCCTCACCCTTAAAGTAACGATAAGTACGACCTTTCATATTGTAGTTTTCAAAGTCGGGCAGTTGCTCTACATTTTTATAGAAGGTAACCGGCAAACGTCCGGCAGGATTGTAATCGCCAAACAACACATCGGCTACAGCAGTACCAGCAGCCTGACCGGGATACCATGCTTGCAGAATAGCTTCACAACTCTTAGTCTCAGGCACCAAGCCCAGAGCAGAACCCGAGCAGTTTACAAACACCACTTTTTTACCTGCATTATATAATTGCTGAAGCAATTCACGCTGAACAGCAGGCAACTCAATATTTGTACGGTCGCCTCCTTTGAATCCATCAGCTTTAACAGCCATCTCCTCTCCTTCCAGTTTAGGAGAAATACCTCCTACAAAAACAACCACATCTGCATCTTTGACACTGGCAATTGTTTTGGTAAAATCGAGATTCACCTCTTTACCAAAATCGAAGTTAAGAGTACCGTCATAGCGTACACTATAGTCCAATCGAATATCATACGATTTTCCGGCCTCTGCTTTCAACGTAAAAACGTTGGTAGGTAAACCAATACTTTTGCCTTTCCCTTGCTGAACACCATCAATATAAAGTGTATATGATCCGGTTAAGTTCATATAAAAAGAAACATCACCGGACTCTTTAGGGGTAAAGACTGAATGATAGCGGGCAGAGAAATTTGACAATGGCACTCCGCGTGAAAAGACTGTTCCACCGGCAGCGGAAAAGTTTAACGGAGTGGTAAGCCAGTCGTTGGCAATAGCATCTCCACTAAAATCTGTATTATTCCAATATATAGCTTCGAAACCAGGTTTACCGTTTATTGCACACTGATCGAAAAAGCTGTTCAGTGCAACATTCTGAGTATAACCACAACCCTGAACATAAGTAACCTTATCTGCTCCTATCTTATTTTTTATGCCTTCAATAATCGTTGTAGTGTGATATGGAAGTCCGTTGTAATTTGCCCACATAGTAACAGAGTCTGTTGCATTAGGTCCCATCACCGCAACTTTCAGATTCTTAGCTAATGGCAGCAAGTTATCTCTGTTCTGCAACAAAGTCATACTTTCCTGAGCCATTTTAAGAGCCAATTGCTGATGCTCCGAACTATTAACAACTTCATCTTTCAACTGCATCCATGGAACTAAAGAAGGATCATCCATTTCGCCGAGCTCAAAACGAGCTTTTAGTAAGCGGACAACAGACTGATTAATCTTGTCTTCGTTGATAAGTCCTTGTTTCACGGCAGCTGGAAGGTTTCCGTAAACAGAACCACATTCCACATCCGTACCAGTTGCTACAGCTCTTGATGCTGCATGAGCAGGATCGGGTTCTGCACCGTGTCCTTTTGGTACAGGCATATAGATATCATTTATTGCCCAGCAATCGCTAACAACCAAATGTTTATATTTCCATTCGTCACGTAATATCTGCATAAGCAAACGGTTGGATCCACAGCAGGGTGATCCTTCAAAACTGTTATAAGCACACATCACCTCTTTTACATCCGCCTTTTGCACGAGATCTTTGAAAGCAGGCAGATAGGTTTCCCATAAATCGCGCGGTGAGATATTCTCAGCATTGTAGGTATGCCTGTTCCACTCCGGTCCGCTGTGCACGGCAAAGTGTTTGGCACAAGCATGAAGTTTATCGTAACCCGCTTTCGGAGTTCCCTGAAGTCCGTGAACCACAGCCTGCCCCATGCGACTAGTCAGATAAGGATCTTCACCATAAGTTTCCTGTCCCCTTCCCCAACGTGGATCACGGAAAATATTGATATTGGGAGTCCACACGGTAAGTCCCTGATATCGTCCAAACTGTCCTGAACTACTAAACTGGCGGTATTTTACCCGAGCCTCATCACTCACCGCATCGAAAACCTTATAAAGAAGTGCATCATCAAAAGAAGCAGCCATACCTATTGTTTGCGGAAAAACAGTTGCATTACCGGCACGCGCAATACCATGAAGAGCTTCGCTCCACCAGTCGTATGCCTTGATACCTAATCGTGGTATAGGCTTCGAGGAGTTTTGCATGAGAGCAACTTTTTCTTCTAATGTTAGTCTTTTTAGCAAATCTTTAGCCCTTTCCGTAGGAGTTAACTTCGGATTTTTATATGCCTCCTGGGCAGAAATACCTATTGACAGAGAACATAGGCAGACTATGCCAAGGTTCCGTTTAATTAAATGTGTAAAATTCATTGTATCTTATTAAAAATTAAAATTCAGTTACCATCTCCTTACCATCTAGCCAGGCTGCCATATTCAACACAAGCAGATTCCAGTTCTGAAAGCCTTTATTGAGAACCGGTTCACCATTCTCCGGTAAGTAGTATTCATGCAAAGCCCCGAAACGTTCGTAATCGCGTCCCAACAAAAGAATTGTTTTCTCAGCCAATTCGCGTGCATCATCTTTAAAGCCGTAATTAACAAGCCCTCTGAAAACCATGTAATTTGCATTAATCCAGATAGGTCCCAACCAGGAAGAAGGATTTCCACTGGCTCTAAGATCATACATTTTCTCCAAAGGAGACAAGGTTCTTACTCCGCAAGGTGCATTAAACGAGGTTGTATCACGGTATTGTTTCTCAACCATCTGCTTAGCCTGTTCGGGAGTAGCTATTCCTGCCCACATTGATAAGAAACCGCTCCATACACTAAAACGCTGAATCAAGCAATCATATGTACGTGGATGACCTGTATGCAGAAAGAAGTCACCTTTCTGAAGCGTTTCTACCTGCGGCTTCTGCACAGGGAGCAGATTAAAATCTACGCTATAATAAAACTTATCCCGTTTATCCCAACAATGTTCACGGATTGAACTACACAATAAATCAGCCTCTTGCTTATACCTTTGCCCTATTTCATTCATATTTAAGCTCTTCGCCAGATATTCCATAGCCAAAAGTTCGCGATACATCATGCAATTAAGAAAGATAGAACCTGAGCTTTCTTGCGGACGAAAAAAAGTGCTAGGATCATTATCTACCCCAATGGCCTCATCTGTTTCCCAATATAGCAATCCGGTAATTTTATCACGATGATAGTTCCAGTATTTATCAACAAAAGCCTGCAATGTGTAAAAGTTATCCCTCAACCACTCAGCATCACCATTCATATTCTTCACAATAAACGCCGCATGCTGTGCCAGACAAGGTTTGTGCATATTGCTCTTCCATGGATTACGTTTGGAAAGCATATCCTTTCGGGATGGTGCATCACGTTCTATCCAAATAGGAATCCAGCCATCCATACCACCGTAACTCAAAGAATTGAGCACACATCCCTGTTCATATTTCAACGCTTCTTCTCTATCCGCTTTAGTACCTTTTTCCAAAAGAATCTGCCTCAGAGCCACATCACTCAGCCAGGAATCCCAATCCCATAACATATCCAGATACTGACTGCTTCCTGGAGCCAGAAAAGGATATTTCAGAGCACCACCAGCATTGCGATACATTCCTTTCATATCTTTATAAATATGTTCACGGCAGATTCTTTTATATTTTTCTACATTCCCAGGAGTTCTTTCAGGAAGTTGAGCAAAGATAGAAGTAGTAAATAGTATTGCAGCTATCAGAGACAAAGTACGGATTCTTTTCATAGTATTCTTTCAAAACAAATTTAACGCTTACAAAGATATAGTTTAAGGCACATATTACTATAAAAGAAATAAGAAAATTATATATGATTACATTATAAATTTGTGCTAACTTTGACAAGAAATTCTTTCTTATTTAATTTTTTATACTCTATATGAAAACACACATTATAGTTATTGTTATGCTGTTATTTACATTAACAGTAAAAGGACAGCTCGTATACCACGACGCTTCAGCCTTTCCTTTATTAGGCAAAGCAACACAAAGTACAGCTACACGTTATGAGCGTTTACCGGATTCTTTGAGAAATATATCCCGCAAACCGTTATGGGAACTGGGACAAAACAGTGCCGGACTGGCTATTCGTTTCAGCTCCAATTCCACAACTATTGCAGCAAAATGGGAAGTACTCTTAAATAGAAGTATGAATCACATGACCGATACAGGCGTAAAAGGGCTCGATCTCTATTGTCTGCAAGACGGCAAATGGGTATTTGTCAACAGCGGACGTCCGTCTGGAAAAGTAAATACTGCCACAATTATAAAAGATATGAAACCAGAGAAACGGGAATATATGTTGTACCTCCCGCTTTATGATGGAGTTACCTCCTTATCGATAGGTGTAGATTCTTTATCAGAAATCTCTCAACCATCTGTTGACTGGCCTATTCGCCAGAAACCGCTTGTATTCTATGGCACGAGTATTCTTCAAGGAGGTTGCGCTTCCCGTCCAGGTATGGCACATACAAACATATTGTCGCGCTGGCTAAATCGTGAAGCTATTAATCTGGGATTCAGCGGCAACGGACAATTAGATCTGGAGATTGCAGATGTAATTGCTAATGTAGACGCATCAATGTACATTCTAGATTTTGTGCCAAACGCTACTGTAGAACAAATGAAAGAAAGGGCAGACAAGTTCTATTCTATTATCAGAAGCCGCCATCCGGATACTCCGATACTTTTTGTGGAAGATCCTATATTTACCCACAGTCGGTTCGATCAAAGAATGGCTAAGGAAGTGAAAGACAAAAATGAAACTATCAATGCATTCTTTCAGACTCTAAAAAAACGTGGAGAGAAGAACATTTATTTCCTTTCNTCCAAAAACATGGTTGGCNATGANGGTGAAGCAATGGTAGACGGCATTCATTTTACNGATCTTGGCTTTATGCGTTATTCAGAATTGCTTTATCCTGTTATAAAGAAATATATGAAGTAATGATAAAAGTCATTATTTCACATTTTAAGTGTAGATTATGTGATTCTATGCACATTTTCTACACATAAAATGTGATTTTATTTAAGCATACATATTAGAATTCAGCTTAAAATAGAATCTAAACAACTGCTATCCAATCTTATATCCCAGTGCATCNATNATTTTTTCATTCAATTTTCGGTTTTTACCTTTAAACGGGTGGCAATGAATNTGAATAGCCGGATTAAAATTCAACTCTATAATAGCATAATTATCATCCGAAGCATCCTTTGTGAGGTTNGGAATAATCATATCNAGACCNGTAATAGTTACATTNAAGGCTTGAGCAGCTTTTATNGCAATCTGTTTATAAGAATCCGGAATATCATCTGTAAAATCAATGCTGTCCCCCCCGGTACTTATATTTGAGTTCTCACGTAAATATACAGTTTCTCCATATGCAGGTATATAATCAAAGTCTTTGAACTGTGCTTGTAAAAACATAGCCTCAGCTTCACCCAATTGAATTTTTTCCAATGGCGTATGATAACCTTTACCTCGCAGTGGATCTTCATTTTTAGTACGCACTAATTCCCGGATTGACTTAATTCCATCACCGGTTACATTCGCAGGAACGCGATGCAAAATGCNTGCTACCTCATCTCNTATTACAAAGAAACGATACTCTTTTCCTGTAATAAATTCCTCTATCAGGATGGTAGAATCATATTCAAATGCTATATCAACAGCATGTTGAAAAGTCAACTCATCCATATTCTCTTTTAAAATAGTTATCCCGGTACCAAAATTAGTCTGATTCGGCTTTATTACCACAGGCATACCCCGAAATCGTACATAATCAGATTTCGCCGTTTCAGCATTAGTATAATCCTCTCCTTTCGGAACCCGAATGCCATTTTCTTCCAATATCCTTTTAGTAACCAGTTTATTTTCCATAGCCAGTACACTGGCATAATTATCCAATGAAGTCTTAGTTGCCTGCTTCACATATTGTACATTCCCATTCTTTTCCAGTCTGATAAAGTTTTCTTTTCTATCCATAATTTCAAAAGAAACACCCCTCTTTATCGCTTCCCTCAATAACAACTGTGTGGAGAGTTCCATATCTTCCAATCCAATAAAATTATAGTCATTTTGCCGACTTTTAAGAAGGTTGTTTCCAGCTATCTCCAAATGATAAGGAATGTAGCCCATCTTCTGAATACCATTCAGCACGTTGTAAACTCTACGCTTTCCGGGATCTTCAATCAATTCCATCGCATGCAATAATGAATCCCGGTATTCACTTTTATCAACTCCCAGTTCTTCCAATAAATTCATTATTCCCCGAATCTGTTTCTCAGCTTCATTCCAAATGTTTATTTGTTCTCCATTCTCTTCGAACATGCATGGTATTTCATCCAATCCATACAGAGCAACACATCCATGATATTTGTTTGCCTTAGCCTGAGCTGCCACATCAAAATCATCCTCCTCTTTACTCAATAATCCATAAAGAGCAAGTGCATGCAAAAAAGATAGCTCATCTTTAGTAACTCCAGCCTTAGTTAAAGGATCGATATCAATGAAGCGAAGCTCAATATAAGTAATATGTTCAGGACTTTTTATAAACTTAAGTCGCACCGGAGAATACAATTCCTTAGAAGAAGCAATCTTTTTTTCTTCAATCATCTGGTTTATGCTGCTTCTAAAATTTGTTACCGAACTATAGTCAGGATACAAATCNCCNATATTTCTATAGCCATAACAGCTATTTCGGATGGAGAGAGCCACCACATCTTTATCAATTGAGTACGGCGCCAATTTACATTTAAGTTCCAATGAAGAATCTACCACCGGACTACTTCCATAGAGCAGTATATACAGCCAACGCATCCTAAGCATCTGCCGGATAGTTTTCAGATAAGCCTCATCCTTGAATTCTTCGTATGATAATGACGGATTTATTTTTCTATATAGTATCTCCAATAACTTTTCACTATAGGAAAAATTAAAATGTATGCCCGAAATCAATTGATTTTTCGAGCCATACTTCTGAGCAAGAAATTCTCTGTAATGCTCCGCCTCTTTTCCATCTTCATCATATTTCGCTATAGGAATCTGTTTATCGTCCGGTAAAATTGGAGGGAGACTTTGAGGCCATAAGTACTCATCGGCTAATTCCAGACTAACAATATCATGTATAGTCTCCACAAAACCAATTGTCTGATTTATATCAGGCAGCGGAGGAGTAATCATTTCTACCTGACTTTCTGAAAAATCAGTTGTGATATAAGGATGTTTCAGCTTATTCCCAAAAACTTTTGGATGTGGCGTTTGAGCTAACTTACCATTTTTATCCACACGGATACTCTCCTTTTCAAGGCCAAACAGTGCATCCAACCACACATTACCTTTAAATAAATAGTTTGCCGATTTAAAGATATCACTTCCCATAACTTAAATTGAATTATGTTTCTTAATAAATAGTTTAAACAGAATAATATATAGTGTTACAAGTAATAAACCTTTAGCAATGCTGCTTATGCTAATGCTCCACCAAACAGATGAAAGTGCATGTTTCCAGAAATTAATAAGAGCAATAGCCATCGGTATTCTGATTACTGTAAATATAATCCCGGAAATTGCCGGTATATTAGTTCGTCCCCAGCCAAAGAAAGCTCCGGTAGCCATTAACTCCATGCACATAAAAAGTTGAGAAAAGCCCAGAATAATTANATACTCCCTCCCCATAGCTATACTATCGNCATCACTTAAAAAGATTGAGAATAAAAANCCGGGAAAAGCAATCAACAAGANAGAGGTTGCAGTTCCAATTAGAAAAGCAAGCAACATTCCNGAACGAAAAGCAGCCCATTGTGTCTGATAATCCCTTGCTCCGTAAGCCTTTCCNGATATAGTGGATAAAGCCGAGACAAAACCACCTGCCGTCATGTAAGAGATTGCTTCAATCTGCACTCCCACCTTTTGAACAGCAATGGCGGTGGCTCCCCANTCACTTATAATACGGGCCATTACAATGGCNACNGCAGTAAAAGATATCCGCTGAATAGCCGGACTTATTCCTANCTTTATAATATCTTTCAAAAAAACTATANTGATAAACAGNTTCAANAGGTTTCAGTTCTTCAGTCTTATTCAATTTCCTATAGAACAATATTGTAGCTATAGCCTGTGANATGATGGTAGCAATTGCTGCGCCCTTAATTCCCANTCCTACAGGAAATATTAAAATAAAATCTAACAGAATATTGATTATTAANGCANCTANATTAATGCGAAAGGGCGACCGACTATCTCCATAACCAATAAATACACTCGTAAAAAATAAGTTCTGAAATAAAAACGGGATACTCATTCCTACCAAGAGTAAATAATCTGTTGCAGCTTTTTCAATTACAGGATTATTCAATTGAATGAGCCCTATCAAGAATTGCCGGGTCATTGCCAGCAAAGCGAAACAAGCCAGTGCTAACATTATTACAGCCCGTAAGCCATTCTTCACATAGCTTCTTGCAATAAATAAATTACTTTCCCCAATAGCATGAGACACTTTTATTCCCACCCCAACTGTTAATAATGAAGATATGGCCCAACTTAAATTCATATAAAATCCCGCAGAACCAACAGCAGCTACAGCCTCACTACCAAACTTTCCAACAAAAAACATATTGATAAAATTATAAGCCATTGACATAAACGAAGACGCAATAACCGGCAACGCCAACCGTACTAACTGATTCATAATAGAATCAGGTTGAACCTTGCTTAAAATCTCCGATACTTCTTTTTTTAATAATGCCATGTCTGTTAGCAATTTCATTTTTATTATAAAGACGCAGAACTATTTAAAAGGACGCAGAATTTTTATTCCAAAAAAGGATGTTGTTTTTGCGTCTTTCATAAAAACATTGCGTCTTTATTGTTGAACCACCATAAAAAAAAGTAAAGATGAAAGCAAATAATTACAGAAAAGAAGAACTTTTCAATAAAATCATGAGCAGAGGATTTTGGGAAGACATTCCTGAGCGCAAAGAAAAAGTATCNCAGTTTATCAGAGANCTATTCAAATATCTATTCCCTGTTCAATGCTTATGTATGCCAGATAAAATGCAATTAGAGCAAGGTCATTTAACAGTATATAAATTGTTTAGGGAACTCTGTTCACCAATACAAGAGATGGACTTAGCAAAAGAACAGGAAACTGAGAACCGTTTCTTTTATAGCCTTCCTCAAATTTATGATTTACTAATTGAGGATGCCGAAGCTATTTTTAAAGGAGATCCAGCAGCCAGAAATATAGAAGAAGTAATTCATATCTATCCCGGATTTTACGCCATATTTATTCACAGGGTAGCACATGCCCTATATCAATTAAATATGGCTCTGCTGGCTAGAATGTTTTCTGAATACTCACACAGTATCACAGGTATTGATATTCACCCCGGAGCAACAATAGGCCGATCNTTTGGAATAGATCACGGAACTGGNATTGTGATAGGAGAAACAACTATTATCGGAGATAACGTAAAAATATACCAGGGAGTAACTCTGGGAGCAAAAAGTGTAGAGAAAAGTCTGGCTCAAACCAAGCGCCATCCCACCATTGAAAATAATGTGACTATTTATGCCGGAGCAACAATCTTAGGTGGCGATACCGTTATTGGAAAAGACAGTATAGTAGGAGGAAATGTTTTTATTACACATAGCATTCCTGCAAAATCTATGGTGTATTATAACAATGAACTATCAATCAGACCTGTATAATAAAAATAAAATCAGGAGAATGTTGTTGATAAGGCATTCTTTATTCTATTTTTGTTATTAGGTATTTGAGTAAAGATATGAGTTTATATAATTTTGAGTTTTAATAAAGAAATAGCTAAATTTATGGATAATAGTACAGAATCAATCTGGCAAGCATGTTCTGACCAGTTAAAAACTTATATAGTAAAACGAATGCCTGATTCTTCACTTGCCGACGATATTTTACAGGAAACATTTATCAAAATACACGAAAACATTCACTCAATAAAAGACGAAACGAAAATTTGTGCCTGGGTATTTCAGATTGCAAGAAATACAATAAACGATTATTATCGGAAAGACAAGACCAANCTCTCTGAAGTTCAGATTCTTTCCGATGAAGAACTAAATGCTATTGACGAAGCAGATAGCAAATTGGAAGACAATCCAACAAAGCACCTTGCATCAGGCTTACAGGACATGATCAATTCTCTACCTGAGAAATACGCTCAGGCGCTGAATATGGTAGAAATCCAAGGCCTATCTCAAATTCAGTTATCCAAAGAATTAAATATATCTGTTTCAGGAGCCAAATCGCGTGTTCAGCGTGGCAGACAAATGCTAAAAGATTCTTTGATGAATTGTTGCCATTACGAATTCGATAAATATGGGACCATCATTTCTTACCATCCTATTAAATGCTGTTGTTGCTCTAAATCTGTTAAGAAGGATTAGATAAAGTAAATCATATTTTACTACCTTTGCCTATCTTAAACTGTAGGATTATAGAAAACACGAATCTCTAATACATGAAAAAGATTATAATTCTTCTTATATTGATAATTTACAATATCTCTTATGTAAAAGGTCAGGATATTGAATCTTTATTGAATGAGCTTGATCACACAATTAAAAACCGTGAATCTTATTTTAATGATAAGGTGGGGCGTATCAGGCAAATTGAAAGCATATACCCTTTGCATAATGATGAGCAGAACTATGCAATTTTAGGCAAAATATTCGATGAGTTTCGGGCATTTAATACCGATTCTTGCGCTTATTATGCACAGAAGAAGATGCAGTTGGCTAAAAAGATAGGTAAAAGATCGTATATAGACGATTCTAACATGAATCTAGCTGAAGTATATGGCATTACAGGAATGTATAAAGAAGCACTTGATATTCTTAACACTGTAGACCGAAGTAAACTTGCCGAATATCTTGTTCCCTACTATTATTACCTGTACAGAACAATATATGGTTTAATGAGTGACTATTCCATGCTTGAATCGGACAAGAAAAAGTATGCTGAATTAACAGACCATTATCGGGATTCTTTATTAATAGTCAATAAAAAACAGACTTATGCATATGTTATTGTAAAAGCAGATGGATTGATCTATAATAACAAAGCGAATGAAGCAATCTTGTTGCTATCCGGTTATATGAATAATCTGAAGAAAAACGACCCCAGCATCGGAACATTAGCATATACCATGTCACTCGCTTATAGAAAAAATCGTGATAATGATAAGAGAAAGTACTATTTAGCCATATCATCCCTTTCTGACATTGAAAGAGGGGCTAAAGAATATGTTTCGTTGCGTGAACTAGCTCAGATTCTATATGATGAAGGTGATTTAGATCGTTCTTATAATTATCTGAAATGTTCAATGGAAGATGCCGCATTCTGTAATGCACGTTTACGAACTATTGAAGTTTCCAAGTTCTTTCCGATAGTAGGAAGGCGTATCAGCAAAAGTTACATAAAAAAGAAATGCCAACGAACAATCGCGGGCTGGCTATTGTTTAGCTTTCCTGACTATCTTATTAATGTTTGCACCTATTCTTTCTTTATAAACCAATATATAAACTTAGTTCTTGCCCGTGAGCACTCCAGAATCTGGCAAAAGGCTTACAAGAGATGAATATTGAGCAGAAAACTCCTGAATAAAAAGCTCGTCGAATCAAATAAACAATTAAGAGATTCTAATAATGCACTTATTGAATTCTAATCGTATCAAAGAGGAATACATAGGTCATTATATGAATTTCTGGGTTCTCTGCAATATTGACAAGATGGAGAATTATCGCACTTATTGTGCAAGATTGCTCAAAATGAAAAAGTTGAAGCTCTGTTCAAGAAACTACGGTTCTAATCAGATTATTGAAGATGAATTGGAAAGAGTTTTATGAAAACTTTGATGATACATTTTCTGCATTTATTTCCAAACTTTGTGGATGAATTTAATGAGTTGTTAGTCGAAGATGGTCGTGAATATCCTAAATCAGAAAAATCAGTTAACCACTGTATTACGGCATCTTTGCACTCATCATTCGCCTTGGAATTACTGATTAGCGTTAAGATAGCCGAATTTCTCCGCTATTCGTTACTACAATCTACAACTATCGTGTAAAGGTTCGTAAATAAGGCTATTGGCGACAGGAATGAGCTCGAAGAAAAAGTTATGAACATAAGTAGAATAACAAAAAAATAAATTAAAAACAACTACTTTTTTGGGCATCTAAAAAAGAATATAAAACATTAATTAATCAAATATATTAAATCTCAAAAGCCACTACTTTTTTTCTATCTATTTTAAATGAGGTCTAAGATTAAATATTTTTGTGGATGCAATGATAAGTTGCAAGTAAACAATAATATTAACCTTTAGGATTTCATTTATGAAAAAAGTATTTCAATCAAAAAGCTAGCAGCAGTAATATTCTTATGGTTGCTGGGCTATTTTTTTTCAGTGAATGTTTTTGCACAGCAAATCAAGGGTTCAAGGACAAGTTAAAACAGAATCCGGCGAACCAATCATTGGATGCAAAATGTCGTTGTAAATACAAGGTATAACAAATGGAACAATTACAGACGTTGATGGCCTTATGACTTTCTTTTCGTAAATGCTAAATCATATGTTTACTTTTCTAATGTATTCTTCTTTGGCCTAACAACACGTTGCGCAATGCACGAAGCAGTGTTTTTTATGATTATGATCCGAGTATATTAGATCCACCTTTGCGTGATTATCACACACGATTGCTAAGCTATCACGAGAGTTATTTTTTCTATATATTCTCCTCCCCTC
>JGI20225J20221_1000948_pt1 | contig 14453 bp, 13 predicted proteins | sample BioMet4_FD_20221 | JGI IMG/M metagenome (IMG submission 20221) | reverse complement strand
GGAGATGCTGGAAACCACTCTGCTTACCGCAAAAATGGAAATTGAACGCCTGTTGCGCCAGTTCGATGCCGGACGGGCAATCCGCGAGGGGGTCAGCACAGTGATCGCGGGCCGGCCGAATGTTGGAAAATCCACGCTGATGAACCTGCTTTCCGGCTGTGAGCGCAGTATTGTCACCGAATATGCCGGAACAACCCGTGACATCGTAGAGGATACGGTGATCCTTGGCGACGTTCCGCTCCGTTTGTCCGACACCGCGGGCATCCATACGACGAACGATCCCGTGGAAAAGATCGGCGTGGACCGCGCGCGCGGCAAAGTGCAGGAAGCACAGCTCGTTCTGGCTGTGTTTGATTCTTCTCAGCTGCTGAATGAGGAAGACAGGGAACTGATTTCAATCGTACAGGGTTCTTCCGCGATTGCAGTGGTAAATAAAAGCGATCTGCCGGCAAAAATCGACATGAAGTATATTCATAAATATTTTAAACAGATTGTATATATATCCGCGCTCTCCGGTGAGGGTTTGCAGGAGTTAAAGGATGCAGTCGCGGAATTGCTGCGCACATCGGAGCTGAACCCGGCGGACGGTATTCTATTTACCGAACGCCAGCGCGACGCCGCGCGTCAGGCCGGCGATTGCGTAAGGGAAGCGCTGATGGCGGTGGAAAGCGGGATTACGCTGGATGCCGTGACGGTTTCTATTGAAGGCGCGATCTCCGCGCTTTTGGAGTTGACCGGTGAACGCGCGACCGAAGCGGTTGTGGATTCTGTCTTTTCGCATTTTTGTGTAGGAAAGTAATGAACGATAATGGAGGAATACTCTTGAAATATGATGCCGGTAATTATGATGTTGTGGTGATCGGCGCCGGGCATGCCGGAATAGAAGCCGCGCTTGCTTCTGCGCGCCTTGGCTGCAGCACTTGCGTTTTCACAATCAATATGGACGCCGTCGGGAACTGCCCCTGCAATCCGTCCATCGGCGGAACGGCGAAGGGGCATCTTGTCCGTGAAATCGACGCGCTGGGCGGAGAAATGGGAAAAACTGCGGATGCGGCCATGCTGCAAAGCAGGATGCTCAACCTAGGGAAAGGTCCCGCCGTGCATTCCCTGCGCGCGCAAATTGACCGCCGGGAATACGGAAAAATTATGAAGCATAAGCTGGAGCTTCAACCGAACCTTCAGCTGAAACAGTCGGAAATTGTTGACCTGGAACAGGGAGTGGGCGGCGCCTGGCTTGTCACTACCCGGATGGAGGCGGTGTACCGGGCGAAGGCGGTGGTCATTGCCACCGGTACTTATCTCGGCGGAAAAATTTATGTCGGCGAGGTTTCCTATGAAGGCGGGCCGGACGGCATGTTTCCCGCCGCGTTTCTCGGCGCGGCCCTGAAAAAGATCGGTCTGCGTCTCCGCCGCTTCAAGACTGGCACGCCCGCACGCGTGCTGAAATCCAGTATTGATTTTACCGGGCTTGAAGTACAGGAGGGCGACGAGCCGGTTGTCCCGTTCTCCTACGACACTTTGACCCCTCCGAAAAACCGGGCGGTCTGTCATATCGCGTGGACGAACGACGATACAAAGCAGGTGATTCTGGACAATATCGGGCGTTCCCCCATGTACAGCGGGAAAATCGAGGGGGTGGGCCCCCGTTACTGCCCGAGCTTTGAAGATAAAATTATGCGCTTCCGCGATAAAAAAAGGCATCAGCTTTTCATTGAGCCATGCGGGATGGATACCGAGGAAATGTATTTGCAGGGAATGAGCTCTTCTTTACCGGAGGATGTGCAGATTGCTTTTTACCGCACGATAAAAGGATTTGAACACGTTCAGATTATGCGCTGCGCTTACGCGATTGAATACGACTGTGTTGACCCGCTCCAAATGGAGGCAACGCTGGAATTTCCGGAATTTCCCGGTTTATACGGCGCGGGGCAGTTCAATGGAAGCTCCGGTTACGAGGAAGCCGCCGCGCAGGGACTTGTTGCCGGTATTAACGCCGCGCTGAAGGTGCGGGGCAGGGAACCGATGGTTCTTGACCGCGCGGGTTCCTATATCGGAACGCTTGTGGACGACCTGATTACCAAGGGGGTCACCGACCCGTACCGCATGATGACCTCGCGCAGTGAATACCGCCTTGTTTTGCGGCAGGACAACGCAGACGAACGGCTGACGCCGACCGGAAGAAAAATCGGGCTGATTTCCGACGAACGCTGGGAACGCTTCCAACTGAAACAGAAACAGAAGGAACAGGAGCTTTTGCGGGCTGAAAAGACCGTCCTGCCGCCGTCCGAAGCCTTAAATGCACTGCTTGTTTCACATGAAACATCGCCGGTAACAACGGGGGTGCGCCTTGCAGAACTCATCCGCCGTCCCCAACTCAGCTATGAAATCCTGAAGCAAATTGATACTGACCGGCCGAACCTTCCCGACGCCGTCTTTGAAAGCGTGGAAATCGAACTGAAATATGAAGGCTATATTAAACGTCAGAAAGCGCAGATTGCGGAAATGCGCCGCTTGGAGGAACGCCGTCTGCCGGTAAAGATTCATTACAAGGAAATTGTCGGCCTCCGTACCGAAGCGCAGGAAAAACTGCAAAAGGTGATGCCGACAAGCGTCGGACAGGCTTCCCGGATATCGGGCGTCAGCCCCGCCGACATTTCCGTGCTTCTGATCTGGCTTGCGCGCAGCAGGGAGGAATAAGATGGAAGACATTCGGGAATGGCTGGTTTTTTCCGCGCGGAACGCGGGAATTGAGGTAAGCGGAGAGCAGACGGAAAGTTTTCAACAATATATGACGATTCTGTTGAATTGGAACGAGAAAATGAACCTTACCGCCATTAAGGAACCAAAGGAGATTGCCTGCAAGCATTTTCTGGACAGCATCCTGATTTTGAAGTATCTGGACATACCGGCGGGCGCGAAGCTGATTGATGTCGGCACCGGCGCGGGTTTTCCCGGCGTTCCGCTGAAAATGATGCGGCCTGAGATTCAGCTCACCCTGCTGGATGGGCTGAATAAACGGCTGGTTTTTCTTAAAGATTTGGCGGAACAATTGAATTTCAGCGCGGAATTTGTGCATGCGCGCGCGGAAGAGGCCGGAAGACAGGCTGCTTTCCGCGGAAAATTCGATTTTGCCACGGCAAGAGCGGTCGCGCCGCTGAATCTGCTCTGTGAATACTGTTTGCCGTTTTTGAAAATGGGCGGCGTTTTTGTCGCCATGAAGGGACCGAAGCCGGAGGAAGAAGTGGCGGACGCGCAGAATGCGATTAGCCTTTTGGGCTGTACGCTGGATGGGATAAAAGAATTTGATTTGCCGAACGGCGACAGCCGCAGTCTGGTGCTGATCCGGCGAACGAAAGCGCTTCCGGGGCTTTATCCGCGGCACGGCTCAAAAATTGCGAAGAGTCCGCTTTAAAGTATATGGTTGCTATTTGGAAAAGACCAATTTTAGAACCATTGTTATCGCTCAATAAGAACAATAATCTTTAAAAATTCCCGGGAAATATCAGAAAGTGATATAAAGTTACAAATAAAAAAATTTATGATTGCCATAATTTTACAAAATATCGCCGCCCACCGTGCTATCCTAAACAAAAAGGGACAAGCAGGGAGGCGGCGAATTTGCATATTATGGGTGAAAAACGCAAGGTAGTACAGATTAATATCAACTCAATCCATCCAAATCCGGCGCAGCCGCGGCGCGCGTTCAGTGAACAGGAGCTGCTTGAGCTGTCCAGAAGCATTCGGACGAATGGGCTTATTCAGCCGATTTCTGTCCGGCGAGTGAAAGACGGATACGAATTGATTGCAGGGGAGCGGAGACTCCGTGCCTGCAAAATAGCCGGGCTCTCCACAGTCGCCTGCATCATCAGTGACTGTTCCCCCGAAACGAGCGCCGTCCTTGCTATGACCGAAAATCTGCAGCGTCAGGATTTACAGATTTTTGAAGAAGCGGAGGGAATCCGCCGCCTGATTGAACAGTGGGACGTTACGCAGGAGGAAGCAGCGCTCCGGCTGGGAAAAAGCCAGTCCACGCTTGCCAACAAGCTGCGTCTGCTTCGCCTTTCCGATGAGGAACGTGACAAAATAACCGCCTGCGGGCTGACCGAGCGGCACGCCCGCGCGCTGCTGCGCATTAAAGAAGACAAGCTACGGCACAAGGTGCTTGGGCAGATTATCGCAAAGCACCTGAACGTACAGCAGACGGATGATCTGGTAGATAAGCTTCTGGAAGAAAATCAGAAGCCGAAAAGCAAGCGCACCTTTGTAATTAAGGATGTCCGGGTGTTTCTCAACACCATCAATCACGCCATAGAGACAATGAAGCAAAGTGGCATCAATGCGCAGACGCTGAAAAGCGAAACAGACGACTATATCGAATGTTTAGTCCGCATCCCGAAAGCGCAGGCCACTGCGGGCGGAAAAAAACCCGCTTAACAACAAGTATAAGAGTTTACTCCTATTTCCCTATATCATTTCCCACAAGGCAGGCCGGACATGACGTTCGGCCTGTTTTGTTTCACATGAAACATTCTTAAAAAACAGGCAAAAAAACTTTATCTTCCTCTGAAAGAGTGCTATAATAAGTACATTATTCCACTTGCACCCGAAATCGGGCTGGCTTTAAGGTGAAACAGTGGTTTTAAGGGCGGATACCCGCAATCGGAGGGAAAGAATGGGAAAAATTATAGCAATTGCAAACCAAAAGGGCGGCGTCGGCAAAACGACGACTTCCGTCAACCTTTCCGCCGCCATGGGCATGAAGGGGAAGAAAACGCTTCTGGTGGATATTGACCCGCAGGGCAATTCGTCAAGCGGCGTGGGTGTTGACCGCCGGGCGGTGAAAAACACGATCTATGAGGTGCTGATCGGCGAAACAAAGGCGCAGGATGTCATTATTCATACGGAATTTACCAATCTGGACATTATTCCGTCCAGCATGGATCTGGCTGCGGCTGAAATAGAGCTGGTCACGCTTGACCACCGCGAATCCATCCTGAAGAATGCGCTGGTGCCGCTCAGGGAGCGTTACGATTATATTTTTATTGACTGCCCCCCCTCGCTCGGCATTATTACGACCAACGCGCTCTGTGTGTCGGATACGCTGCTGGTGCCGATCCAGTGTGAGTATTACGCGCTGGAAGGACTGTCCCAGCTGATGAACACGGTTCGCCGCGTCAAGCGCCAGTACAACGGCCAACTGGATATTGAAGGCGTATTGCTCACCATGTATGACGGTCGGCTGAACCTGACACAACAGGTAGTGGAGGAAGTCAAAAAATACTTCCCGCGCAAGGTATTCGCGACAGCGATTCCGCGCGCGGTGCGTCTTTCCGAAGCGCCGAGTTTCGGCAGGCCCATCCAGTATTTTGACAAAAGCTCCCGGGGGGCCGTCGCCTACGACGCACTGGCGGATGAAATTATTCATGCAAATAAACGATAAGGGGGGAGAGAGCGATGGCAACAAAAAAGGGCGGACTTGGAAAAGGGCTTGACGCAATTTTTGCCGAAAACGACACCGAGGACCGCAACGCGGCGGTTGCGCTGAAAATCAGCGAAATTGAACCGAACCGCGCACAGCCAAGAAAAGACTTCAACGATGAGGCGCTGGCCGAGCTCGCCGACTCCATTTCACAGCACGGGGTATTGCAGCCGCTTTTGGTGCGGCCGATTTTCGGCGGGGGTTACCAGATTGTCGCCGGTGAAAGGCGCTGGCGCGCGGCAAGGATGGCGGGAATTTCCGAAGTGCCCGCAGTCATCCGGGAAATGAGCGACAGCGAGGTTATGGAGCTTGCGCTGATTGAAAACCTTCAGCGCGAAGACCTGAATCCGCTGGAAGAAGCGCAGGGGTACCAGTCGCTGATGGACACCTACGGCCTGACGCAGGAAGAAGTTTCAAAGACGGTCGGAAAATCGCGCCCCACCGTGGCAAACGCACTCCGGCTTCTGAACCTGCCGCAGCAGATTCTCGACATGGTTCATGCCGGCACCCTGTCCGCGGGACATGCCCGCACCCTGCTGAGTTTCCAAGATCCGGAAGAAATGCTGAAAGCTGCGAAACTGACGGTGGAACAGGGTATTTCCGTAAGAGAACTGGAAAAGATGTCTAAAAAGGCAAACGAGAAGCCGGGCGCAAAGCAGCCGCCGAAGGAAAAAAAGCGTATCCGCTATTTCAGCGAGGTGGAACTGGCGCTGAACGAACATCTGGGCCGCAAGGTACAGGTCAGCGGAACAAAAAAACGCGGCGTGCTGCAGATTGAATTTTACGGCGAGCAGGATTTGAGTGATCTGGTAAAACTTTTTAACAAAGAATGACAGAACGGTGGAAAACAAAATCACAGCAATTTCACTCGGACTTGTGAGATAACACAAACGAACGCTACAACTTAGCTGAAAATGCTGTAAAAAAGAAACTAGACGATATAAAGGAGAACAGAACATGCTGGATATTAAATTGATTCGCAGCAATCCGGAGAAGGTAAAGGCGGGCGCCAAAAAGCGTTGCATCGACGTAGACGCGCTGGTGGACGACATCCTGAAAATCGACGAGGAGCGCCGCGAGGTTACCGGAAAAGTGGAAACCATGAAGGCGGAACAGAATGCCGCTACAAAGAAAATTCCGTCAATGAAAAAAGCGGGGGAAGATACCGCTCCTCTCATGGCGGAATTAAAGACACTCTCCGAAAAAATCAAAGCGAGCGACGGGGAACTGGGCGAGCTGGAAGAAAAGCAAAAAACGCTGCTGCTTTCCCTGCCGAATATGCCGGACGAAGACCTTCTGGCGGGCGGCAAGGAAAACAACAAGCCAATCCGTTTCTATAAAGAACAGCCTAAATTTGATTTTAAGGCGAAAAACCATGTGGAGCTGTGCGAAAGCCTCGGCATGATCGACTATCAGCGCGGCGCAAAGCTGGCGGGCGCGGGCTCCTGGGTGTACCGCGGCATGGGCGCAAGGCTGGAATGGGCGCTGCTCAATTTCTTTATCAGCGAGCATCTGAACGACGGCTACGAGCTGATTCTGCCCCCGCACATGCTCAACTATGAGTGCGGCTATGTGGCCGGGCAGTTCCCGAAATTTACCGACGAGGTATACTGGATTCAGAATCCGACCAGCACCGACAAAAAATTTATGCTTCCCACGGCGGAAACCGCGCTGGTGAACCTGCACCGTGACGAGGTTCTCACAATGGAGGAGCTTCCGCGCAAATATATCGCCTATACGCCGTGCTACCGCAGGGAGGCCGGCAGCTACCGCTCGGAGGAACGCGGCATGATCCGCGGGCATCAGTTCAATAAGGTGGAAATGGTGCAGTACACCACGCCGGAACAGTCGGACGACGCGTTTGCCGAGCTGGTGGGCAAAGCCGAGAAGCTGGTGCAGAAGCTTGGCCTGCACTACCGCCTGAGCAAGCTCGCCGCGGGCGACTGTTCGTTCTCCATGGCGCGCACCTACGATATTGAAGTCTGGATTCCGAGCATGGAAATCTATAAAGAGGTAAGCTCCGCTTCCAATGCAAGGGACTATCAGGCCAGAAGGGGCAACGTGAAGTTCAGGGGCGAGGACAAGAAGCTGCAGTTTGTCCATACGCTGAACGCTTCCGGCCTTGCGACCAGCCGTGTGATTCCCGCGATTGTGGAGCAGTACCAGAACGCAGACGGCAGCGTGACCGTGCCGGAGGTATTGCGTCCGTTTATGGGCTGCGACATCATAAAATAGTCAAGGGCATTAACCCCCTGCGGGTTTCCGGAAAGGAAGCGCCGCGGGGGGCGTTCCCTATCAATACAGATACAGAGGATGTAAAATGAATCAACAGGACCAAATTAACGAATATACCCGCGAGGTGCGCGTCGCCAGCTATGAGGTCGGCGCACAGCGCCTTTTAAAGCTCAGCGTACTGATGCGCATGTGCCAGGAAAGCAGCGAGCAGCATGTTGACCTTGTGGGACTGAGCTACGAAAAAATGTATGAGGACGGGCTTGTATTTCTTTTGATTACAAACCGCGCCAGAATTAAACGCATGCCGGTACATAACGAAAGAATCACGATTAAGACGCACCCGCGCGGTGTAAACGGCGCGCAGTTTTACCGCGACTTCGTGTTTTACAGCGGCGGAGAACAGATCATAAAGGTAATGCAGACCTCCGTCATTGCCGACCCGCATACGCATAAGGTTCTGCGGCCGAAAAAGTTTCTGGATTACGGCGTTTTTTCCGGGAAGAAAGTGGAGCCGGAGGACCGCGTTGCCAGACTGATCGTGCCGGACGGTCTTCCGCTTGTTGGGGAGAGGCCTATCCGCTATTCCGACCTCGATTACAACTGCCACCTGAACAACACCATTTACGGCGATATTCTGACGGATTTTCTGCCGGGCGGCGCACAGGGGAACCGGTACGCGGAAGTGCAGATTAATTATGTAAATGAAAGCGCGCAGGGGGACGCCCTTAAAATTTATGCCGCAAAAGAAAACGGGCGGGTTCTGATGCAGGGCGTCCACGCAAGGGGATGCGGCTTTACCGCTTCGGCCACTCTTTTGCCAATTGACGGCAAAGCATGAAAAACAGCAAAATATGATTGAATATTTATGAATCAAATGATATAATAACAAAATATATAAAAAACGAATGAAGAGAGAAAGCGGCTCGAAATTACGGTTTTGCAGCGGCGCGAAATGTGACAGGAGGATAAGATGTTAAACACGAACTACTCGGAAAAGTTTGTAAAAGAAGGCCTGACGTTTGACGACGTTTTGCTGATTCCGGCGGAATCCCATGTGCTGCCCAAAGAAGTGGATCTTTCCACCCAGCTTACTAAATCCATCAGGCTGAACACGCCGCTGATGACGGCGGCCATGGATACGGTCACCGAAAGCAACATGGCCATTGCGATTGCCCGTGAGGGCGGGGTGGGCATCATCCACAAGAATATGCCGATTGAAAAGCAGGCCGACATGGTTGACCGCGTTAAGCGTTCTGAAAACGGCGTGATTGTGAACCCGTTCTTTCTTTCTCCTCAGCATTATGTACACGACGCAAATGAAATTATGGCGAAATACCGGATTTCCGGCGTGCCGATCTGCGAAAACGGCAAGCTTGTGGGAATCATTACGAACCGCGATATGCGCTTTATGACCGACGAGGACTACGACCAGCCGATTTCGGCGGTTATGACCAAGGAAAATCTGGTCACTGCCCCGGTTGGGACAACCCTTGTTCAGGCGCAGGAAATTCTGCGCAGGCACAGAATCGAAAAGCTTCCGATTGTCGACGACAAGGGCAACCTGAAGGGCCTGATTACCATCAAGGACATTGAAAAAGCGGTGCGCTATCCGAGTTCCGCAAGGGACGCGGGGGGCAGGCTCCTCTGCGGTGCGGCCATCGGCGCAACGGCCGACGTGCTGGAGCGCGTTTCCGAGCTGGTAAAGGCGCAGGTGGACGTGGTTGCGCTCGACTCCGCGCACGGCCACAACGACGGTATTATTGAAACGGTGCGGAAGATCAAGAAAGCGTTCCCCAACGTGCAGCTGATCGCGGGCAACGTCGCAACCGGCGAGGCCACCCGCGCGCTGATTGAGGCCGGCGCGGACTGCGTCAAGGTCGGTATCGGCCCCGGTTCCATCTGTACGACCAGAATTGTGGCGGGCATCGGCGTTCCGCAGATCACCGCCATTTACGACTCCGCCTGCGCGGCGGAAAAATACGGCATCCCGGTCATCGCGGACGGCGGAATCAAGTTCTCCGGCGACATTGTCAAGGCGCTGGCCGCCGGCGCAAACGTGGTCATGGTCGGCTCGCTGGTTGCCGGCTGCGAGGAGTCCCCGGGAGAGACCGAGCTCTATCAGGGACGTCAGTTCAAGGTGTACCGCGGCATGGGCAGTTTGGCGGCCATGGGGCAGGGCAGCAAGGACCGGTATTTCCAGCAGGATCAGAAAAAGCTTGTTCCGGAAGGCGTGGAGGGCCGTCTGCCGTACAAGGGGCCTTTGTCCGACACCATCTACCAGATGACCGGCGGTATGCGCTCCGGCATGGGTTACACCGGCTGCGCGAATATCAGCGACCTGCATGAAAAGGCAAAATTCATCCGTATTACGGGCGCGGGCCTGAAAGAGAGCCATCCGCATGACATCCAGATTACCAAGGAAGCGCCGAACTATTCTTTCTCCGTATAATTTTTCAGCGGAAGCGTGGGATACCGACACCCTATACGATACGCTGATTTTGGCAGAATGGCGCCGACGGCAAAAGCCGGCGGCGCCGCAGTTGTGGCGCAATTACCCGCCCGCGGGAGATAACCGCCCGGTTTACAAGGGAAATAGAGGGTAAACAAAGCAATAAACCGATTTTTTTAAATTTATTAAGAGAATGTGTTGACAAACACAAGAAATCTAGGGTATAATATAAAACGCTCCGCTTCAATACAGAGCAGAATATGGCGGCATAGCTCAGCTGGCTAGAGCATTCGGTTCATACCCGAAGTGTCATTGGTTCAAATCCAATTGCCGCTACCATAATATGGCCCGGTGGTCAAGCGGTTAAGACACCGCCCTTTCACGGCGGTTTCATGAGTTCGAATCTCATCCGGGTCACCATATTTTATTCTGTACACACGGACTATGGACGCATAGCTCAGCTGGTTAGAGCGCTCGCCTCACACGCGAGAGGTCATGGGTTCGAGTCCCCTTGTGTCCACCAATAGAAAATGCACCCACACGGGTGCTTTTTTTATTTTCAGCCCAGGGGACTCGAACCCCGGGCGGCGAGTCGCCGCGGACAATTTGCACCCACACGGGTGCTTTTTAAGTTTCAGCTTAGGGGATCGAACCCAGGCGTAAGTCGGGAGAAACGCCCGGACTCCCGCTGCCCGGTAGGGATACGCGCCATGAAAATGGTGGTTGACAAATCAGCGGAAAAATCCGATAATTACGTAAGCGGCAATGATTCGACGGTAAGACCCAAAGTGATCGCTTTTACGGGGAAGACGTGTTTATGGAAAAGTATTATTCCAATCAGCGGTTTTTTCGGAAAAGTCATACGGATACTATTTATAATAGGAAGAATTTTTATGGTTACAGAAAGTATTCAATTTTTGTTTAAGAGAGGACATATCATGAAGATGAAGAAAATTTTAATTCTTGCGCTGGCGGTTGTGATGGCAGGTTCCCTTGCGGCCTGCGGCATGGGCGATGTGGGCGGCACGCAGCCAGCCGCGTCAAACGCTTCCTCCCAGACGGTTTCGTCCGCAGTCGGCTCGGACAATATGGAGGACAGCCTTGCCGGTATGGAAAAGTATCTCGCCGCAAATTCAGCGATTTCCGGCACTCCCACAAAAATGAAAGCGGATTTTATCGGCGCCAAAAGCGGTGCGAAATATTCGTTCGGCTATAACGGAAAAAATAACGTCACGTTGGAACTGTATGAGTTTGATACTGGCAGCCCGTCCAGTCAGGCCACGGCTGTTCTGGATGAAGTAAAGACCAAGAACCGGTTTACCATTATGAACCAAACTGTTCCGGCTGTGATTTCTGACAACGGAAAATATATTATGATTTATAAGGATACCTCCGGTTCGGATCAGAATAAGAAACATCAGGAAGATGTCACCAAACTGTTTAAAGAATTTAAAAAATAATTTTTAGCGGAAGTCCCTTTCGGTAATGCCGGAAGGGATTTTTTGCGCCTTTGGGGGCAACCTTCGACAAGAATAAACAGCTCCGGTTCTTTCAAAATCGTACCATATGTATAAACGTCCAAATACAATACTTATGGTAGATCACAGAAAACCAAATTCAGGTACTTGTGTCCCTTGACAGGGACAGGGGGCGGGAATATAATGGAGTTTCAGGAATACCATATTTTGGCAGATTAATCTGTCATCCATGATGTTTTATCTGAAATACGGGAAAATTTATATGAAACTATGGAGGAACTGAAATGAGAAGAAGATGGATTGCCTTTTTAGTGGTGATGGCAATGGCCGTGTCGCTCAGCACAACTGCTTTTGCCGCCGATACCGACGCTTCCGCGGGCACGCTTACGCTCAGCAGCAGCAGCCTTTATCTGAAGGTGGGGGAGAGCGCCGCGCTGACTGTCAGCGACAGCAGTACGGTTGTCTCGGAAATAAAATGGGCGTCAAATAATTCCGCCGTTGCCTCGGTCGTCAACGGCACCGTTACCGCTTCCGCCCTCGGCAGAGCGACGATCACCGTCGCGGCGGCGGATGGCCGGAGCACAACCTGCGACGTGCATGTTGTCTTAAAAGGCATCGACGTATCCGAACACCAGGAAGTGGTGGACTGGGCCGGCGTGAAAACCGCGGGCGTGGATTTTGCCATTCTGCGTACCGGTTACGGCAACGAACTGCCGGAAACACAGACCGACCATTATTTTGCCGCAAACTATCAGGGCGCGGTCGCGAACGGAATCAAGGTCGGCGCTTATCATGTCTGCTACGCGACAACCCCTGAAATCGCCGTACAGGAAGCGCAGATGTGCCTCAGCATTCTGAACGGACGTCAACTGGATTATCCGGTTTTCTATGATATTGAACAAAACGCGGTGAACACCGCCATGACAAGCGACCAGCTTGCTGCGATTGTCAACGCATTCTGTACCACGATTGCAAAAGCGGGCTATAAGACGGGCGTTTACAGCAATGCAAGTATGTTTAACGGCAATCTGAACAGCTCCGCGTTAAGCGCCTATGACAAATGGGTGGCGCATTATGACGTGCCCGCTCCGAATTACAGCGGTACCTATACCATGTGGCAGTACAGTAAAACGGGCAGCGTGACCGGTATCAGCACCGCCGCCGATCTGGACTACTGCTACGTGGACTATCTTGCCGCAGCGAAGGCTCCGGCGGACACGACCATCCTTTCCGACACCGGCGCTTCACTGACGGTCAAGCCGGGCCGGAGCTACCAGTTCAAATTTACCCCGAACGGAATTTCCGACAAGCCTGTATTTACCTCCGGTAATTCCGGCGTGGCAAAAATTGTATATCAGAAACTGCAAAACGGCAGTTATTATGTTAAAATTACGGGTATCAAGAGCGGTACCACATCGATTTATTCCGTAAGGACGAAACAGACTCCGGTGCGCCGGTGTGTCGTCACCGTGGCCTAAAAAACAATTCGGCTAACTATTCTATATAATATAATAAACATAAATTGGCGCAGAACGATTGATTCGTCCTGCGCCAATGCTATAATAGGAAGACAGCAGCTTAACTGCAGAAACGGTGATCGCCGATCACCGTGATGACGGGACGGGAGAAAATCCAGCTGCTGGTGGCCTTTTCCGGGTTATAATAATAGATAGCTCCGCCCGAAGGGTCCCAGCCGTTGATCGCGTCGCGGGCGGCTTTATACGCAGTGTCGGAGATGGGTGCGTTAATTCCGCCGTCGTTCAGGCAGCTGAACGCACCCGGCTGGTAAATAACGCCGGCCAGCGTGTTGGGAAACGATGGGTGCGAAATCCGGTTCAGTATCACCGCGGCGACCGCCACCTGCCCGGTGTAGGGCTCTCCGCGCGATTCCGCCGAGGTAACGCGGGCGAGCAATGTGACGTCATTGCTGCTGAAACCGCCCTGCCCGCCAGAAGAACCGCCGATTCCCAGCGCCTTCAGCGTTTTCGTACCGGCGATTCCGTCGGGGGTCAGGCCTTTGGCCCTTTGAAAGCCGATGACAGCGCTTTTTGTCCCGCTGCCGAAAATCCCGTCTATCTTTCCTTTATAATACCCTTGATCCTTCAGTTTTGTCTGAATGCTTTTGACCTCTGCCCCCTGTGACCCCACTTTGGAAAGGGTAAGAACCGAGCCGCCCAGATTGGTAACGATGGATATAACAAGAATGTTGACCAGGACAACAACGATCATCGCCCAAACATATTTAAACTTCTTTTCCATTTTGAACACCTCTGTTCAGAATTTTTCCCCTGCGGCGGCATTTTATCCCCAATGCATTAAAATATGAAAAGATTTATAAAAACGCGCCGAAAACCGCGAAAAAACAGGGTATTATTGTCTGAATAAAGCAATAAAAGGCGAATTGTTAAAAAAAAGTTAAGAAACTTCAAAAAAAGGGTTGACTTACGGAGATGTATTTGGTATTATAGTCAAGCGCCTTACGAAAGACGCAAAACACGAAAACAAAACGGAAGCGGCACAAACACAGAGCCAAAGCGGAGTTTTCGTAACCAGGACCTTGAAAATTAAACAACGAAGAAGAATTAAGGAACCCGTAATTATAGAGAGTTTAAATGTACTTTCGGACAAAGAGGGTTGGCGCTCTTTAAAAAAGCCAACAAAGAATACACGTTAGTGTATCGTATTTAGAGCTATTCAAAAACTCTGAGTATTATGATATAAACGCCTTCGGGCGATTATATACAATATTTTAGAGAGTTTGATCCTGGCTCAGGACGAACGCTGGCGGCGTGCCTAACACATGCAAGTCGAA
>JGI20225J20221_1002343_pt2 | contig 14487 bp, 7 predicted proteins | sample BioMet4_FD_20221 | JGI IMG/M metagenome (IMG submission 20221) | reverse complement strand
CGGTGGTTTCTCAAACTCAGACGTACTTGGTTCTGCGAAGGGATGGGCCGGAGGATTCTTGTTCAACGAAAAAGCAAAAGCTGCTCTCGACAAGTTCTTCGCTCGTAAAGACACATTAAGTCTTGGTATCTGTAACGGTTGCCAGTTAATGATTGAACTTGGATTAATCAACCCTGAACATGAGAAAAAAGCAAANATGCTGCATAATAACTCTCATAAGTTCGAGTCATGCTTTGTAGGAGTTACTATCCCAACCAACCGCAGCGTAATGTTTGGTTCATTAAGCGGATCTAAACTAGGTATTTGGGTAGCTCATGGTGAAGGTAAGTTCTCATTACCTTATGAAGAAGATAGGTACAATGTAGTAGCAACATACTCTTATGACGAATATCCTGGTAATCCAAATGGTTCTGATTACAGCGTAGCAGCTCTAGCTTCAGAAGACGGACGCCACTTAGCTATGATGCCTCACTTGGAACGTGCAATCTTCCCTTGGCAGAATGCATATTATCCAGCTGACAGAATAAATAACGATCAAATCACTCCATGGATGGAAGCATTTGTTAATGCGCGTAAATGGGTTGAAGAACATAAATAAGAATAATATTTTCATAGATGAAAGAGGCAGAAGTTTGAAACTTTTGCCTCTTTTTTTATACAAATCCATAAATAATAATTATTGGCAACAAAAGAATATAGTCTAAATATATGTATAAGAAATACAAATCAAACTCCAGATAAAAGAGATATTTTTTTCATGATTATTAATTGCATAAACAACCTATTAAAATTCTTTTATATAGATTATAGGGCGTTTTTATATCAAAAATCAGAGTTAACAATTTAGAATCCTATGCTGTTGTAGCATGTATCAGTATTTGTCTAATTATGTATACAACTTATTATTATTATAACAGGAACAATAACATTATAACTTTTTTCACAAATTCCGTCCATTAAATTTTGATATGTTATTTTTTTTTTTGATTTTTGTAATTAACCAACATAAAATTTCCTGAAAGATGAGAAATTTACTGTTCACACTACTACTATCTATAAGCACTCTAAGCTTCTCTCAAACCTACAAATACATAGGCGTAGAAGATGGGCTAAGCAACAGACATGTATACTCCATCAGTAAAGATAAAAAAGGATATATGTGGTTTCTCACACAAGAAGGGATAGACAGATACGACGGAATACGGTTCAAACATTATGATCTGAGTACAAACAAGGAGAAAATAAATTGTTTTACAGACATGAACCGGCTCCTCATGGACAAAGAAAATGTTCTATGGGAGATAACTAAAAATGGACAGATTTTCAAATACAATATTAAAATTGACAGGTTTCAGTTGGTATTCCTCCTAAAGAATAAAGAACCTGTTATTTATACCTATATCGACAATCATAATAACATCTGGCTATGCACTGCACATAGTCAATATCTTTACAATATCAATTCTCAGAAACTTATACAAATAAAAGATTTCAATAATAAGCCAATCAATGATATTGTTCAGACCGACAGTGATATCTATTATATTGGGACTAATGAAGGAGTATATGCTGCCAAATTACAAAACAATACTCTATTAAAAACACCTCAAAAAGGATTAGATAATCTGTCTTTAAGAATTGAAAAATTATATTATCATAAGGATAATAAGAAATTATTCATCGTAAACCTGGAAAAAGGAATCTATGTTTATGATATTCAGAAACAACAGCTACAGTTAACTCAGAGTGGACTCAATGATATTAGCATCAATGCCATAAAAGCGTTGAACAAGAATGAGATTCTGATTGCAACAGGCGGAGTAGGCGTTTACAAGATGAATACGGACAGTTATCAGTTATCGCCCTATATTGTTGCCGATTATAATCAGCTTAATGGTATGAATGGAAATACTATAACTGATCTGTACATTGATAATAAAGGACATATTTGGTTGTCTAATTACCCTATTGGAATAACCGTTCTATATTCCGGGTTTCCTAAATATAAATGGTTCAGACATAGTTTTAACAACAGTAATTCCTTAGTCAATAACCAGGTAAATTCAGTTATAGAAGACAATGAAGGAGACCTTTGGTTTGCCACGAATAATGGTATCAGCATATATCATTCAAAGAAGGACAGATGGACAAATCTGCTAACAGAATCAAATACTCATTCAATTATTAAGAACCATGTTTTCATAACTCTTTGTGAAGTAACTCCGGGAGTGATATGGGTTGGGGGATATTCTTCTAATATATACCAGATAAATAAGCACAGCCTGAAAGTAAGCTATTTAACTCCTTCCAATTATACTGATCATACATTAAACCCTGACAAGTATATTTATTCCATTATCAAAGATAAAAATGGATATATTTGGACTGGTGGCCATTATAATCTGATACGAATTGATTTAAAAAATAAAAAGTCCTGTATTTACCCTGGAATAAATTCAGTAAAAGTTATTCTTGAGAAAGATGAAAAGCACCTATGGATTGGCTGCGACAATGGTCTTTACATATTAAACAAAGAGAGCAGAAAATTCAAAAACATTAAAATGCCTAATGGAAAACCTTACATATATGCGCTATATCAGGAAAACGGATTACTCTATATTGGTACCTGCAGCTCAGGAATGCTGGTATACAATGATAGAACAAATAATTTTATTACCTATAACAAAAATAACTCTGCACTTAATTCAAATAACGTTTACACAATATTATCCGATCAGAAAGGATCTTTATTCTTAAGTACAGAAAATAGTCTGACGCGTTTTAGTATTTCTAAAAAGACTTTTAAAAACTGGACAAAAGAACAGGGATTAATACCAAACCATTTTAATGCCTCGTCGGGTACGCACAGACGAAACGGTACATTTGTTTTTGGAGGCAATGATGGTCCTATTGAATTTGATGAAAATAATATTCTAAAACAGAATAAGTTCTCGAGATTAGTCTTCAGCGACTTTACTCTTTTCTATAAGACTGTAGTTGTTGGAGCACCAGATTCTCCTTTAAAACAGAGCATTGATGAAACTAAAGAAATAAACCTGAACTATGATCAGAATATTTTTACGATTCAAGTAGCCTCAATCAATTATGATTATCCTTCAAAGGTTCTTTATTCATGGAAATTAGATGGATTTTATGAAAAATGGAACAAAGCTTCTTACGACAATGTAATTCGTTATACGAACCTTAGTCCCGGGAGATATAAGCTTTATGTACGTGCTATTTCTGAAGAAGATTCAAATATTATCGAAGAGAGAAGTATAGATATTGTTATACATCCCCCATTCTGGAAAACCACATGGGCTATTTTACTCTATATCATCATACTATCTCTTATAGTATGGGATTCTATGCGTCGTTATAATTTAAATAAGGAACAAAAAACATCCAATGATAAGATTCATTTCTTTATTAACACGGCACATGATATTCTCACCCCACTTTCTTTAATCAAGGCTCCTCTGGATGAACTGACTGAAAAAGAAAGTTTATCGCCAGAAGGGAAAGCTAGTTTAAGCACTGCTGTCAGAAATACAAACTCACTGTACAGATTAATAACAGGCCTGATCAATTTTGAACGAACAGAAACATATGCCTCAGAAATGCATGTAGGTGAATATGAACTATTTACTTTTACTAATGAGATTCTTGAAGCATTTCAGTCTTACGCTGAATCAAAACAGATTAAGCTTACATTCGAAAGTAATTTCCGTTTTCTAAATGTATGGTTCGATATGGATAAGATGGAATCTATTATTAAAAACTTAATATCAAATGCAATAAAATACACACCTAATGGTGGAGAAATCAAAATAATTGCCTTTAGCAATCCTGACCATTGGGGATTCGAAATAAGTGACACAGGAATAGGCATTCCAGATGATGAACAAAAGAAGCTATTTAAAGTATTTTTCCGTGGAAGTAATGCCATAAACTCCAAAATCTCAGGTAGTGGAATTGGGCTGTTAATAGTTCGAAAACTGGTAAAATTGCATAAGGGGACAATCAGTCTAAAAAGCAAAGTTGGTAATGGATCAACATTCAGAATATCTTTTCCACAAGGACATAAACATTTTAAGAAGCATCAGTTGAAATGGAATCAGGATCAAGGAACCAACTCTGAGCAGATATACAGTAACTTTAAAACAAAGGCTGCAGATATCTTGCCTCCATCTATTAGCCCTCATATTAAAAAGTCTTCGCAACAAATATTATTGGTGGAAGATAATGATGAGATGCGAAACTATCTGCAACATACCCTGTCAGATAATTACTACATATTTACAGCCAGCGACGGACTAGAAGGATGGAATATTATACAAAACATAAAACCAGACTTAGTTATCTCTGACATAATGATGCCAAAAATGAATGGAGATGAATTATGTATTAAGATAAAAAATAATCTCGATACATCACACATTCCCGTAATATTACTTTCGGCTCTCAGTGACAAGAATAATATTATCCAAGGACTAAAAGCCGGAGCTGATGAATACATCTTAAAACCGTTTGATATATCCATCTTAAGAGTCAAAATCATGACTATTTTAACCAATCGCTCAGTGCTGAAAGATCGTTTTGCTGAATTGGATATAAAAGCCACAGACGAATGTATTGATTATGCTTCTGAACTAGATTGTAAATTCATGGCCAAAGTAAAAGATATTATTGAAAAGAATCTGGAGGACTCAGACTTTAACGTGGCCATCTTATGTAGTACTCTCAATATGAGTCGTTCCAGCTTCTATAATAAGATTAAAGCTCTGACAGACCAGGCNCCNGCNGACTTNATNNGATCAATACGNCTTACNCNNGCNGCNNAANTGCTTANAGAGNAAAAGNTNNAACATNACNGAAGTNGCAGANATGACAGGTTTNAGTGATGCCAAATATTTCAGAGAAGTATTTAAAAAACGCTATAAAATGAATCCAAGCAATTATATAAAAGATAAAGATGAGGCATAAAAACTAAACTGAATAAAAGCCTACTGAATAAATCCAAATACTAATTGAGTAATGATTAGATTTATTCAGTAGGTTCTAAAAAAACAACCTTGAAACTTCAATAAGACAGTTCGTTATAATTTTACTTTCTTACTTTTCATCTTAGATTCATTGTGAAGTCTGTCCAGTGCTGTTACAACATAACGGTATTTTACTTTTCCTAATTCGTAAGGGAGTTTATAGAAACAACTCCTTGTTACAGCTACAATTTTAGAAGGATCATTCAGATTCACCTTTTCTTTATTTTCAAAACGATAAATGCAATAACTGAAAGCCTTGTCCATCTCCTCTTTTGCTTTTGGTTCCTTCCACATCAGAATATAGCCATCTTCAGTCCATATAGTTTTCAAGCCTCTGATAGTTTTCGGAGCTTTATCATCCATAAAGGTAAAAACTGGTGGAAGAGCCGGATAACATTGATAATTTGTAGTTAAAGCAGTCAATGAATTTCCTGGGTTGTCAAGCAATGCTTTTCCGCTCCAGAAACAGTTACCTAAAACATTAGGTGTAGTACGGGATAATTGCATTTTCCGGGGAAGCTGGTTTATCTCCGGATTACTCAAATCTGGAAATTTCACAGTACGTTCGATATCCTGACCGATAAAAAATGGACGATCATATGAATAAGTGGCCCACCAGTTTACTAAAGTTTCATGGTCAGCAGCTTTATTTCCTATTTCCCAATAAATCTGAGGGATATTATAATCCACCCAGCCATTACGAATCCATAAAAGTACATCAGCATATAGTTCATCGTAGTTCTGCAAACCATTTGTTTCACTGCCAATGCCATCAGAAGTATTCTTTTTGTTACGATAGATTCCAAATGGGGAAACACCAAATTTCACCCATGGTTTCNNNTCACGAANTGTTTCNTGNANTTNNCGAATCAANNATATNNACATTACTACGACGCCANTCTNCTCTNTCTCATTANNANNGCCANCANNTNTTNCANAAGTCTGAAAAGCNTCNTCGTNCGGAAATNNNTNNCCNGNTATNGGATAAGGATANAAATAATCATCCATATGAATAGCATCCACATCATAACGGGAAACAATATCTTTAATTACTTGATTGATAAATTTACGACATTGAGGCATTCCGGGATTAAAATAACGTTGGTTACCATAAACTACAAACCATTCAGGATGTTGATAATATATATGCGTAGGAGCTAATTTTGAATTAATGTTCGTCTGTACCCGATAAGGATTCACCCAAGCATGAAATTCCATTGCTCTCTTATGACATTCATCTATCACAAAAGCCATTGGATCAAAATTATCGGCAGGAGCAGTACCCTGAGTCCCGGAAAGAAAACGACTCCAGGGTTCTAACTTGGAAGGATAGAATGCATCTGCTTCAGGACGAACCTGAAACAACACAGCATTAATACCTGCTTTTTGAAGACTATTGAGCTGACTAACCAGATAAGCTTTAAATTGTTCGGGGGATTTTCCGGAATAATCTCCGTTTATGGTATGTAACCAAACTCCCCGAAACTCACGTTTGGGTAAATTATGGGCAATGGAACATAGAGAACAGCAAACCATCAAAATGGTTGCAAAAACAGTCTTTATTTTCATCCTTCAGTTTTGTTATGTTTTATATGCGCAAAGTTATATATTATTTTGAATTTACCAAGTTATCAATTAGCTTAATAAATGTGCATAAACAGATTACGGAGTTCCTTTCTTTTGCATAATGATGTTTTTTATTTACCTTTGCAAATTCTTTCAAAATCAGCTTATGTCTCAAGAAAAATGTATATCTATCAAAGGTGCACGTGTCAATAATCTAAAGAATATTGACGTGGATATTCCCCGTAATAAATTAGTTGTTATCACCGGATTATCGGGTTCGGGGAAATCATCCCTTGCTTTTGATACTCTTTATGCCGAAGGACAGCGTCGGTACGTGGAAAGTCTCAATAGCTATGCCCGCCAGTTCCTAGGTAGAATGACTAAACCTGAGTGCGACTTCATTAAAGGAATTCCTCCAGCAATAGCCATTGAACAAAAAATAAACAGCCGTAATCCCCGTTCTACAGTCGGAACTTCAACCGAGATATATGAATATCTGCGATTGCTTTATGCCCGCATTGGAAAGACCTATTCGCCAGTATCAGGTGTTCTTGTAAAAAAACATCAGACAGAAGATATTGTCAAGTGCATGCTCTCCTATCCGGAAGGAACCCGTTATGTCGTTTTGACCCCTATTCTTTTACGCAGAGGAAGAACTATAAAAGAGCAACTTGAGATGGACTTAAAGCAAGGTTTCAACCGGGTAGAAGTAGACGGGGAAGCAATGCGTATCGAAGATCTGCTAAAAAAAGATGACCTGGAGAGTGAGAAAGAGAGACTTTTACTTGTTGACAGAATGGTTTGCGATAAATCCAAAGATAGTATCAGCCGGCTAACTGATTCTGTTGAAACGGCTTTCTATGAAGGTAACGGAATCTGCTTGCTGCGATTTTATCCGGAAGAAGGTGCTATTATGCATTCATTCAGCAAGAAATTTGAGGCAGATGGAATTATTTTTGAAGAACCTACCGATCAGATGTTCAGCTTCAACTCTCCTATTGGAGCCTGTCCAAAATGCGAAGGTTTCGGGAAAGTAATCGGCATTGATGAAAGCTTAGTAATACCCAACCGTTCACTCAGCATTTATGATGGTGCTGTGGTTTGCTGGCGAGGTGAAAAGATGGGAGAATGGAAAGATGAATTTATTCATGCGGCTTCAAAATATGATTTTCCCATTTTCACCCCTTATTATGACCTGACAGAGGATCAAAAAAGATTATTATGGAGAGGAGCTAAAAGTATACACGGCATTGACGAATTCTTCGAGATGCTTGAAAAGAGTCAATATAAAATTCAATATAGGGTGATGTTGGCCCGTTACCGGGGAAAAACTTTTTGTCCAGAATGTCACGGTACCCGATTAAAGAAAGAAGCAGGCTATGTAAAGGTAGGCAGTCATTCCATTTCTCAATTGGTTGATCTTCCAATACACGACTTAAAATCATTCTTTGACAATCTCTCTCTTGATGAACAAGATTATGCCATTGCCAAACGGATTCTGACTGAAATTAAAAGCCGTATTAACTTCCTGATGGATGTTGGTTTAGGATATCTTACGCTAAACCGATTAAGCAACTCCTTGTCAGGAGGAGAAAGTCAGCGGATCAATCTGGCTACTTCTTTGGGAAGCAGTCTGGTTGGATCACTTTATATTCTTGATGAACCAAGCATTGGGCTCCATTCCCGGGATACTGACCGGCTAATAAAAGTACTTCGTCAGTTGCAACAGTTAGGTAATACCGTTGTAGTAGTAGAACATGATGAAGAGATTATCCGGGCAGCCGATTACATCATTGACGTTGGTCCAAAAGCAGGCAGACTAGGTGGAGAAATTGTCTATCACGGTGACATGAAGAACCTGAAAAAAGGAAGCAACAGTTACACAGTAAAATACCTTCTGGGAGAAGAAACTATAGAGCCCCCCGTTATCCACCGGCCTTGGAATAATTACATTGAGGTTATCGGTGCCCGGGAGAATAACCTGAAAGGGATCAACGTTATTTTCCCATTGAACGTGATGACAGTAGTTACCGGAGTCAGCGGTTCCGGTAAATCCACACTGGTACGAGACATTTTTTATCGGGCATTAAAACGGGAATACAGTGAAACAAGCGAACGCCCGGGAGAATTTGCTTCTCTCGATGGAGATGTTAAAATGGTCAGGAACATTGAGTTTGTCGACCAAAATCCAATTGGTAAGTCCTCACGCTCCAATCCGGTGACCTACATCAAAGCATATGACGAGATCCGAAAACTGTGGGCCGACCAGCCACTGGCTAAAATGATGGGATATACTGCCTCTTATTTTTCTTTCAATACAGAAGGAGGCCGATGTGAGGAGTGTAAAGGAGACGGAACTATTACTGTTGAAATGCAATTCATGGCCGACTTGATACTAGAGTGTGAAAGTTGCCACGGAAAACGTTTTAAAACAGAAACGCTGGAAGTGAAATACAAGGAAAAGAATATTTATGATGTGCTTGAGATGACAGTAGACCAAGCTATTGAGTTCTTTTCAGAAAATGGACAGAAAAAGATTGTGAAGAAACTTTCCTCTCTTCAGGAAGTAGGATTGGGATATATCAAACTGGGACAATCATCATCTACTCTTTCCGGTGGAGAGAATCAGCGCGTAAAGCTAGCCTTTTTCCTAAGCCAGGAAAAAGCAGATCCTACCATTTTTGTCTTCGACGAGCCTACTACCGGACTGCATTTCCACGATATTAAAAAATTACTGGAGGCTTTTGATGCATTAATTGCCCGGGGGCATACTGTTATTATCATCGAACATAATATGGATGTAATAAAGTGCGCGGACTATATCATCGACTTAGGTCCTGAGGGTGGTAATATGGGAGGTAATCTGGTGTGCTGCGGCACTCCGGAAGAAGTAGCCAGGTGTGCTGCATCCTATACCGGCCAGTACCTGAGAGAGAAACTTATCTAATATAAAAAGAGTGATTAATGAATTTGGATGGACTTCTTTTCATTAATCACTCTTTTACTTACCATTTATATTCCTAAAAGTAAAATCCAAATCCAAGCTTCAGCCCCACCTTGCTAAAGTCCTGATCAGTCAGACTTTGATTATAATACACAGCTGGTTCAATCGTAATCGTTCGGTTCAGAAAGAAAGCATAACCTACCTCCGCGCCAATCGTTGCATCATTTTTACTTCCGCCTTTGTAAAAGTTATAATTATCATACTTAAACTTTGAACCGATATAAATGCCTGTCTGATCAAAGTAATAACGAACACCAGCACCGAGCGAACTTCTGTCGTCTCCCCTATCCTTTATTTCTGTTCCTGCACTAATCAGCAAAGCAAAATTATCTCTTAAGAAGACACCACCTTCGGCCTCAAATCCAAAAGACATTTTATCCTGACCGCTGTAAGACATACCGATCCCTGTGATGGAAGGGGTTACCAACCATTTATTTTGCTCAAATTGAGCCTGTGCAGTAAACGTACACAGCAAGCATGCAATGCAAATAAGTAATTTCTTCATTCTTTTATTTGTTAAAGCTCTCCTGATTATTTTTACTTTGTTTCATTTCTTTGCGACGTTGATCGGCAAGTTCTTCTTTCTTACGCAATACAATCCACAAAAGAAAAACAATAACATAAGAAGCTGCAACCGTAAGGTATCTTTCCAGTTCACTAATGTTATGATTACGGGGCACCAGATAAATAGCCATAGCAGTCACATAAATAAAGAGAGCCCCACAAAGCCATGTCGATTTTTTATACTTTTTCATTTCAGGTCTTTCTTTTTTTACTAATAAAAACACAGAGAAAAAAGTTAGAATTCACTTAAACCAGGAGAAAAAGCACGAACTGATTGTCTATCTTTTTCCCTTATTTAACTTATGACAAAAGTAACAATTATTATTTATCTATTCTTCTTTTACTTGAAAAAGAGACTCTTTCTAACGCTTTTTTACGTTCTTTTATCTACCTTTGCAACGTTACAACAAGAGATATGAAATACACATACCTTATTATATTGTGCCTCTGTTTCTTTTCTTTCAAAATAAAGGCACAACCCAAGAATGAGATACGAGCCACATGGCTGACAACAATATACGGACTTGACTGGCCTACAGTCAAAGCCATCTCGCCTGCCAGCATTAATAAACAGAAAGCTGAATTATGCGAAATTCTGGACGAGCTGAAAGCGGCTAATTTCAATACAGTATTGCTTCAGACACGTTTGCGGGGCGATGTTATATATCCTTCTTCTATAGAGACCTATAATGAAACAATGACAGGGAAAGAAGGCTGCTCACCCGGTTATGATGCGCTGGCTTTTGCCATTGAAGAGTGCCATAAAAGAGGAATGGAGTGTCATGCCTGGATGGTAGCCATTCCATTAGGAAAGGAAAAACATGCAAAGGAGTTGGGAAAGAATTCCATAATCCGCAAACAGCCGTGGATTTGCAAACAATATCAGGGAGAATGGTTCCTTGACCCTGGGAATCCTGCTACAAAAGAGTATCTGCTTTCAATGGTTAAGGAGGTAGTAACCCGCTATGACATAGATGGCATTAACCTTGATTACATCCGCTATCCGGACCAACCAAAAGATTTTCCCGACAAGGAGACCTTTCGTAAATACGGCAATGGAAAATCATTGGATACCTGGCGACGGGATAACATCACTGCTATTGTACGCTACTTGTATAAATCAGTAAAACAACTTAAGCCATGGGTCAAGATGAGCAGTTCGCCTATTGGAAAATTCAAAGACACTTCCCGCTATCCTTCTGGAGGATGGAATGCTTATCATACTGTATACCAGGATGCACAGGGATGGCTTAGGGAAGGTATTCAGGATATACTTTTTCCTATGATGTATTTTAATGGAAATAACTTTTATCCATTTGCATTAGACTGGCAGGAAAAAAGTTACGGACGTTGGGTTGTTCCGGGATTAGGGATCTATTTTCTCGATCCAGCAGAGAAAGACTGGCCTCTGAGTGAGATTGAACGTCAGATTAACTTCACCCGCCGCCATGGGCTTACGGGACAAGCTTATTACCGTACAAAATATCTCTTAAATAACACCAAGCACTTGTTTGATGAGTTAAACGGATTGCATTATGCCACTCCTGCTCTTCAGCCTAAGATGAAGTGGATAGACAACATTCCTCCCACTCTTCCTCTGGAACTAACTTGCGACCGGGAAGGATCAACTGTGCAACTCAACTGGCTACCTTCAATCGATAACGAATACCGCACTGCACCTTACTATAATGTGTATGCCTCAGACAAATTTCCGGTTGATATATCCAAACCATATAACATTGTAGCTCAGGATATTCGAGAGAATCATTATGCCTATAAGGAAGAATCAGGCAGAGAAGCAAAGCGCTATTTTGCCATTACAGCCACAGACCGCTTCGGCAACGAAAGCTCAGCAACACAGCTTACACCTCCGAATAATATATTCGAGGTTTCAGAAGATAGTTCACAATTACTGCTTCCTCCTTCCACGGAGTTGGCAAATATCACCATTACAGATCTTACCGGAAGATATCTGCTCTATTCAGATTATAAAGAAAAGATTTCAATAAACAATTTATCAAAAGGACTTTACCGGGTGATCTTCACTGATATTAAGGGAGAGGTTCACCTTTCCACCAAAATGCTTGCACGATAATTTGTCTGCTTTCCAACAGGGGTTAATGACAAATAGCCGGATACTATTCGTCCATTTTTGACATAAAGCGGATAATCTGCCTTTTTCCTCTCATGATCCTTCCAAAGCAAAGAAGAATCATGGAAATATTCAACCAAAAAGCGGCCAGTCTTTGCCGGTTCAATAAAACGATCATGAAAAAGTCGGGAAAAGATTCCCATATTCATGCGAAGATTCACCTCCACACAAGGGTGAATCCGATAGACAGGATATTCAGGAAAACGGCAAATCATCATATCTACGCCCAAATACCCCCGAAACTTATTGCCCAGCAACCGTGAAAGCTTCTCTTCCAACTGCCTGCGTAAAAAGTGTAAATCCGCTACAGCTACGAATTCAGTAAGACGCTCTTCCACCACTTCATCAGAAGCCAGCAAGTTACCTTTGTAAGCCCCTCGCACATCCGTCTCAAAAAATGAATAACCCGCAAAATGAGCCCAGCCAGAATCATCACAATAGAATTCCATAGCAAAGTCCGTCACTTTATCCATCAACGGCTCACCCACCACGCAGCGCTGACTCTTGATTACCCGATTACTCCACCCCTGAATATGTGCGGTATATTCTCCTTTACCTGGTCGCAATCCCTTTCCGCTACCCGACCAGGGAGCTTTTAGCAGCACCCGAGAATAGCGTTCCACAAATTCACGTACAGCCTCATCCGAAGTTAGTTCCTCAGAGGATCCGCAAAAAGAAGGCAATACTGTTAATTCCCGCAGCAACGATACAGCCAGCGAACGGTGAGATAATTCCCGCAATGCATCCATCTGCTCCTTGCCGGGCAAAAATTCATCAACAAAACCAAGCAGACGTGCATGCTTAATCAATGTAGCATTCCATCCCCATGGGCAAAGTTTAAGAGATGAATGGGCAGCAACCTCATCTTCTTTGATCACTTGCACAGATAAACCAAAAGTATTTTTAATCTGCTTTATCCAAGCCTCATCCACAGTCTCATTACTCAAAACCATAGCCCTGGGTGAAGCGTACCAGAGAGGTAGCAAGGAAAGATCATCGGCCATCTTTCTTGCTGAAAAAGGAGACATATAATTCTCATCGCCGTTAGCTAAGGCCAGGTCATTATCAGGATTGAATAAATATACTTCCAGCATCTTTCTTAATATTTGTTTCACAAAAGTAATCAAAAAGGAAACGTCGGCAATCAATGGTGAGAAATAAAATAAATTCTGTACAAAAGAATAAATTCTTCTGTACAGAATATTAAATTGAGTTCTACAAAATTTTATATTTTCAGATGGGACTTATCTGAATCCATACTGAGCAACTGAAAAAACGAAAAATGTATATTTATAACACAGATAATCAAATCACAGAAATAAAAGCATAAACAAGCTTAAAATCAACGAATATTTTGCAATCTCCACTTTGCAAAGCAGAGAATTATAGTTATCTTTGCCACGAAATAGAATAATATTTATGGAAGCTTTTTACAGGACACACAGTTACTTGGTGGAACATACCAATGCCTCCGTTAGACGAGACTTGATGGATGAGATCGAGTGGAACGACCGTCTCATCGGAATTAAAGGGACTCGTGGTGTAGGGAAAACCACTTTTCTGTTGCAATACGCAAAAGAACGCTTCGGAACAGACCGTTCATGCCTGTTCATTAACATGAATAACTTCTATTTTTCGGGACACACGATTGTTGAATTTGCAGATGATTTCCAAAAAAACGGAGGTAAAGTACTACTCATAGACCAGGTCTTTAAGTATCCCAATTGGAGTCACGAACTGAGAATGTGCTACGACCGCTTTCCGGAATTAAAGATTGTATTTACAGGTTCTTCAGTTATGCGGTTGAAAGAAGAGAACGCAGAACTGTCAGGCATTGTAAAATCATACAATCTTCGGGGATTTTCTTTCAGAGAGTTCTTGAATCTGCAGACAGGTAATCACTTTCCGTCTTACTCATTGGACGAGATTCTGTCTAATCATGAGCAAATTGCCAAGAGCATTCTCTCTAAAGTTCGCCCCACAGATTATTTTCAGGATTATCTTCATCATGGTTTTTATCCATTTTTTCTTGAAAAAAGAAATTTTTCCGAAAATTTGCTTAAAACGATGAACATGATGGTAGAAGTAGACATTCTACTTATTAAGCAAATAGAACTGAAATATCTTTCAAAGATAAAGAAGCTTTTATACTTGCT
>JGI20225J20221_1002342_pt1 | contig 14498 bp, 8 predicted proteins | sample BioMet4_FD_20221 | JGI IMG/M metagenome (IMG submission 20221) | reverse complement strand
GAGGAGACGCTCTCGCCGTCCCTCCTCATCTGGCGTATAGAATTGACATCGGACATGCTGATCATCGTGCCTTCCTGCCTTCCTGACGGATACCGAAGAACCATCAGGTTAGGCCGATCGAACGGGGTCGGCATGTTCGTGCATAAGGTGTCGATTTTCAGATGCCGAAGTTGTCGATCAAAAGACTACTGCATACAGGCGGGGTCGCAGGCTCGCGGCAGACTGGCACGTCCGTCACGAGCCACGGGCCCAACCAGGGCGCGCGGCCGAGGCCGAGAGGGTTCGCGAAACGACGCGCACCCGCGTCGAGGCCAACCATCCGACGAGGGAGCAGGTCCACCCGCACGTCACCGAGGCATCGAGGCCGACGCTCGAGAGGACGCATCCCCAGAGGTCCCTCCACGTGTCACCCACGGGTCGTGCCCGTGCGCTCGCGGAGCGGATGGGACACGCCCTCGCGACCGTGACGAGACAGGTCGCGTGCCACGTCCTGGGGTCGCTCGCGCGTGCCGCGGAACGGATGCGGCCCGCCATGCCGGGACCGACGGAACCGAGAAGGGGCAGAGGCCCGTCCCTGGGCCGCTGACGACGAAGGGAGAGAACGATGAACGTCCAGGTGTACTACGAGAACGGGAACTACGACGAGATCGACACCTCGATGCTCCCGTCCACCGAGACGAGGTCGGACCGGAGCCTCAGGTCCGGCCCGGGAGCCGCGCAGGCATGGAGGGACCACCTCGAGGTGGAGGGCTTCGAGAGCCGCGGGATCAGGCTCTCGAGGTCGTTCTGGGGCTGGCGGGTCGCCAGCGAGCGGGTGATGGTGCCGGAGGACGGGGACGGCGGCAGCGGATACGTCGAGGTGACGCTGCTCGGACCGGACGACCTCAGGGACGTCAGCGAGGTCTACCTCAACGGCCTGCTGCTGCTCAAGAGGGATGGCGGTCGGCTGGCGCTCGCCTCCGACCTCGAGGGAGGGGAGTGACCATGGACAGGTGGGACAAGCCGCCCGCGGCGGACACGCTGGGCGCGATGGCGGAGCGCACGGAGGCCGAGGGAAGGAAGATGGGCCTCGTGGCCGAAGCCCTGGCCGAGCAGCAGAGGTCCGAGGAGAAGCTCCACGACGAGGTGAGGGCCCTCACGGCGCAGTCACGCAAGGACCACGAGGAACTCGCGAGGCTCTCACGGACGGTGGCATCGACCTACGAGTCGGCCGCCGCAGAGGGCGGCAAGGCCATGCGGGCGGCGATGGACGCCCGCATGGGCGACCTGAGGAGGCAGGCCAAGGACATCTCCGACGCCTCCGCAGACATGACCACGGCCTCCGTGGAGGCGATACAGGCGGCCTCGCTGGAGGCCGAGGGCGCCCTTCGCGAGGTCGCACGCAGCACGAGCGACGACATGCGGGCGGCGGCGCAGGGGGTCCGCTCGGCGACCGACGCCCAGCGGCGCGCCCTCGCGGTCAGGGCCTGGGCGCCATGGGCGCTGGCGATCGCCCTGACCGCCATCCTGGGGCTGCTCTGCTGGAGGTGCTGGCCGACGCTCACGGGCACGACGATGACGGACCTCGACGCCGCCAACCTCACCATCCAGAAGCAGGACGCGACCATCAGGGCCTACCAGGACGCCGGGCCGACGCTGACCACGGACCAGCAGGCGTCGCTCGACCGACAGCTGGCCAGCCTGCAAGGCGGCTACGACGAGAGCCATGGCTAGACTTGGCTTACTCCTCATCGGCAGGAAGATGCCTCGCACCTCGGGAAGGCCATGACCATGGTCCCTGGACGGCGTTGTTGATGGAGAAGCCTGTGCCACGATTCGCTCTGGGCGACGGTATCCCATATACCAATCCTGACAACACCGTCACCCCAAATGTGATTACGTTCGAGCTGGGGTGGTGGCACTCATGTATTCGAGTTCCCGTCTCGATGATGCCGATGCATTCATCACGACACAACACCAGAACTCCCTATGTCACCCGCGCCTCAACAGGTGGCAGGCTTGCCTGCCAGCCCATCCCTGCGTGCGCCCCTCTTATCCTGCTTCTCAACTGCTGCAAAGTGGGATGTGCACTTTAAGCCTCGACGGCATCCGGCATCGTACCATGGGAAAACTCGTCCATTACACAACCAACTCGGTAAGCCAGGCGGCACATCACAGACAGAACCTGTGATGCTCTGCAACCAATAAGTACCAATACATGAGCCGAGCAACGGCCATAATTGAACCAGATAAAAGCTGAGGAGACATCCAGACCATGCATTTCGATGACATCAATATCCCAGACACGCTGATTCGCGCGGCACAAAAAGGGCAGCTCGTCATCTTCGCCGGTGCTGGCGTGTCGAAGCAGGAGCCAACCTGTCTTCCTGACTTCGACGAGCTAGTGACTAAGATCAGGGACATTGTTGACCCTGGGCACCATCTCAAAGATAGAGAGAGAAGACAAGACGGGGAAGGATATGAAGAGGGCCCTGAACGATATCTCGGATACCTAGCCTCGCATGCCAATTCCGGCAGCAAGCAAGTTCGTTCGGCGTGTGCGAGGCTGTTGGGAGGGAAGCGGGAGCCCTCGGAGCTCCACAGGAACATCCTCTCGCTGTTCGGCAATCCGGAATCGCTCCGCGTGGTGACGACTAACTTCGATTCCTGCTTCGAGAGCGCCGCAGGCGGAATGGGGATGTCGCCTAGGATCTACATCTCCCCCGCCCTTCCCCTCGGGAACGACTTCTCAGGCCTGATACACTTGCACGGCTCGACCGTAGACCCGAATAGCCAGATTCTCACCGATGTCGACTTCGGCCGGGCATACATAACCGACGGATGGGCGTCCCACTTCCTCGTGAGGATGTTCTCGACCTACAAGACGCTCTTCGTCGGGTACAGCTGCGGCGACATGCTGGTCGATTACCTCACCCGTTCCCTGTCTGCAGACATGGCGGAGAACGCCTTCGCTCTCGACAGGAGCGATGATGGCCTGTCCGATTGGGAGAGCAGAGGCGTGACTCCAATCATGTTCTCTGACTATAAAGAACTCCCTGTGCTGTTCGACCGATGGTCCTCATACACGGCGATGTCGCTCTATGAGAGGTCGAGTGCCATCGAGGGCCTGATGTCGGAACCTATGGGACCGGCGGGGCTCCAGCGGGAGGACGAGGAGCTTCTCCTCGACTCGCTCGGAAGGGAGGACGAAAGGCGGAGGACGGTCTGCATCCGTACGTTCTGCGACCATGCTACGGATACAAGCTGGTTGCGCTGGGCGGCTAAGCATAAGCTACTTGAGTGCCTGTTCGGTGACTGCGTCGAGGATTGGCAGAACCTCATGCTCGATTGGGCCATAGGATTTTCCTGCACGGATTACGAAGCGCTCGAATCGATCGTCTTGGAGCGAGGCGTCGACAGTCTCTCTCAGCGAGCCTGTGTCTATCTTATCAAGAAGCTAAGCGACAAGAAGGCCTCGGAGGGGTGCGTCGCTTCCTGGCTGCCATTCCTCAAGGGCAAGATGACTGAGCCCAGTTGCTACGCTATCCTCAATCTCCTGGAGGAGCAGGATGACGATCGCGTGGCCCTCGGACTGGCAAGGCTGCTTCTGACGATCTCCCCGAACGTCTCAACGGACTATGATGCGACGCGGAAAGTCGGCCCCATGCTCCCCTTGGGGCAGTGGTTTCCTGCCGAGCGCCTTGAGGAAAGGATGGCAAGCCTGGCAAAACCGGAGAGACGCAGCCTTTGGAGCCTCTGCTGTGAAGGGATCGAACATGCCGACGACATCGTCACCGGGTATGGCACGGGGTCGTGCATCTATTCCGCATTCCTCCGAGCGACAATCGAAGAAGATGACGAGGCGGATGGGGACAGACCAGACCAAACGGGAATCGGAACGCTCGTCAACGTTGCCCGCGAGACCGGCCTCAAACTCCTCGAAGAAGTCCCGAAAGATGCCGAGGCGCTGGTCAAGCGGTGCCTCTCCTCGCACAGCGAGCTCATGGTGAGGCTCGGGATCTACTTGCTCTACAAGTCTGACCTTCCTGCGGCGGACAAGCTCGGATACGTCATCAGCGATGACCTGCTTGGAAACATCATGCTCAGGCACGAGGCGTTCCTGCTCCTCTCCGACGCGTACCCCGCCATCGCCAAGGATGAGAAGGAGGACTTCATCTCCTACGTCGACAGCGTTTCTTCCAGGGGAGGAGACGAGCGAACCAACGCCTACGAGCGCTTCAACGCCTACTCCTGGCTGCTACGCACGGTCCCCGACGACGCGCAGCTCCTCGAACAGGTTGGGAGGATCAAGCAGGACCATCCTGACTTCGAAGAGCGCTCGCACCCGGACCGAATCGTAGGGCCCGTCGAGACCCTCGTGGTCGGCAGCGGCCCAGCTCTCAATGTGGAAGAGTTCACGTTTTCAGCCGTGCAACTCGTTGCCGACGGGAAACCGAGCACCGACTGGACACAGAAAGACCGGGTCGTGGCATCCGTACAAAAGTATCCAGAGAAGACTCTGGCTATGCTAAGGGAGCATATCGGAAGCCCCAACACAACAGACATCAAGACGTGCGCATTCCTGGCTGAGAAGTTGAACTGGATGACGGCCTTCGATACCGACCAGAAAGAGTGCTTGGAAGTCCTGTGCCAGGCCGTCCCTGTCAGCGAGCTCCGTCTGCTTGCACTCTCCGAACTTGACAGCCTCATCGACTGCAATGGAGATCGCATCGACCAGCAGGAGCTGAACGCCTGCTCGAGGGCGGCGCAAGGCGAATGGGGCTGGGCATTTGAGCGGGACCCGTTAGCGAGGAAAGACCATGACCTATGGCCGAACGGGACGGACTGGGTCACGGCCGAGGCCAACCACCCCGTGGGAAAGATACTGGGGATATACACCCATTGCCTCTCCTTCGCGGCCAAGAGAGGACTGGTCCAAGAGGCACGCGACAGTGCCGTCGCCCTGTTCTCGCGTTTCCGAGGATCGTTGGCACAGGATGGCGACATGGGGGATGTCGTCCGAGCATGTACCTTCCGATTCTTCAATATCCTCGACGATTTGCTCCCCGACGGCGAGGTCGCCTCGAGCCTCCTCCCTCTCCTGGAACCTGACGACCCACGCTGCATCCCAGCTTGGCAGGGATTCGCCATGCAGTCGAAAAGGTTGACCGGCGCCGTCTGGGACAAGGTCAGACGGCCATACGAGGGGCTGTTCTCCTCTCCCTACATTGACGGAAACTGCTACGAGGGAAGGCTGACCGCACTGTACATGCGGGGAGTGCTGCGCTATTCCGACGAGAGTGCGAGGGTATGCAACCTTACCACCTGTGTTGGAGGCTCGAGCAAGCGTGGCACCGAGGTGACGAGACAGCTCGTCTTCTGGCTGGAATCTGCCGACGAGAGTATGAGGGGGCAGGCCTGGTCGTCTTGGATCGAGAAGCTCCTCGATGCTTTACGCAGGAGCAGTGACGATCTGCATAAGATCGTAGCCGAAACCCTTTCCCACTGTTTGGGGACCCTCCCCGAACTGAGCGCCTCCATCATCAGCTTTCTTATGGGCAGCCCTTCCACCATTGAGGGCAGCATTACTCTTGACGATGAGGCACTCGAACGAGTCTCATCCGCACCAGATGTGTCACCCGATGAGATAACGTGGCTCATCTCGCAGCTCCTTACAGACTACAAATGGTGCTCCATAACCGAACAGGAGACAATCGCCGTGTTATCCAAGCTTGATCTTCGCGGCGTCCAGGGTGGGCTCATACAAGACATTCGGGATGCTTCCATCTGCATGGGCTGGCAGAAGTTGGGCAAGATATTAGAATTACTTTCATAGTGATCACTCCGCCGATCTCTCTATACGTCCCCGCACGGCCAACATACAATGGGCTAGGCTGCCAAAGGAGATGCCATGTCGTTCTTAAGTAATCATTTCAGGGCAAGGCACGCGTCGGGTCAAGCCCCTGAGAACAGCCAGAGCGAAATCATCCCCACAGAGAGTTCGCTCGCACCTGTGGGACCTGATGAGCTTGCAAAGATCGATCAATCAGCTACGCGCTCCATTTCCCTGCCCGCAGGCGACCGGGTCATCGCGATTGCGGACTCCCTGATCCCACTTACAGCCAGCGCCGGCCAAGCAGCGACCGAGTATGGCATGGCGATCATCAGGTTCCCTGAGGGCGTTGGTTGGGCCGACCTCTGTATAAGGAAGAGCGACGGCTGGAACCTCCTGTCGAACTTTAAGAACGGCAAGTTCAACGACATGGCGGCAATCAAACAGGCGGCGCTCCAGCCCGCCGCAGTCGCCAATCTCGCATTGCAGGGTGCGGCCGTCATTGTGGGCCAAGCGTACATGACGCAAATCAATAATACGCTCCACAAGCTTGAGTCAGGCGTCTCAGAGGTCCAGCGAATCATGGAACGTGACAGGGACGCGAGGCTCAAAGCTGCATACGACTCGCTGGTCAGGCTCACACTAAAGTATGCGGAATACGGTGCAAGCCCCGAAAAACGGCAAATCGCGCTTCAAATCATCGAGGACTCCACAAGGACTGCCATGGAAGCCTGGCACTATCAGGGCGACGCAATCTGCGATCTCTCCAGAGAGATTGCGGCACAAGGGCAATTGAAGCCAGGACAGATCGAGGATGAATCCGCGAGGCTTTCTGAAATGGAGAGTCACGCTGCCACCGCATTCCAGCTTGTCATCATCACGCAACAGGTGGGCATGCGATTCGAGAACGACTACACCTCAAAGCGTATCGAGACAGACCAGCAGATTATCGAAAAGATGGAAGAGGACTACAAGCTTGTCCGGGGGGACGCCCATAGAAGACTTTCCGAGAAAATCTCAAGGGTAAAGGGCATACCCCTCGTGATCGCCGAAGCCAGAGCCGATGGATATGAGCCAAGGGACCCTGTAGCCGACACGCTCCATCTGGCCGCTGTCAGGATGGATAGAGTGAATCCGTTGAGAATGCACGAGGCCGCCAAGAGGAAGCTCTCCGAGCAGAAAGCATCCTTACAGGACGAGATAACCACAGAGAACACTGTCCGGACTATCGCCGACCAATATGAGGCAGAGCTCGACAAGATCGACTTCGCTTTCAATAAGGCCGACACGATGCTCATCAAAGGTGATACGGTGCAGCTCCTCTCGACTGCCCCCGAGGGGAAGAACCGGAAGTAGCGTTATCTGTCAGCCTCACCGCTATCGTGACGTACAAGACCTCGTTCGTGCTTGTCCCGATTGCTATGAAGGGCTTCCCTGCGCTTCGGTAACAATCCTTGTCATGTACTCAGCTATTTCAGACTGCGACTTGCCAGTACCAATCACATCATCGATGGGTACCATCACATCTCTTCCTAGATGGAATATGGCATCTGGCAGCACTGCGATGATTGGGACACGTTCGTATTCGTCTTCGCCTATGGCGTGCATTACTCCACTGACTTCAATCGTCGTATTGTCTGTAATGGATAGACGAAAAGGGAAACCGGGAGTCGTAGCACGGTTGACTCCTGCTGAGTAGATATAGTTCTCCTGCCCCTTGGAATCCGGAACAGGTCCTGCCTTCCCAAGAGTGACCATGCTGTCGTTTACGCAGCTCAGATGTGCATTAGCATTCTTCAAGGCCACTACATACCTGGAGATTGGCTCCATGAAAGATTCGGCACGAATAACTATGTCGACATGATAGTCATGCTCGGCAACGGTCGCGTACGCTTTCAAGTTATGGAACTCAGCGTTTGAACTGTGGAAGGTGTTTTGACCACGGACCACATCAACCACCTGCCGAATGCCAGCCTCTATTCCATTATGGTAGATGTCGATATAGAGTTTCTGGAGCATAACCGAAGGGAGAGTACAGTCATCAAGCTTGACGGGAATGAACTTGGTCTCCCTTTTCGCCTCGGCCATCAGAGCGTTCTGCCACTCCATCTTTGCCATCTCGCTGGTTAGGCTAGCCTTTGAGACGAAGAAAAAGAAGAAGTCACAGTCAGATAGTCCCATATTCATCCTGTCGATGATTCCATCGCCAGGCTGTATCGACCATGCATCAAAGAAAACGTTCTCTTGGCCAAGAACGCTACCCAGCGCTTGGGCGATTCCAGTAACCATGTTTCCATCTTTGTGCGAGTAGCTGATGAACGCCTTCATTCGTCCGTCTTTCCCCCATTCTTTGCCTCTTGTCCCGTTTCGTCTTCGACGAGAGGCATGAGCTCGTCGACCTTGGCGACGATGCGCCGCTGCTCTGCAAGCGGAGGAAGGGGAACAAGCATATTCTTGACCTCTTCGAACACGACGCTCTCAACCGTAGTACCAGCCTTGCTATAGTCCCTTCTGATTCTGTTGTCACTCGCCTTGAGATATGCCAGCAACCACAAACTCACACTGAAGTCGAACGGGCAGATTGCCTTCTGATCTTGGTTGACAGTCGCCGGCTTTGTGAGCATCGCTACTGGTAACAGCCGCCGAAGGATGCCGCTCCTTGTCACCATCAATATCGTCCCCGGCTCATATAACGTCAGACTGGCGGCACCCTTCTCGGACAGGGTAATAAGAGTGCTATCAATGAAGTCTTTCTTCATATCTTTCGATGTCACCCAGAGGATACCGTTATCTTCGTAATTCGACTTGTCGCTAGTCGACGGGGTTTTGCCACCAGCGAATGAGGCTAACGTGGATAGCCTCGCCCACTCCCAGCTCTCCGGGATATCGAACGGTATCTCCCCATCGATGCACCTGAGCTCCCCCTTGCCGCGACGCTCGTACCACGAGCCATCCTCGCCGCGGTAGATGACGGACTCCCCGCCCTTGGGGGCCTTCGCCCTGCCGGCGGCCACGAGCCTCCTGCGCTCGTCGCGGATGCGGGCCATGAGCTCGCTCGCTGGCTCCTCGGTCGCATCCTGGGGCACGAGCCTGCCCTCGACGGCGAGCTGGAGGACGGACTTGCGCAGACGTCCCGGCAGCTCGGAGTCGAGCCTCTCGCGCTCTTCCTCGAGCCGCTCGTACTCCCCGACGAGGGGCATGAGCTCGTCGACCTTGGCGACGATGCGCCACTGCTCTGCGAGGGGAGGAACGGCAACCAGAAAATCGCTTACCTTATCTACAGAAAGATGAACAATGATCTTGCCAGTTGCTTTTGTGGTCCTTTGCTTTTGAATGTAGGGGCCATTGATGACCATGGCCAAGAAGGATCCGTACATCGCGTCACTTCCAAGACCGAGAAGGTCACCTCCATAGGCAAGTGCTTCCGTAGTCCTGTTTGCTGCTGCTTTCCCAATGTCGATATCGTTTTCGCCCGTCAACGTCATCAGAACGCTATTTGGCTCTAGTTTGTGAGATGCGTTGTAGACAGCTTCGGATGTATGCGATACAACTTTCTCGATTGCAACACTATATGTTGTATATAGCTCGCCATAGCGTATGCATGGCAGCCCGTCTTTTGTGGTCTCGCAGCGCTTAATCCCGTTGCCACGGGCAAGAACACATATGGCACCTAGCCTCGCCCACTCCCAGCCCTCCGGAATGTCGAACGGTACCTCCTTATCGATGCACCTGGGCTCCCCCTTGCCGCGACGCTCGTACCACGAGCCGTCCTCGCCGCGGCAGATGACGGACTCCCCGCCCTTGGGGGCCTTCGCCTTGCCGGCGGCCACGAGCCTCCTGCGCTCGTCGCGGATACGGGCCATGAGCTCGCCCGCGGGCTCCTCGGTCGCGTCCTGGGGCACGAGCCTGCCCTCGACGGCGAGCTGGAGGATTGAGTTCCTGAGGTCCTTCGCCTTCATCTACCCCTCGATCCCGAGGATGTCGCATATCTGGGCCAGCTTGGCGTCGATCTGTTTGTCGACGCCCGCTCGCTTCTCCCGGTACTCGCGGATGAGCACGTCGGGCGGGAGGATCTCCTCCTCCTCGTGGGGATACCCGCACAGGTCAAGGTCATAGCCGCCCTCGGCGATCTCTGCGGGCGTGTAGAGCTTGGCCTTGGGGCCGTCCTCGAGCTCGATCTCGCGGCGGTCGTCCCACCACTCCCTCACATGGTCGAAGTGCTCCGGTCTCATCGGCTTGGTCTTGGAGAAGTGCTTGTATCCCTCGGGCATGTCCATGCGATAGAACCACACGCCCTCGCTCGGACCGGACTTGTCGAAGAAGAGGATGTTGGTGGTGATGGAGGTGTAGGGCGCAAAGACGCTCTGCGGCATGCGCACCACCGTGGTGAGGTGGAACTCGTCGAGGAGGCGGCGCTTGATCTCCACCTTGGCCGCGTCCCCGCCGAACAGGAACCCATCGGGGATGATGATGGCGGCCCGCCCGCACTCCTTGAGGCGGTAGAGGATGAGCGCGAGGAAGAGGTCGGCGGTCTCGGAGCTCCTGAGCGTCGTGGGGAAGTTGTCCTGGATGGACGCCTTCTCGGAGCCGCCGTAGGGCGGGTTCATGAGCACGACGTCGAACCGGCCGTCCGCCTGGTGGCGGTAGTCGCGTACGTCATGTTCGAGCGAGTTCGCATGGAAGACCTCGGGGCTGTCGATGTCGTGCAAAAGCATGTTGGTGACGCAGAGCAGGTAGGGCAGCTGCTTCTTCTCGATGCCGTAGACGGAGGCCGAGTAGAGCTCCCGGTCGCGCGGGGTCTCGACCTGTCCGGCCAAAATCTTGAGGGCGCTCGTGAGGAAGCCCCCCGTGCCGCAGGCGAAGTCGGCCACGCGCTCCCCCAGCTTGGGCGCGAGCATCTCCGCCATGAAGTCCGTGACGGCGCGGGGCGTGTAGAACTCGCCGGCGTTTCCCGCTGACTGCAGGTCCTTGAGGATGGACTCGTAGATGTCGCCGAACGCGTGGCGCTCCTTGTACTCCGCGAAGTCCACGGCCTCGTCGATGGCGTTCACCACCTGGCGCAGGAGGATGCCGTCCTTCATGTAGTTGTTGGCGTCGGTGAAGGCATCCCTCACCACCACCTGGCGCAGGGGGGCGTCCGCACCGAGTCGCAGGTTCGCGAGCGTCGGGAAGAGGTCGTTGTTCACGAACGAGAGCAGGGCATCTCCGGTGGGGGCATCTCCGTCGCGCCTGTCGACGGCCCAGCTGTGCCAGCGGAGCCTCTCGGGGATGACGGAGGCGTAGCCCGGGTCGTGGAACTCCCATTCCTCCTCCTTGGCGTCGTAGATCTTGAGGAAGAAGAGCCAGGTCATCTGCTCGATGCGCTGCGCGTCACCGTTGACGCCGGCGTCGTTCCTCATGATGTTCTGCAGGCCCTTGACGAGGGAACCCAGTACCATGGCTGTATGCCTCTCTCTGTTTTATGCTGTGTAAAGCTCGTCCTCGAGCGCCTGTGCCGCATGGACGTATGCGTCGCGGCCGCCGAAGGCCCTCACGATCTTCATGGGGTTGCCGTACTTGTGGAACTCGTCGAGGTCGAGGACGTGTGTGTCGTCCAGGTCGACGAGGTAGGAGGTCGCGTACTTGTCGAGCAGGGTCTCCAGGACCTCCCGGGCCATGCCCGCGTACTCGTAGAGGTAGCCCTTCTCCTTCACGTCGTTCGCGCGCTCCGAGCGCGTGAGCGGCCTCTGGTCGTAGGCGATGTGGCAGATGAGGTCGAAGTCGCTCATGTCCTCCTGGCCAGAGACCTTGTGGAGCTCGTCGAGGAAGACCCCATGGTCCTCGAGCTCGTCCACGATGGCCTGCTTCCTGTCCTCGGCCCTCCATGCCACGAGGAAGTGGTCGAGCGTGTCGTATTGCTCAAGGATGTTCCTGCGCGTGTAGTCCCTCAAGCTCTCGGTCACGAGACCACCGTCGCCCGAGTAGTACTCGACGCGCTCCGAGACCACGCTCACCTCGACGCCATGGATGTAGTACCTGCCGTGCGCGTGGTCATCCTCGGGGATGGAAGGCGCCAGCGGGACGGGCGTGACGTCGGACGGGGTGTCAGAGGTGTCGTCGGGTGGCACCATCGGCGAGTCCGGCCCCGGCTCGAAGACCTCGGCCGGCTCGCCGTCGAAGGCGGGGTCGGCGAAGAGACGCGAGGCATCGCGGAAGTCGAGGATGGTGAAGTAGAGCTTGCCGTGGGGCTCGTCGATGCGCGTACCGCGGCCGATGATCTGCTTGAACTTGGTCATGCCCTGCTCGCCGAAGGAGTTGTCGAGCACGATGAGCCTGCACGTCTTACAGTTGACACCCGTCGTGAGGAGCTCCGATGTGGTAGCGATGGTGGGATAGTCCTCGTCGGGGTCGATGAAGTCGTCGAGGCGGGCCTTGCCCTCGGCGTCGTCTCCCGTGATGCGCATCACGTAATCCGGGTGCGCGGAGACGATGTCTGCGTTCTCGTTCACGAGCGCCTGGCGCATCCGCTCGGCATGGTCGATATCCTCGCAGAAGACCATCGTCTTGGAAAGGCGGTCGGTCTCCTTGAGGAACTGCGTGACCCGTCGGGCCACCTCCTCGGTGCGCTCCCTGATGACGAGGTCGCGGTCGAAGTCGTTCTGTTCGTAGACGCGGTCCTCCACGACCTGGCCCATGTCGTCCACCGTGCCCCTCTCGGGACGGTAGCCGTAGGCGTCCACGTTGAGCTTGGGGCGGACGACCTTGTAGGGTGCGAGGAAGCCGTCCTCGATGCCCTGCCTGAGCGAGTAGGTGTAGACGGGCTCGCCGAAGTAGTCGATGTTCGAGACGTCCTTGGTCTCCTTGGGCGTGGCCGTCATGCCGATCTGGACGGCCCCGGAGAAGTACTCGAGGACCTTGCGCCACGCGGAGTCGGCCGCGGCGCTTCCGCGATGGCACTCGTCCACGATGATGAGGCCGAAGAAGGACGGGTCGAACCCGCGGAATACCTCCTCGCCATCCTCGCCCACCAGCTGCTGGTAGAGCGCGAAGTAGACCTCGAATGCCGAGTCGAGCCTGCGGTGCTCGACTTTGGTGGTGACCTTTTGCAACGGCCTGAAGTCGCCATCTCTGGTCTGGTCCACGAGGATGTTGCGGTCGGCGAGGTAGAGGACCCTGCCCGCCCTGCCCGCCTCGCGGAGGCGGTAGACGATCTGGAAGGCGGTGTAGGTCTTGCCCGTGCCGGTGGCCATGACGAGGAGGATCCGGTCGCGCCCCTTGGAGACCGCCTCCACGACGCGGCTCACGGCGATTCTCTGGTAGTAGCGCGGCGTGTTGCCGCCGTGCTCGTAGTAGTAGGGCGTGGTGAGCATGGCCGCGGCCTTGTCGTCGAGACCACCTGCCTCCCGCATGCGCCCCCAGAGCTCGCCCGCCGTCGGGAACGCGTCCATGGGGATGTCGCGCTCCTTGCCTGTCGCGAAGTCGTGCTCGATGACGCCGTGGCCGTTCGTGCTGTAGGCAAACCTCACTCCGAGGTCACGAGCATATCCCATGGCCTGCTGCATGCCAGCTCCCACGGAATGGTCCGTGTCCTTGGCCTCAACGACGGCAATTGGCACGTCGGGGACATAGGAAAGGAGGTAGTCAACCTTCTTGGACTTCTTGCGCGAGACCATCGCACCTCGGACAACGATCTCGCCCGCCGTGTAGTTGTACTCGGTATGGATCTGTTCGAGCGTCCACGACGAGGACGCGAGCGCCGGGTCGATGAGCTTCAGACGGGTATCTGACTCATTCATGCACACCCTCCCGACTGCACGGCGACGGACCATATGAAACGCTCTTCGGCTACTTAGAGTAAGTATAGGTTGAGCACGGGACATCGGCCGAGCAGACATTCAACGGTTTCCACCTATTCTCATGTCGATCCGGAGGCCAAGTGACTGAGCAAGTTTGCCCTCGGCTCCCTCCCCAATCGGACGCCGTAACAAGAAATACACCCCACCATACGGGCCGCAGGAAGAAACGGATGCAACACCTTTTGCCCAGACGGGTTCGCAATGCCAGTTTGTGCTGGTACTCCCTCCCCCTGAGTACCAGCCGATGGCTGTGAGTACCATATGAGTACCAAACCAAACCGTCTATGGGGGTCGTTCGGACCCGTGAGTACCAGCAACCTCGTCACCCCAGGTAGTGCTCACGTTATCGTGCTGTCTGCACCAGTCGACACCGCAACGATGCCATTACCAAGCTGGTTAGCTGCTGGTTCGTGCTGCCCATGGGAGAATCTCGCCTGCCAGCTCCCCCGTATCCCTCCGGTGGATTGCGGGTTGCCGAGGATACGAGAGCACGGCGGGGAGACGTGAAAGCACGCCTCCTCGCTCTAAAGAAACCTCACGATAACGTGACTTTCTATTCCCACTCGATGGTCGCGGGCGGCTTGGGCGTCACGTCGTAGACCACGCGGTTCACGCCGGCGACCTCGTCCACGATGCGGCTGCTGATGCGACCGATAACGTCGTAGGGCAGCTTTGCCCAGTCAGCTGTCATGGCGTCGGCGGACTCCACGGCTCGCACGATCACGGGGCGCTGGTAGGTGCGCTCGTCTCCCATGACACCCACGCTCCTGATGTCGGGCAGCACGGCAAAGTACTGCCAGCAGCTGTGCTCGGAGTTGCGGTCGCCCGTCTCCTCGAAGAGGCGCTGGTTG
>JGI20225J20221_1002341_pt1 | contig 14499 bp, 10 predicted proteins | sample BioMet4_FD_20221 | JGI IMG/M metagenome (IMG submission 20221) | reverse complement strand
TATAATTTGATTAAACGTCTTGCTTATGAATAACTCCGGGTAAAGACTAAAGAGCTACCCATATTACTAAGATTACCGCAAAAATAGTTCATTAACAGATTAACCATTGGGAATAATTATTCAAATAGTGGGAATCTGACGTAAAAGATAGTGCATTCAGACATATTTAGAAGCAATTTCGTTTTGGCATCTATAATTTACTCTGTATAGAAATTAAAAACCAGGTATTTATATCTGGCTCACTTAAAATGAGTACTTTTGTTATTATTAGTAATAATTTATTTCGGAATTTGAAAGAGACTGATAAAATAAGGATGTTTATAAGTTCTGTCATTGAGCTCAATGACGAAGAATGGTCTTTGCTAAATAATTATATTGAGATCAGGCATATAAAGAAAAATGAGTTTTTCCTTAAAGAAGGAAACGTGTGCGACTCGATAGCCTTTATAAACGATGGTTTATTTATCTATTATAAAATAATGGATAATGCGGATGAAAAGACCACAGACTTTGCCGTTGAAGGAGAATGGATTACTAATAACCATAGCCGGTTAAACAATTCTCCGTCTCATCTCTATATCAAAGCCATTGAAGATTCTGAAGTATTGGTTATTAAGAGCAAAGATCTGGAATATCTATATAAAAGAATGCCTAAACTTGAGCGGTTCGGGAGGATTCTCATGGAGCAGGCATTTGTAAAGCTGGTTCAGCTTAGCATTGACTTGCAGATACTTCCTGCAAAAGAGCGTTATGAAAAGCTACTAAAAAACTATCCGGAGATTTTCCAAAGGTTGCCTTTATATCACATAGCTAATTATCTGGGAATTGCTCCCAAATCGCTCAGCCGTATAAGAAATTCTTTTTGAGTAATAATGATTTGGTAACAAATGCGGAGTTATGATTCTGTTATATCTCCTGATATTTGCATCAGAAAATAAAATTAGCAAATATCAAGATTATGAAAAGAATTACTTTATTACTGGCATGTTTATTATTTGTTGCCTCACAAATCTTTGCTCAAACTACTGCGGAGCAAGAACCTACCGAAACAAAACAAAAGAGTTATGATGCAAATTATGAACGCCAAACTTTACGAATTGGGTGTTGTAAAGAACCAAAACAAAGAAGTTATGATGTAAGCCAGGCTTTTGAAGTTGAGAGCTTGTTTCCGATGTTTATTACAGGGGGATTTCATATTGGAGTTGGTTACCGCTACAAAAAATTTCGTGTCAGAGCTAGTGTTATTAACGGAGGAAGTTATAACGCCGAAACTGCCGGAATTAATAATTCATCGTCAGAATTTAAAAGATACTACAAAACTTCCCCTGGCTTATTTTTAGGATACAATGTGTGGAAGAATCTGGAGATTTACACATACGCCGAACTGCATACTTTCGAAATTGAACAAAAAAGTACTGGTCTGAAACAGAATCTGCATAGTACCGATTTAGGAGCAGGTATAGGATATCAGTTCTTCATCGGTCGTTATTTATATATTCAGCCGGCAATGCATGTTTATCTGAGAAGCGACAAACAGCTTGATTTCAACGGAACAAAATACAATATTCCTAATGTAGACTTATCTCCTGTGATTAGAATTGGAGCCAGACTTTGGAAAAAATAGTTTTTTAATTGAATAAAATGTCGAGTAGGAAGAAAGCGAATATGTTTTCTTCCTACTTTTGTTTTCGGGCCTCTCACACCACTACGCATTAGACTAGTTAAGTAGATCTCCACTTTAATCTTCATTTTACATATATACATCCCAGTTCGGTCATTGGTATAATCGTTCACTCTCAGATTCACCAGGTCTATTTAGCAAGAGCAATGTGATATTAGACATTTCAATTTCATCCATTAATTAATTTAATTATTTTAATTACTTTTATTTTATTCTTTCTAATTAAATTAATTATTTATTTTATTTGGCCATTATAAATTATGTTTTTATTTTTGTTACCTAAACTTTTGCTCTTTAATTTATAAAGTATAAGTAACAAAAGAATATAGTTAGTAGGAATTTCTTTACCTTAATCTATAAAAAAAGAAGTTTATACTCACGAAGAAGTCTGATTATCGATTTACCGCATTCAAGATAATGCAAGGTCTAATAGTCAGAACTGAATTTAGATGATTACAAACAACTAATATATTATTATGAAAAAGCTAGTTTACTCACTATTCTTATTTTCTCTGATGTGCAATTTTACATTGCCATTAAATGCACAAAGAGCTAAAGTCAGGAAGACTGAAGCGAAAGTAAAAATGATAACTACGCCTGTTCCAGTCCGCCCAGCAGGACAAAAGGATGTTTTAGGCTTGGTTACTCCTAAAATGGACGTGGTTCGTGTTGGATTCATTGGTCTGGGGATGCGTGGACCCGGAGCTGTTTCGCGATTTACTTACCTAAAAGGAGTGGAAATTAAAGGATTATGCGATCTTCATGCAGACAGAGTAGAAAAATGTCAGCAGATTTTAAAGAAAGCAGGATTACCNGAAGCTACAGGCTACAGCGGTAGCGAAGATGCNTGGAAAAAGATGTGCGACAGAAAGGACATAGATCTTATTTACATTGCAACAGACTGGAAACATCATGCGGAAATGATGATTTATGCCATGGAGCATGGTAAGCATGTGGCTTGCGAGGTTCCTGCAGCAATGACTCTTAAAGAAATCTGGGATGTAATTAATACGGCAGAAAGAACTCAAAAGCACTGCATGCAATTGGAAAATTGCGTATACGACTTCTTTGAGCTGACTACTCTTAACATGGCACAGAAGGGTGTTTTCGGGGATATTCTTTATACAGAAGGGTCATATATTCACAATCTGGAAGAATTTTGGCCATCGTATGAAGGAGACTGGCGATTAAAATATAACAAAGAACATCGTGGTGACGTTTATGCAACCCATGGTATGGGTCCGGCTTGCCAGCTACTAGATATTCACCGTGGTGATAAAATGAATTATCTTGTATCAATGGATAGTGATCCAGTAAGTATCCCTAATTATATAAAAAATGTGAGAAAAGAAGATCCTAACGGATTTAAGAATGGACAGCACACCATGACGATGATTCGTACAGAAAAAGGAAAGACCATTCACATTCAACACGATGTTGCTTCTCCACGTCCTTATAGTCGCATGTACCAATGTACGGGCACAAAAGGTTTTGCACAGAAATATCCAGTAGAAGGATACGCCCTTCAGAGTTCACAAGTTGATTCATCTATTACACCAAATCATGAAGATTTAAACTCACACTCTTTTGTTCCAACAGAAGTAAAAGATGCATTAATGAAAAAATATAAGCATCCTATCCATGTGGAATTAGAAGAAACAGCTAAGAAAGTGGGAGGACACGGCGGGATGGACTTTATTATGGATTACCGCTTAATCTACTGTTTACAAAATGGATTACCTCTAGACATGGATGTTTACGACTTGGCAGAATGGTGTTGCTTAGCTCCATTAACAGCAATCTCAATTGAAAATGGATCTGCACCAGTTGCAATACCAGACTTTACTCGTGGAAACTGGGATAAAATAAAAGGATTCCGCCACGCATTTGCAAAATAAAACAGACCAGAAAACGGAAAAATTAGAAAAGGTCGCTTTAAAATAGTACTATTGATAATCTATAGAACTATTTTAAAGCAACCTTTTTTATATCTCTTACAAATAGTAAAATCGCCAATTTATATGGTACTATTTTCAATGCGATAAGAAAGTATTTCTACACTCGAAAGAGATATTACAAGAGCAGAACTGTTTCATAAGTATTATTTAAGCATTATTTATAAAATTCAATATCTTTACTATTTATGATATACACATTTTTTAGAGACATATTCTGATAGGACATCCAGATAATAAATACAATAACATTTGTTTTACATGTTTTTTCTGCTGCATTTATTTTGAATATAAATAGTTAAATACTATTGCATGAATAATTTGAATATTCTATATTTGCACTCGAAATAATATAGACTACCAATGAAAATTAATACTTTATTGAGCATGTTTGCTCCAAAAGATGTTAAGTTTTTCCCCATGTTGGAAGAAACAGCTAGTGTCCTCTCCCAGTCTTCAACCTATCTTCAGGAACTTTTTTCTTGCGAAAATGCAGAGCACAGAAATGAATTGTGCAAACTAATTAAAGCTGAAGAAGTTAAAGGTGACAAAGTTACCGGGAGCATTATCCACGAATTAAACAACACATTTATTACTCCGTTTGACAGGGAAGATGTTCATGCCCTTGCAGATGTTATGGATGATGTTATTGACACAATTAACCGTTGTGCTCAGAAAGTGCTACTTTATCAACCAACAAGTTTCCCTCAACACACTATTACTTTGGTTGAAATTATCAAAAAAGGTAGTGACGAAATTCTGAATGCTGCTAATGAATTATCAAACATTAAAAAGACAGATCTTCGTCTTCGCGCTCACTGCAAAGAAATTAAGAGATTAGAAGAAGAAGCAGACGTTGTATATGAAGAAGCTATTATGAGCCTTTTCAAGGGAGCAACAAACAACACTTATAGTGCTGTAGAACTTATAAAACTAAAAGAGATAATTCAGGAACTTGAAAAAGCTGTAAATAAGATCAATAGTACAGGAAAGGTAATTACTACAATTCTTGTAAAATACGCCTGATAAAATACAATTCATATGACATTACTTATTATTGTTATTGCATTAGGACTAATTTTTGACTTTATCAATGGTTTTCATGATGCAGCCAATTCTATTGCAACAATAGTTACCACCAGAGTTTTAACTCCTGTTCAGGCAGTTATATGGGCAGCAGTATTTAACTTTATCGCATTTTTTGTTGCCAGATATCTTATCGGAGAATTTGGTATTGCCAATACAGTTGCAAAAACTGTATTGGAAGAATATATAACTCTACCTATTATCCTTTCAGGACTTATTGCTGCAATTTCATGGAATCTGCTTACATGGTGGTTAGGTATTCCTTCTTCCTCCTCCCACACTCTGATCGGAGGATTTGCAGGTGCTGCTATCAGTGGAGCTGGATTTCAAGCCATTCACACAGCTACTATCGTAAAAATTGCTTCATTTATAGTGCTGGCTCCTGTTATTGGTATGGTAATCTCTTCAGTTATTACAATATTGGTTTTATGGATATTCAAAAATGTGAATGCCCGTACGGCTGAAAACTCATTCAGAAAACTGCAGTTATTTTCTTCGGGCTTATTTAGCTTGGGACATGGTATGAACGATTCTCAGAAAGTTATGGGTATCATTGCTACAGCTATGATTGCATACTATCAAAAAGGATCTGTAGATACAATGCCTGACTGGATTCCATTATCTTGTTTCGCCGCAATTGGTTTAGGAACAATGGTAGGAGGATGGCGCATTGTAAAAACAATGGGAAGCAAAATTACTAAAGTTACTGCTTTAGAAGGTGTTTGTGCTGAAACGGCAGGGGCTATGACTCTGTTTATTACTGAAATCCTAAAAATTCCAGTAAGTACAACACATACCATCACAGGTTCTATCATGGGTGTAGGAGCTGTTAAAAGATTATCTGCGGTGCGTTGGGGAGTTACTATAAACCTTTTGTGGGCATGGATCCTGACAATTCCTGTTAGTGCGGTTCTAGGTGGAATCGTTTACTTAATTGTAAGTCTTTTCGGTTTAAAATAACATATACCATATAAATGAGCATAGAACTTGGGAAATTTAACGTACTTGAGGTCGTAAAAAAAGTCGATTTCGGTGTTTACCTNGATGGTGGAGAAGAAGGAGAGATTTTACTTCCTACTCGTTACGTACCGGAAGAGTGCAATATTGGCGATTTCCTCAATGTTTTTCTTTATTTGGATAATGAAGAGCGACTAATAGCTACCACTTTAACTCCTTTGGTTCAGGTAGGAGAATTTGCTTGCCTGGAAGTTTCCTGGGTAAACCAATTCGGAGCTTTCCTTAACTGGGGATTAATGAAGGATCTTTTTGTTCCTTTCCGGGAGCAGAAAATGAAAATGCTNGTAGGCAAAAAATATGTAATTCATGCACATATTGACGAGGATAGCTATCGGATTGTTGCTTCGGCAAAAGTAGATAAATATCTGTCGAAAGAACTTCCTGCTTATCAGCCTAATGATGAAGTTTCCATTCTTATCTGGCAAAAAACGGATCTTGGCTTTAAGGCCATTGTAGAAAATAAGTTCAGTGGCTTACTGTATGACAGTGAAATTTTCCAGCATTTACAAACCGGAATGCAACTTAAAGCTTTTGTAAAGCAAGTAAGAGAAGATGGNAAAATAGATCTCATGCTTCAGAAACCAGGATTTGAAAAGATTGATGATTTCTCTGATAAATTANTATCTTATATCAAAGAAAACGGTGGAAGTATTCAGNTGAATGACAANAGTCCGGCTGANGANATATATGATNCTTTCCAGGTAAGCAAAAAGACATTCAAGAAGGCTGTGGGAGATCTTTACAAGAAAAGATTAATTGTCATCGAAGCCAACGGAATCCGCTTAGCTAAAGACTAAAAAANCAAATAGGGAAATCCCTAAATACATATCGGGAATATCATTAGGGCGAGGAGTTTCCTCGCCCTATTTTTGTTGCATTAAAAGAACCATAAAACTGTTGAGTTATGAAAAAGATTATATTTACCTTAATTGCCATCGGTATGGTTTCCATGAGTACCATGAGCATGGCTGCTATGAGTTTGAATAAGGTTCGACAAGAAACTCGCTTCCTGACAGATAAAATGGCTTATGAATTGGATCTTTCAACGGATCAATACAATGATACTTATGAAATCAATTATGATTTCATCTATAACGTCCGTTATATCATGGATGATGTTATCTTTGGATANGACTGGGCTTTGGACAGATATTATGAATATCTTGATATCCGTAATGATGATCTTCGCTGGGTTCTTGAAGACTGGCAATACGAACAATTCCTTAATACAGAATATTTCTACAGTCCAATTATCTCTGAAGGAAATTCATGGAGACTCAGTATATATCTGACATATACAAATCCGTACTTGTTCTACTTTGGAAAGCCTTATCACTACTGGGACTATAGTGGTAGCCACTTCCGCAAGCACTTTAATAATCACAGCTTTTACTCAGACAGATATCACCACAATGTTTACAGAGGCGATTTCCGGGTTAAAGAAAGAAATGTATTCATTAACGACCGCCGTTCCGATTTTGGCAGAGATGATTCAAGAAACAGATCATTTGAGGACAGAAGCAGAAAATCTTCATCAAGAGTCTTTAATGACGATCTTTACAATACAGATCGCAACTCTGGTTCATCCAGAAGCAGAACTCCATCTGGTGATATAAGACCTTCTGGCAGAAATAACAATAGAGTGATTGAAATCCCTTCTTCTGACAGAAATAAAGATAACTCCGGCAGCGATGTAAACAGAAGCAGAGATAATAATACAAACAGAGACAGAAATACTGTAAGACCTCCTAGAAACGAAGGCTATAATTCTGGTAGCAGTTCATCAGAATCCAGCCGGAATTCATACAGTTCTTCTGACAGAAGCAATAACAGCAGCCGGGAATCAGGCAACAATAACAGTAGCAACGAGGTTCGGTCATCTGGTAACAGTGACAGAAGTTCATCTTATAGCCGTTCTTCTTCAAGCAACTCAGATAGAAGTTCATCCTCCAGCCAACCAACCATTACTCCTTCTGAAAGAAGTAGCAGCGTTTCCAGAAGTTCTGTAACACGTTCTTCTGATAACTCAGACAGAAGTTCATCTTACAGTAGACCAACGATCACTCCTTCTGAAAGAAGCAGCAGTGTTTCCAGAAGTTCTGTAACAAGTCCTTCTGATAACTCAAGCAGAAGTTCATCTTATAGCCGCCCAGCTGTCACTCCTTCTGAAAGAAGTAGTAGCGTTTCCAGAGGCTCCAGCAGTAGCAGTAATAGTAGCAGTATCAGTGTAAGGAGTTCTTCTCCGGAAAGAAGTTCAAGCAGTAACAACGAAAACCGATCATCTGGTTCCTCCAGAGGTAACGGCAGAACAAGATAATAGTTTCAATAAATAGTTTAACTAAACATTCTCTCATAAAAGGCAGTCACTGAGAAGTGGTTGCCTTTTATTCGTTATTAGTTTCCTTGGGCAGGACAGAACAGAATCTTGTGGTTGTATTTGGGTTGCCTTTTATTCGTTATTTACTTCTTGGGGAGGTAAAACAACCGTAACAGAATCTACAGGTGCAGGAAAGTTATTAACTGATGCACCGGTGAGCTTAACCACTGGAAGTATATTGGCGGCTTCTTCCTCTGTAATCAGTCCTTTTCGGCTCAAACGATTGGCAATTAGTCGGAAATAACTTCCCAACCAGGGTTTAAGCTGCATATTCTCATCAAAAGAACTGCGAAAATGCTTCGGCTTAGGTATAATGGATGCCATAAAAATAGCTTCTTCGGGAGTAAGTTGTGATGGTTCCTTATCAAAATAGAAGTGAGAAGCTTCCCGTGCACCATAGATCATTGGCCCCCACTCAGCTATATTGAGGTAAACTTCGTACATACGGTGCTTAGAAGTTATACCTTTATTTTCAATAAGCCACACAATCATGGCTTCTTCCAGCTTTCTAAGAAGATTTTTATTTCTGTTAAGAAATACATTCTTAACCAATTGCATGGAAATGGTACTGCCACCACGAGCAAACTTCTTACGCTTTAGGTCGTAAATAAGTGCATTCCTCATTGCATCCAAGCGGAATCCCCTATGGGCAAAGAAGGATCCGTCTTCAGATTGCATAACGGCTGTTTGAAGAAGCGGCGAAATACTATCGAGCGAACAGAAGCCGGGGTTCTCGGGACCGACTATGAAGGTGCGGACAGGTGCTCCGTTTTCGTAAGCGGTATATAGAAAAGAGCCATTCATTTTGGCTAGATTTTCTTTTCCGTAACCAAGTATACTGAAGCCGTGACTTTTGAGATCTGATTCCAGTTTCAGCGCATTCAGATTATTAAAATCAATATCCAGCAAGAAGTGGTAAGATAGTTTTCCGCTTGTTCTTATACCTTCTACACTACTAAACAATCCTTTGGGTAAAGAAGAGAATAGATCGTCGGCATCAAACGGAGGTTTATCAACTGACATTGTTATATGCCATTTTTCTTTCTTCTGAGCCTTTATATAGGGATGGAATTGCAGTTTGTTAAACTGGATAACTGTAGCACTATCTAATTCAAAAAAATCTTTTCCCACATTGATTTTATAATTGAAACTTCCTTTATCCAGATTTACCACCTCAGGAGAAAGACCTGCATGATAAAGCTGCAATCCGCAGACTTCGGCTTTGCCGGATAAAGCTATCTCGCCTCCTCTAAGTTCTGTTTCCGTTAACCGATAAGCCAATGTATCAAATGCCACTTCGGCACCGTAATATTTATTCAAATAAGGGAGTAGCACTTTCCCTCTTTTCTTTGAATAAAGCTCGGCCTCAACGGTTTTTTCATTATTATTGAGGCGTCCCCTACTCATCCAATGGTGTTCGGCATTATCTGCTTTTACTATAATCTCCGTTACAAAACGATTGTCGGAGATGTGAAGCGTAGGAATCTGCACTTCTGTATAGTCGCTATCGCGCCGATAACTCATTACCAAGTCCTTCATATCACCATTTTCGGGCAGCATTCCGAAAGACATATCTAAGATATCAGATACTTTACGGGCATAGTCTCTTTTATCCTCCTTGGTTTCATTCTTTTTATCTTTCTTAAAAAGGAAATCGTAGTTGGAGATAGAGTCTTTCTTTATAAAGCTAATGTGAAGTTTATCTGTTATAACCCTTTTCACCTCGGCATTTAAGGTAAGCATTTTCCAAAGACTAAGGTCTATCTTTGCCGAATGAAGTGTTAAGAGTGTATCTCTTTCATTAGGAACCACAGAGAATTTCTCGATCTCAATTTCATTGATTCCAGGCATGTGAAGGCGGGCGTAACTAATGTTTAGTCCGTATTTCTTTTCTAATTTGTCAAATTTTCCTTTTGCATAGTAATTCAAAAGAGTGTCTCTACCAATGTATGCGGCTATCAGTGCCACAACAATCAAGGCTAGTGCAGACAGAATCACTATTTTTGTTTTATGTCCCATACTAAATACAATTCATTTGTATAGTTTGCTTTTGCGGTGCAAAAGTAGATATTTCTATTGTAACTTGTTCATTTTTTTAAAAGAAATAGAGAATCAGTTAAAGGATAAACCAGAGTTAAATAAAAAGATGCAGGGAGTTTAGCTAATGACAGGCGAGACTTTTAAAAAACAGACTACCGGTTATTCAGAAAAGATCTACACCTTTAAAATATAAAGAGTAGACATTAAATGTATTTAGTGTAGTTCTTTTTATAAAGATATAACGGGAAATTACCTTAGCAAAGGCGGGTTATTGAATAAACAGTTTAGAGACCTGAGCTTTCTTTCCGTTGAATGCCCGAACCAAATAGAATCCTTTCTGCAAAGAAGCCACTGGAAGCAAGAAATATTGACCGGGATTAGGGTTTACAGTCGAGAATACAAGCTGACCACTTACAGTAAGCAACTCTACCCTATCTATTTGTAAAGCACAAAGTGTTACGTATCCTTGAGATGGATCGCCATAAATTTGAAGCTTTTCAGTTTTATCAATTTCAGAATCCTTGATCCCTGTACTGTAAGTACCCAAACTAACACCGGTCAGTATCGGGTCATGGTCGGAACAACGGTAAGGATCAGCAGAATAATAGGTACTATATTTATAATCTAAATAACTTGGTTCATCGGCATTTATGTGCCATGGGCGGGCTCCGGTTACCTGCTGACTAAGAGTGGAGGTAGCCAGTGAATGATCAAGGTATCCCACCGCTCCGTTATATACATAACTGTAATCTGATGGAGAATAACGCTTCAACTGATTAACCAGTCCACTATTGGTATATACTTTTATGGGGTCTTCCATGGAGTAGGCATTCATATCTCCCACTACCAGTACATCGGGATCGGCATAATAGCTTGTAAGCGTATTCAATGTATTTACAACATTCTGTGCCTGAGTAACACGGGTATAGTTGAAGCTTCCCTGTCCATCGCCAAGATCTGCATCACTCCCCGTACCGGTTCCAGATTTTGCCTTCAAATGGTTCACAGCAATAATCAATCGTTCCCCATTACTCTTCAGATCAAAAGCCTGTGCTACCTGTCTTAATCGATATTCCCTGCTTCCAAAAAAATTGATTGACAGGTAAGGAGTAACCTTTGTCTTATTATAAATAAAAACATTCTTGGTATATGTACTTTCAGAGTAGTTGTTATCCGCCACATAAGCGTAGTTATTTGATGAAGTCACTTCGTTTAAGCCATTCACCAAATCGGTTACTGAGATATTTCCTTGCCCCACTTCGCAAAGAGCATAAATATCAGCATCCAATCCTTTGAGTGCTGCCAGAATCTTTGCCCGTTGTCGAGTAAACTGAGCCTGGTTAGCAGCCCCATACGTATTATTCCATAAATCTTTGTTGGCAATATAATACTCCACATTAAAACTTGCAACTTTTAAATTGCAAGCACCAACATTGCCGGGAGAAGAAGTTCGTTCATTTCCAGAAAACACGGGTTTTACTTTAGGCGTTATAGAATAAAGTCCATTGCTATAAGACAAAGTACCTTGTAATCCGGTTACTTTACTTCCTGTTCGTAACGTATTGTTGCTATCGATATATTTAAAAGATATAGTATCTTTCAGGGTGAGCTTATATTGTTCATTCAAGGCAGCAATATTATTTGCATCAGTACCCGGGAGGGCTACCTCGGTAGGAGAATAAAGCACATCGGGAGAAAGAGTAATATTTCCCGATGTGCTAGTATAATATATTTTTGTAACCGTGAGCGGAAAGGTAAAAACCACCTCTTGTCCGTTCAAAGTTGGTTTCAAATCAGTAGTAAACGACTTTATCTCAGTCTGAGAATAAGTGGACAAACAAATTGAAAGTCCACAGACTATTCCCAGAAATAACAATGCTTTTCTTTTCATAACTATCTTTTGCTCAATTATAAGAGGGCAACAAAGATAGCAATTCTAATTACTGTACAAGCGAAAGACCTTTATAAAAATCCAATATTTTTGCACGGAATAAATAATCATATTTTGCCTGTATCTGATCTGATGAAGCCTTCATTAAATTAACTTTCACCTGACTAAACTCTACAGAAGTTGCTTTTCCGTTTTCATATTTCTCACGCATCAGTTTAAAAGAAGCCTCGCTAGCCTCAACGGCAGTCTTGCCTGAATTAAATTTAGCCAACGCAGCTACAGCACTATAATACGCCTGCTGAATCTCTTTATAAAGGCTTTTCTTTGATTCTTCCACCTGAAGTGCCTGAGTACTGTAATTTAAACGGGCAGCTTTAACTTTGTTGCGTGTGTCATGCCTGTCAAAAATTGGAATGTTAAGAGATAAGCCGAAATATTTATTAAAGTTGTCACTTAACTGCTGACCAAAATTTCGGCCTGTAATGCCAGACATGGTATAATATCCAGTGCTTAATCCTCCATTCAGAGAAAGAGTCGGATAATAAGCACCCTTGGCTATTTTTATACTTTTGTCCATTCCCTCCAAACGGTATTGCTCTGCCAGCACAGCCGGTTTATTTACCATTGCCAATGAATAAATTTCCTCAGGAGTACTCAATGCCTGAAAATCAGGTTCGATATCGGGCGAAACAATAGAGAATCCCTCGGGCGAAGAAAGTTCCAGTAGTTGTGTAAGATCGAGAATTGCCAGTTTACGATTATTCTCGGCCTGAACAGAAGCAAGCTCATCCTGAGCCAGAGTTGCTTTTGCCTCATAAACCTGAGCCGTAGATGCTTTACCAACTTCTTCCAAACGTGTCATTCGGTCTAACTGTTCCTTACTCAGATTAATCTGTTCCTTAGCCACTTTACATAACTCTTCATTAAATAATACCTGAAGGAAAGCAGAAGTTACATTTACACTGATATCTTCCTTCGCTTTATTCAAATCCTCTGTAGCCGCTTTCAGATTAAGTTTACTTAATTCAATATTATTGGGTATCTGAAAACCGGTAAAAATAGGAATACTTGTACTTATGCCAAAACTGCTATTGCTACTGTTATTGTTTACATAAGAATTATCGACAGGAGAAGCTGCACGCCCAAAACTAAAAGACTGGGAAGCACTTCCGTTTAAATTAGGAAGTCTCTGATTTTTAGCTGTATTCAGGGCAACCTTCTGCTGTTCGTTAGCTATTTCTTGCTTTTGAATCCGGATATTATGCTTCAATGCATATTCCACACAATCCTTAAGCGACCAGCTTTGTTGAGCAAAGCTGCCCCCCGCTACAAGCAATACAGCAATTAGAATTATATACTTTTTCATAGACTTACTTTTTATTATCCTCAGCATCAGGCTTCTTATCCTCAATAACAGCACCACGCACTTTATCCTTAGCTGTAATTCCACTCTTTATCTCTATTTTTATACCGTCGCTAACGCCCAGTTTTATCTGACGTCTTTCAAATGTTTGTTTCGGCTTCTCTGTTTTCAGAACATATACAAAAGTTGAATCGCCAGAGAACTCAACAGTACTTTCGGGAACTGATAATACCTTTGATACTTTTTCAAGAACTATCTCTGCATTCGCACTATAACCCGAACGGATATTCACATTAGATGGAGCATTAATCGCTGCTTTAATTTCNAACAGATTAGCACCGTTTTCAGTAACACCTTTCGGAGATATGTATTCAAGCTTAGCGTCAAATTTAAGATTCTGCAATGCTCCGATTGTTAACTTAATAGGCATACCTTCACTAATACGTCCAACTTCTGTTTCGTCAATCTTTCCTTTGAATAAAAGATCTTTCATATTAGCAACAGTAGCTATTGTCGTTCCATCATTAAATGTATTACTCATAATTACAGAGTTACCTTTCTTGATTGGAACATCAAGAATCAACCCATCAATTGTAGAACGTATCATGGTGTTACTGTAAGTAGCAGAATTCTTAGTGATACCATCTTTCACAATATCGAGATTATCTTTTGATGAAGAAAGTTCTTCTTTAGCCGTTTTCATAGAAACTTCGCTCTTTTCGAACTCTTCTTTACTAATCAGTTTGTCCTTATATAGTTTTTTCTGACGGTCGAATTCCTGCAAAGATTGTTTATAGTTAATATCTGCAACACGAACACGGCTTTCTGCAGAGTTCAATTGTCCCAATTCGGGGATGACTTTTACCTTAGCTATCACTTCGCCTTTCTTAACCATTTCTCCGGCTTCTTTATAAACTTCTTCAACAATACCTGAGATTTGAGGTTTAATAAGAATTTCGTCGCGAGGTTCAACTTTACCTGTAGCCACGGTGCTTTTTTCAATATCTGCTACCTTTGGAGTTATTACTTCATAAACAATTTCCTTTGGTTGAGATTTAACATAAAGGAAAGCGAAAGTGGCAATAAATA
>JGI20225J20221_1000930_pt1 | contig 14528 bp, 12 predicted proteins | sample BioMet4_FD_20221 | JGI IMG/M metagenome (IMG submission 20221) | reverse complement strand
TTTTTTAGGAAAAGCACTTCCTTTTGGGCCTCTTCAAGCTCCTTACGTAACCGAAGATTTTCTTTCATGTAATCATAGTCAGATTGGGCTTTAGGATTGTCCTGGCATTCATCGCGAAACTGTTTTACCCATTTAGAAATGGCGGCTTTTGAAACTGTATATTCTTTTTGCAAGCTGACGAGTGTACGGCCTTCTTCTAAATGCAGGCGTACAATTTGTTTTTTAAACTCTTGATCATAATGTTGTGACATAAGGCAATCCCCTTTTCTAAGATAATTTGATTATATCTTATTAGGTTGCCCTGTTACAATTTTAGTTTACCACAACAGGGTATAGAGGATGGCTAAATACTAGAATTGTTCATGTTGCTATATTCAAATCAACAAAGTAGAGGAAATAATTGAAGGGAAACATATGGATATTTGGGATATTGACCGTTCATTTGAAGATTTTTTAGCTAATATTACAGCTCAGGACAGTGTCTTATTTTGCAGTACAGGGGCTTTTTTGCGGGATAAACTCTGTTGTAAATATCCTGGGATACGTATAGATCGTCTTTCGCGTGATGAACAGAAGATTTGTTGCGAAGAAGGGAGATTTTTTCGCGAAGTAGCATTTGATTATATTATTGCGGGGGATTTACTGAATAAGACTGCGGAACCAGAGACCTTAGCAATCTGTATGCGAAAGCATCTGAAGGAAACGGGAATGCTGCTTTGTGCCTTTGCTAATTCGCAATATTGGCAAAGGCTGTGCGGGGGACAAGACATAGAAAAGCCTGTTGGGTGGAGCGTCGCAGAGATTGGCAAGCTTTTCCAGAATGCAGGCTGGCAGGATATCGCTGTAGGGCAGATTTTCGGAGCTGTGCCTCCACGGATGCTGGCTGAACTTCAGCAGCAGGGCTATACGAATGGGCATCAGGAACTGGAAACTATGTATTGGACTATTAGCGTTCATCGAATGAAGCCGGAGACGGCTTGGCTTCGGCAATTCTATACGGCTGAAGCGCGTCAGCGACTGGCATACATTTTGCGCCGGATTGAAAATGATATTGAAACTGCCGACAATATAGAACGATTATGGTCTGTTTGCGGCGAAATGCAAATATCGGGGGACTATTTGCTGCGATTTATGCACAATGTATTATTGTCTCCAGCTATAGTTTTGCAAAGGCTGTCACGGGGAATTGAGGGAGAAAATCATGGATGACAAAAAAATATGCTTTATTTCCTGTGTAAATGATCCGTCCTGTTATCGGGAGTGTCTGCTCTATTTACAGCATCTTTTGTTGCCGCCGGACATGCAGGCAGAGTATCTCTCGGTGGAACATGCAGACTCTATGGCTGCAGGCTGCAATCAGGCGATGCGGCAAAGCGATGCAAAATATAAAATATATCTTCATCAGGATGTTTTTTTGATTCAAAAGGATATTTTGACGCAATGCATACATTTTTTTGTCGATCATCCTGCCTGTGGAATGATTGGTCTGGCTGGCTGTGAAAAACTGCCTGCATCCGGGATCTGGTGGAAAGCCAGGAAACAGTATGGTATGATTGCCCATGTATATGAACCCGAGGAAATACGGATAAAGGTATTTGGTGAAACGTCATCCGTTCATGCGGTAGAAGCAATCGATGGTCTTTTTATGGCAACCCAATACGATATTTGTTGGCGTGAGGATATATTTCAGGGCTGGCATTTTTATGATATTTCCCAGTGTATGGAGTTTAAACGCCATGGATATGGGGCGGTAATTCTGCCGCAGCAATCCCCGTGGGCAGTTCATGCCTGCGGCCGAAAAGAACTTGGAACAGATTATAGCCGGTGGCAGGAACGTTTTTTGCAGGAATATGAGTCAGAAATCAATTAAGAGATAATTTTTATAACCGATATATTATATGAGATGGAAAAAGATAGGGGTAGGAATGCCATGAATTGTGAAAAGCAAATATCTTTCATTCTGCAAGAGAAAAGCAAGAAGGCGCATAGCGAGCTTTTGGCATCTTTGGCAGAACTGGAGATTCCGACCGGGTATATGGCAGATATTATAACCGTCCAGGGAGGGGGCAGCAAAGCGGCTGCCTATAATGAAGGAATGCATCAGAGCGCGGCAAAATATAAAATTTATGTAGATGAACATATTCGGGTTTTAGATCGGGAACTATTGACGCGTATCGTGAGAGCTTTTTGCGCCGATGAGGCATTGGGGATGCTGGGAATTGCCGGAACTGTGCAATTACCGACGGATGGCATTTATCAGAATGCTCGCAAGCGGGTGGGACGTATCCTTTTTGGCCGGAACGGTCAGCCGATGCGCTGGTCAGATGATGACGCTATGGGGATTCCCTATATTGCCGTACAGGCGGTAGATGGTTATTTTATGGCTACACAGTATGATGTTCCCTGGCGGGAGGATTTATTTACCGGTGAGTGTTTTTTTGATATTGCACAGGCAATTGAGCTTTCCCGACAGGGCTATAAAGTTGGAGTGCTGCCGCAGCAAAACTTTTCCTGTGCGTACTTGGGGAATGCTTTTCCTCAAGATGAGCCTAGCCGTCAGGTATTCCTGGATGAATATTCTAAGGACATTTATCCATTGGTTACAATTGCTATTCCAACCTATAATCGACCGGAATATTGTCGGATTGCTTTGGAGAGCGCGTTGAAGCAAAGTTATCGGAATCTGGAAATATTTATAACCGATAATAGTACGAATGATTTGACTGAAAAAATGGTGCAGCCATACCTTAAAGCGGATAGGAGACTCCAGTATGTTCGTCAGTCGGGAGGGAGCTATGATAACTGGCATTGTGCACGTCAATTTGTGAAGCGGAGCCATAGTGAATATGTCAACTGGCTGATGGATGATGATGTTTTTCATCCGGAGAAAATCACAAAGATGATGAATTGGTATCTTGAGTGTGAGGGGATATCGCTGGTTACATCCTATCGGCAGCGCATTGATGCGGAGGGGAATCCCTTGCCAGATGATGTATCAACACAACGGCTTTCTGAAGAAAGTGGCATTATTGATGGGGAGACCGTGGGAAAGGACATGTTTTGCAACGTTTTGAATTTCATTGGCGAACCAACGACTGTTCTTATAAAAAAGCAGTATTTGCGAGAAAATGACTTTGGTTGGAATGATGACCTGGGAAAAGAACACAAGCGCTATGCCTACCCTGATATACCAACATGGGCACGGTTGTTGAGTCAGGGGAATATGGTATATATTGCAGAACCCTTAAGCTATTACCGTTGCCATGGTGGTCAGGAGCAGCAGAATTTTGATACGGCAGTTGGCGGCCCAATTTGCTGGGCTAGGGAAATAAAATATGCGTATAAAAACAAAGTTTTTTTGCAAAATTCCCGTAGTTATAGGATAGCAATAGAGGCTTGGATAATTCATTCTATGAAAATATTGCGTGTTTTAGAGAAGGAAAATATAAGTACAGAGGAAAGTATATTTTTATGGTCAATTTTGCATCAGTTTGTGAATGAAATGGCGGATAATGCGTAAAATATGTTGCTATTCTAGATTGTATCTCCTATGGATAATAAAAGTGGTGAGGTTTAGATGAATAAATTATTGTAGTTTCTCTGGTTGCGGATAGTGCAGATATTATAGAGAGCTTTGTCCGCCATTCGTTGACCTTTGCAGATGAAATGATTATTATGGACCATAACAGTGCAGATGATACAATGCACATTTTGCATAGTCTCCAGCAGGAAGGCCTGCCAATTCATTTGCGCAGCTTTTTGCATACAGAACTGATCCATGGTGAGATAATGATGGGATTAGTCCGCGAAGCAATTCGGGACTTTGATGCAGGTATAGTTCTTCCTTTGGCTGCCGATGAATTTTTAATCCATACGACAGATGACGAAAGCTGTCGGGCCGTTTTACAGATTTTGGATAGGAAACAGGCATATCAGATTTTTTTATGGCGTTATGAATTGAAGTCCCCGGAAGAAGACACTTCAATATTTTTGCTGCAAAGACCCTGTGTGCGGGAGAAGGTGAAGGGATCACCTAAAATGATTTTAGGCAGGGACTTTGTCAAAAATACGAATTGTAAATTGGTGCAGGGCTGTCATTATGCCTACAATCAATCGGGAAAATTATCAAATGAATATATTCCTGCACTTCATTTGGCACATTACCAGTGGCGCGGCAAAGCGCAGATTTATTCAAAAGTGATTGAAGGCTGGGTAAGCAATGTCGCCAGGTATTCTGTTTATACCATGCGCTGCTCTTACTGGGGCAGGTATTTTAATCAGATACTGAAGGGGCAGGATCTTTGTATGGAAATGTCGGCAGACCAAAGTGAACCGGTAGATTTGTGCAGGGTTTGCAGTTTACAGCAACTTCGCTATACGGCTAGGAAACCAATGGATGTTTTGCAAAACCTGATGAAGCTTACAGAGAATCTGGCTGAAAATTATGCCGAACAAAATTTGCTGGGAAAACCTGCCTTGGTGAGTATTATAATCTTTGCCGGGAACGATATGGTACACTTGGAAAAAACTTTAAACAGTGTGTTGCAGCAGACATATACGTCAATTGAAATCATTATCATCGCCGCATCGGATGAGATAAAGAAAGAAATAGAGATATATTTTCAGAATTCGGCAATGCCGGCAGCGGCTGTACACTACATTGTGGCATCACATTTAGAGGATGCCCTGGCTGCGGTGCCGAAGATGGCTATGGGGAAATATATTCAGTGGCTGTGGGCGGGAGATATTCTTTTGTCGGAGCGGACAAAGAAATTGGTTTTATCTCTGGAGGCGGATGATGATATAGAGATGGTTATGTCTAATGCTGTCAATAGTGCGGAACTGGCAGAGCAGGAGCGGAACTATATTCCTGCTATTGAATATATCGATTATACTGCATCAGAGCGTTTTCTCTCTTTGCCATCTGCTTCGATTTGGCAAACTGTTTTGCAGACCGGATATTTTATTTCCGGAGGAATCCCGGCAGTTTTGTTTCGGCGTGCAAGCATGGAAGCATGTGCATGGCTGAAAATGGCAGAAATTGGTGGACATGTTTTAGAAATATTATTATGGGAGATCCTTTTAAAAAAAGGCTTGGTGGGTATTTTTCAGGACAAAACAGTATATAGTGCTAATCAGAAATCAGAAACAGAGTATATCGGGCAGCAGCTTGCCTGGTATTACTGTCTGGAAAAGGCGAATATACCAATGGATTCCTATGTATCTATCTTAGAACGCTGGATTCGTGCCGGACGGAGCGTAAAAATATCCTTGGGCAAAGCCTCTAGGCTATATAATCGTTATGCTGATCTTTTAGAGACTGCAGAAGAAAAGCTGCAAAGGCTTGATGCTATGGGAAAGAACAAGCAGAAGGGGGTTGAAGATAAAGGTGATATATAGCTCATTTATGAAACAGCTGCTGGAAAATGGATTGATACCGCAAGAGGCGGTCAGTGGGAAACGGGTCCTTTTGGTAGGTGGTGATTATTTTAATCGGGATATGGATCACAAAATTCTTCCCCAGGAAATCTCGCAAAAATTTCAACGGATGGGAACAATACAATGTGATAATTTGCCATTATTCAGTCCAACCATATTGGATTCGGTTATTTCTATTGAAGATATTGGTGCGGCGTTGGGAGGCAACATATATGATTTCATTTTTGTGCTGGATGGTATGGAGCGGGTGCAATCCTTTAGAAAGGCGGCTGCTTTACTAGAGGCTGCCTGTAGTCCGGCAGGCTGTATTTTTTTATTGGCACGGACACCGTATTCTCGGGGGAAAAACTTTAACTTTTATTATTATGAAGATCGTTGGCGTTATGAAATCTCCGATATCAAGAACCTATTTGTACATTGTACAGCCGAAGTAGAGGTCTTGTCGCATCCTGAATATCTGGCGGCTGTGCGTTTGCGAAAACAGCGGCAGCCGCAGAAAAGTATGGTTCCGGAGGATTATTCGCTGTATAATTGTCGGGCTGGTCACAGATGCAGCTTTGCTGAGCAGGAAGCCGCAGGATATTTTCATACATATCGCAGGTTAGATGCAATTGGTATAGTTGAGCATACGGATAAATGTTCTATGGGCCATGATTATTTAGACAAATATGAGTTTTTTTTGAAGAAATACCAGCAGGATGTTTTTTCGCTTTTGGAATTGGGCGTTTGCAATGGAAGCAGTGAGCGTATGTGGAAAGCGTATTTCCCCAATGCCCGGATTTATGGTGTGGATATTTTGGAGGAGTGCGTTCAACATAAGGCAGAGCGGATAGAAATTCTTATTGGAGATTTGGCAAAACAGGATGTACTGGTTGCATTAAAGGATATTAAGCCTAAGATTATTGTTGATGATGCATCCCATTTATGGAGTCATCAAATTCTGGCCTTATTCACCTTGTTTGATGTATTGCCTAGTGGCGGAATATACATATTAGAGGATATGGAGACCTCGTTGAATACGGAACTTTTTCCAGGCTTTAATGATGCGGAGATCAGTGCGTATGAGGTTTGCTCACGTATTGCGCGTGTTGCCGCCAGCAAGATACCCTATGGGCAGGGACCATATCAGGAAGAGATATACAAAATCGGGATGCAGACAGAAATGATTTCTTTTATAAAAGGAAGCTGCATCTTTGTTAAACGGTAAGGCTTTGGGAAAAAGGATGCAAGGAAGAGGAATGTGTTATATGAATAAAATTGTAGTTGTTTCTTTGATTGCAGATAGTGCCGATGTGGTAGAAAGTTTTGTACGGCACTCGCTGACTTTCGCAGATGAAATGCTCATTGTTGAGCATAATAGCAGTGATACAACATGGGAAATATTGGAGCAGTTGGCAGCGGAGGGGCTGCCCATTCATATTAGACGATTTTCTTCCGTAGAACTTGTACATGCTGAAGTGATGACGGATCTAATGTGGGAAGCGATGCATGAATATGGGGCGGATCTTGTTTTGCCCATTGATGCGGATGAATTTTTGGTAGCAGAACAGTCCTTTGATATCCGTGATTTTTTAGGAAGGCTGTCAACCAATCAGGTTTATATGGTCCATCATTGGCAGTATGAGTTGGTTTATCCAGAGAAAAATAAAGATATGTTTTTGTTGGATCGAGATGCTTGTCGTCGAAAAAAGCCTGGTACAGCACCTAAAGTGATTTTGGGAAAAAGTATTGCTGAAAAAATGCAGTTTCAGTTAGCGCAGGGGTGTCATTATGCCTATCGTTTGATTGATGGCATGGAGAATAAAATAGCGGTACGACCTTTGCCGCAGCTTCATTTAGCCCATTATCAATGGCGCAGCCAGGGACAGATTGTATCCAAGGTCATCAATGGCTGGGTAAGCAACGCCGCAAAATATTCTGTGCATACGGCCCGGTGTGCTTATTGGAAACGTCATTTTGATACTTTGCGGCGTGGTGAGTCTCTGGAACTTCGCATCCCGGCAGAGGATAAAATGCCGGCAAATCTAGCTGCTTATGCCGGAGAGGCAAGCCTGCGCTATACAGAGGAAATTTCGGAAAATCCATTGCATAGCCTAATGGCATTGAGTGAACAATTAGCGCAAAATTATGTAGAGGACCGGATCCTGCAGCGTAAAAAGGTAGTGTCTGTTATTCTGCCTTATTTTGGTGATGAGACGGCTTTTTTACATTCCCTTGCAAGTATACAAAAACAAGGCTATCCCTATAAGAAAATTGTGGTTTGTTATTTTGAACAGGGGAAGGGACAGACGATTGATTTTGCTTTACAGCAAAGTAATTTTGATGTTAAGAAAGTTGAGATGATTGGAAGTCCTGGAAAGAATGCAGAGCAAATGGAGAAAGCCGTGCAGGGAGAATATGTGCAATGGCTATTGCCAGGAGACGTTTTGTGCGGTGACAGTCTGTTAAAGATGCTGACGGCGTTGGAAACAGATGAGACACTGCAGGCTGTTTTAGTTGGCAGTCAATGGCCACAAGACGCGCCCTATCAGTATATTGTTCAGCCGATGGAATTGAGGACAGAGGATTCGTTTTTTATTGCTAGAGGCGGATACTATTGGCAGCAGATGCTGCTGAAGGGAATTGTAATAGCCGGAGGTTTGTCAGCATGCTTGTTCCGCAGAGAAGAGATGGAACGCGTGAATTGGCTTACAGAATGTTTTTTAGGACAGCGGCTTTTGCAGCTTAGTTTATGGGAGAAACTTTTGCATGCACCAGATGAATTTTGTATGGGCGTATTCCGTGAAAAAATGCTTACATGGCGTTGGCCGTATATGGAAATAGAGGATATTTGCTGGCAGGAGTTGGAGCGCTATTTTATTTTAGAAAAATATCGGGAAGAGGGTATCTCACCAGAATATTATGCTGCTGTGCAGCATAGCTTATTGGATAACTATGCAAACCTCAATAAGCAGTTAAGCCATGATATAATATGCCAAAAATATAAATCTGCTATGGAGGATTTTGGTGTTCACAAGGATAAAATTATGGAGTAAGGGTGGAGGTTATATGGACGAAAAGCGGATATCGCTGATTATTTATAAGCGGGATGAAATGGCGCATGATGAGCTGTTAGCTTATTTAGGAAATCTTCAGATTCCTGATGGATATTGTGCAGATGTTGTAACGGTTGAAGGAGAAATCGGCAAACCGGCAGCCTATAATGAAGGGATAAAAAGAAGCAATGCGAAATATAAGCTTTATATAGATGAAAAGGCGCGGATCCTTAAATATGATTTTTTGCAGAGGATGTTAGACGTATTTGCGGAAAATGAGACAATTGGTATTCTGGGAGTTGCCGGCAGTCAGGTAATACCGGTAGATGGAATCTGTGAAACGGGTATCGACAGAGTGGGACGTTTAATTTTTGGTAAAACAAATCAAAAAAAACAATGGGGGGGGGTTGCCGGAGCCTATCAGGAAGTCATGGCACTGGATGATTGTGTGCTGATGACACAGCAGGATATTGCCTGGAGGGATGATTTATTTACCAAAGAAGGGTTTTATGCGACAGCGCAGTGTATTGAGTTTAAACGGCAAGGATTTTACGCTGCCGTGCTCGCGCAGGATGATTTTTGGGTACAGGATCGGCGAGAGATGTTTTATTATGATACAATAGAGCAAGAACGGTTCCTGGATGAGTATTCAAAGGATATCTATCCTTTGGTCAGTGTGATAATTCCAACCTTTAATCGCCCGGTATATTTTGAACTGGCATTGAAGAGCGTATTGAACCAAACCTATCGGAATATAGAAGTGTTTATTACGGATAACAGTACCAATGAAGAAACAAAAAATTTGATGCAGTCGTATTTAGCAAAAGATAGTCGTATTCAATATGAATATCATCCGGAATTTGATGCAGCTGGAAATTGGACTCGTGCCAGGATATATAACAATCCTGCTGCAAAGTATGTGAACTGGCTTATGGATGATGATTTATTCATGCCCAATAAGATTGCGGTTATGATGAATTATTCTTTGTCACATCCATTAGTATCGTTAGTTACTTCAAGTCGCCAATTGATTGATGCCGACGGGACGCCGATGGAGGCCGATTGGGCAAAGCCTATTGTAGAGAAAACGGCCGAGCTTGCAGGAGAAATGATTGGTGCAGATCTTTTGTGTAAACAGGTTAATTTTATTGGTGAACCAACAACGGTGCTCATAAAAAAAGAGCATTTAAAAAACAATGACCTTGGCTGGTCGGGAATGGATGGGCGCTATCTTGTATCGGATTTTCCAACATGGTTACAGCTTCTTTCACAAGGCAATATGATTTATATACCAGAACCGCTTAGTTGTTTTCGTCAGCACGACGGTCAGGAACAGGCATCTGTTTTTTCTCGAATTTGCAGTGTGATCTGTTGGGCATTCCAAGTCAAGTATGCTTCTCAAAATGAGATTTTTCTTAAAAGCGAAGAGAAAAAAAGAATAGCGGTAATACAATGGCTTCAAATGGCAGTGGGGGTTCTAAAAGACGCAAACCAACAGACTTTTTTTAATGAAGATGTGCAAAATTTACAAATTATTTTTCAGGCGATGGCACAAGCTTTAAATAAAGGTTGCCATATCGATTTTCTGATTGATGCAAAATATAAAAAAACAGTAAAAAGATGTGCTTGTTGTGGACATATTGTAGATCAATACCTGCCATTGCCTATGTACTATAGAGAAGAATTTGCAAAATATGATGTCCAGGCGTGGAAGGATGAAATGGTGAATGAGGATGCCTATACATGTAAATATTGTGGCGCAGCAGACCGGGAACGTGCTTATGCAATTTGGATGGAACGGGAACTTCCTAAAGATAACGGAATACGGATTTTGGATATAGCACCGTCAAGAGCATTGAGTCAATTCATTCAGAGAGTTTTTCCAATGGCTGATTATCGGACGGGTGATTTGTTTATGGATGGTGTGGATTACCATCTCGATATTATGGATATGGTGCAGATCGCTGATAATAGTGTAGATTTTTTTATTTGCTCGCATGTTTTGGAGCATGTAGCCAACGATATAAAGGCTATGCAGGAGCTGAAACGAATACTAAAGCCAAATGGAAGGGGAATTCTGGTTGTACCTTTAGATTTGAATCAGGTGGAAATAGATGAAGACCCTTCTTGTAATGATATTGCTGAGAGATGGCGAAGATTTGGTCAGGATGACCATTTGAGAAAGTATTCTCAACAAGGCTATTTAGAACGATTGAAAAAGGTGGGTTTTCAAGTACAGCAGTATAAAAAGGATTATTTTGGTCAAAATGCTATGTGGGATAATGACCTAACTGATACAGTTAATGTATATATTGTCTCTAAGTAATATATAGGGAGAAAGAAGTTTTTAACTTGTAGGCAAGGCGTAAATCTTGTTTACAAAATATATTATTATACGAGTGAGGTTACAATATGGAACCGTTTAAAGAGCCAATTTATGTCACACGGCCTTTATTGCCGGATTTGAATAAAGTGCAGAATAAATTGCAGGAAATCTGGACTAGTCAGTGGCTTACAAATTGTGGCCCGCAGCACAAACTTTTGGAAACTGCATTGACAAAAAAGTTACAGGTGCCATATTTATCTTTATTCAATAATGGTACGACAGCGCTAATGATTGCCTGTCAGGCATTGCGTTTATCAGGAAAGGTCATTACTACACCCTTTACCTTTGCTGCGACTCCGCATGTTTTGACCTGGAATAATATCAGACCCATTTTTTGTGATATTGATCCAGAGACGATGAATATAGATGCGGATAAGATCGAGCAGATGATTACGCCGCAAACTACGGGTATATTAGCCGTACATGTTTTTGGGACACCCTGCGATGTACGAAAAATTCAAGAGATTGCGGATTACTATGGTTTGAAGGTGGTATATGATGCGGCACATGCTTTTGGCGTAGAAGTTAATGGACAAGGCATTGGGAATTTTGGGGATATTTCGGCAATGAGCTTTCATGCGACAAAATTGTATCATACGGTTGAAGGTGGCGCATTGATGCATAGAAATCCGCATTTGAAGCAAAGAATAGACTTTCTGAAAAATTTTGGCATAAAAAATGAAGAGGAAGTTGTAATGCCTGGTATTAATGGAAAAATGAATGAACTGCAGGCGGCAATGGGGCTGATCAATCTTGAATATGTTGATGAGGAACGTGAGAACCGGCATCGCTTGATTGAAGTGTATCGTGAGGAACTTTGTGATATTCAGGGTATCAAATTGCCGGTTATTTCGGAGCATGTGAAAATGAATTCGCAGTATTTTGTAATTCGTATCGATGAAGCAGTCTTTGGCCGCTCAAGAGACTATGTTTATGACCATTTTAAGGAATATAACGTATTTACACGGAAATATTTTCATCCTCTTTGCAGTGAATACACCTGCTATCGCCAGCTTCCATCATCAAACCCGAGAAATCTTCCTGTAGCTGTACAGGCAGGTAAAGAAGTGCTTTCTCTACCACTTTATGGTGGACTCCAGGAAGATGATGTGAGAAAAATTTGTGGGATATTGAAACAGTTAGAATAGGTAATTGCGCCACATCTTTTTGTGAATGTTTGTAGGCTTAGGAAACGGAGAATTTAAAATTATGATAGCTGCTGTAATGCAACCGTATTTTTTCCCATATATTGGATATTATAGTATTTTAAAAAATGTTGATGTTTATGTTTATTTGGATATAGTGCAATATATTAATCGAGGATGGATCAATAGAAATAGAATAGCAAAACCGAATGGTGGTTGGGAATACATTACTGTTCCTGTCAAGAAGCATCATAGAGAGACTTTGATAAAAGACGTCCTTGTTTATAATGAAGAAAATTGGCAGAGCAGGATTTTGCATCAGTTAGAAATTTACCATAAAGCTCCATATTATACGGAGATTATGAATTTGCTCGTTGAGTTATTTCATAAATCATATGATACTATAGTGGATTTGAATATAGCTGTTGATCAGGCAATTGCAGGTTACTTACAGTTTGATATTAATACTATTGTCTTATCAAAAAGTCCTTATGTAATAAAAAATGTTAAAGCACCGGATGATTGGTCTTTACGGGTATGTCAGAATATCCATAATGTTAATGAATATTGGAATGCGCCAGGAGGAAAAGCATTTTATGATATAAAAAAATATGAACAAGCGGGGATTCAGATTAGGTTTGTCAAGAATAAGTTGAGAAAATATCAGCAAGGAGCAGTGGGGTTCATTGAAGGGCTTTCGATATTAGATGCGCTGATGTTTAATTCTGTACAAGATGTTAATGCGCTCATCGATGATTATTGTTTTATTTAAGGAGATTGAGAAATGGCTAAGAAAGAAGAATTTTTTCAACGGGTTGATTTAATAGATTACAATGATTTTAGATTATTAGCAAAAGATGAAAATTTATCCAAACACGAAAAAATAGGTTTTCCGGATGGATATAGGAGCGGGTACACAAATGCTATTATGAGAGATATAACTGGGAAATTACCAGGGTTATTAGCAGAGAAAAAGAATATAATGGATATTGGCTGTGGCTGTGATGAATTGGCGGAAGCTATGATTGCATTAGCTGAAAAGAATCACAATAATTTGTATATGTGTGATTCGGCAGAAATGTGTTCTTTATTACCCGAAGACAACATTAAAAAAATTATTGGAAAGTTTCCTAATGATGTAGAAAGTTTTATTCAAGATAATGTTTGTAAATTTGATGCGATTTTAATATATAGTGTATTGATGGTCGTCAGTGTGCACGATAATATTTTTAATTTTATTGATCGGGCAGTGGATTTGCTGGCACCAGGAGGAAGACTGCTCCTTGGCGATATTGCGAATCGCAGTAAGCGTCGCCGGTTTTTTCATTCAAATGAAGGAATAGAAACGCATAAAAGATATACTGGAAAAGATGAAGTGCCAATTGTAAATCCTTGGGAGATAGAATACGGACGTATTGATGATAGTATGGTTTTTGCAATTTTGCAGCGTTATCGCATGGGGGGCTATGAGACATATTTATTGCCGCAAAATAATGATTTACCTATGGCTAATCGGCGCGAAGACATCTTAATCGAAAAAAGAATGTGAAGCGTCGTACGTAGGAATGGGGGCTGCAGTCTGGATATAAAAGGTTAGAAAGTTGTCGGTGCAGTTAGTGTTAGATGTTTGTATGACCGGATAATGTTTGGCAGCCATGTATGAGAATGATGGTGGCAGGGAGCGAATGGGAACTATCATAAAAAACATATTACGAGGAGTAAAATCATATGGATATAGTGTTAACTGAGGAGTCAAAACTTAAATTGAGGAAATTAATCATACAAGGGGTAACTGAATCATTATTTTTTGATAAGGAATGGTATGTGAAGAATTATGGAATAGATAAAAAGATAGATCGGCAGGGGACTGTCAAGTAAAGTGTGTAAATTAATTTAAATTGATGCCTGATATTTCTGTACCATAGCGCCGATCCGTTCATCAATGATTAGCTGATTCATCACCATAGCCCAGTTACGAATGGCGTGGCCCTGCCATTTCTGGTAAAGCTCTTTAATCCGTAGGTAGAATACCTTAAATACAGCTGTTTCGCTGCTGAAAGCGCCTTTCTTTGTTACCTTGCGAAAGCTCGAGTTGACGCTCTCTATCGCATTCGTCGTATACATGACACGACGTACATCGCTGCCGTAGTTAAACAGCTGCTCAATGTGCCGGAAATTGGTTTTCCATACGCGAACGGCCCCCGGGTACTTGCTCCAATCATCGCAAAAACGTTCAAACTCTGCCTGCGCGGCTTTCAGGTTTATTGCTCCGTAGATTTTCTTGAGCTGTGCCGTAAAGGCTTTGTAATCCTTGCTTGGTACGTATTTCAGCGAATTGCGGACCAAATGCACGATGCAGCGCTGCACTACAACATTCTTGAAGATTGATTTCGCGCCGTCTTCCAGGCCGCTTACGCCGTCCATGGAAATGAAGCCTATATCCTGAACACCGCGAGATTTGATTTCATCGAACACCTGCATCCAGCGATGCTTGCTTTCGGTATCGCCCATCCATAAGCCCAG
>JGI20225J20221_1002327_pt1 | contig 14567 bp, 15 predicted proteins | sample BioMet4_FD_20221 | JGI IMG/M metagenome (IMG submission 20221) | reverse complement strand
CACCGTGAGAATGGGGTAATCGTAACTTTTGGTGGCAAGCGTGCGGCTGCGGGATTCTACCCGCAGCTCTTTGCCGCCCCGGTTATAAACGCACACCCGCGCGTTGCCCGTTACCATCGCGGGCTCGGCATAGCCGTGCTGCACTGTGCGCAGCAGCTTTGCCGTGGGTGAATACAGCTGCAACTCTGACTTGCCGCACAGCGCAACACCGCCGCCCAGCGGCTTTGCATCCACCAGCCCCTCAATGTCCAGCGTGGCGGGCCAGCCGTCGCCCGGCAAAAGCGTAATTTTAGCGGTGTCTAAAAGATCGCCAAAAAAGTTGATCGACCCCGCAAACACGCCCCCAAGGTACAAAAAGATGCCGGTCAGCACCAGCACGGCCAGCACGGCGCGCCGCAACCGCTTTTCACTTTTGCGGCGGCGAATTTGTTCAATGCGGGGCATGTCGCTTTTGGGCTGCTTTTTTTTACCCTTTTTGCCTTGCGCCGCATCCGGCGCGGTGGGCGGCTGCCCTGCCCCGGGCTGCTCTGCCAAAGGCGGGGATGCCGGGGCGGGGGCCTGTTTTTGCTTTTTTTTGCTTTTCGCTGCCGGTGCCGCTTGTTTTGCCGGGGCATGCGGTGCTTCTTTGGCCGGTGCGGGCGGCGGGGCCGTCTGTGCGGCCTGCTGTTGCGGCAACAAGCCCTGCTGCGCCGCCGCGGCACGAAATGCCTCGGTAGGCGAGAGTTTTTTTTCTTTTTTAGGCTTGCTGTCTTTCGGTTTCATTGCATGCCTCCACCGTCGGCCACAAAGCCGGGGTAATACACCCGCGCCAGCGCAAGGCCCTTTGCCGGTGCCGTGGGCCCGGCCTGCATGCGGTCGCAGGCCGCCAGGATATCTGCCACCTGCGCGGCGGCAATGCGGCCCGCCCCCACCTCTACCAAGGTGCCCACCAAAATGCGCACCATGTGGTAAAGGTAACCATCCGCCTCAATTTCAAAACGAATTTCATCGCCCTGCTTCTTCACGCTGAACTGCTTTACCGTGCGTACCGTGCTGCCACCCTCGGCCTCAATGGTGCTGCCGGCAGACATAAAACTGGCAAAATCGTGTGTGCCCATCAGCAGTGCGGCCGCCTGTTGCATGGGCCCCAGCGCAAGCTGCGGCCACACCCGCCAGCAAACTTCATCGCTGAACGGCGATGTTACCGGCGAATTGCGCACCCGGTAAAGATACGCCTTGCCGGTGCAGTCGTACCGGGCGTGAAAGCCCTTTTCTACCTCGCGGGCCGCCGTGGCGCGGATATCCGCAGGCAGGTGGCTGTTGACCGCAAGCGGCAGTTTTTCGCAAGGGATCGGGCTTTCGGTGGCAAAGCTGACACAAAAGCTCAGCGCGTGCACGCCCGCATCGGTGCGCGAACAGCCTTTAAACTGCTGCGGGGTGCCCAGCACCGCGCACAGGGCCCGCTGCAACACCGCGGCAACGGTAACCGCGTTTTTTTGCACCTGAAAGCCATGATAGGCCGTGCCCTTATAGGCAATAGTCAACAAAATATGCCGGCTCATAGCGGCAACATCCCCCAAAGGGCGCCCGAAAACCCAACGAGCACAAACACGGCAATGCAAACGGCGGCCAGCACAAAGTCCAGCCCGCCCAGTTGCAACTTGCGCAGCCGGGTACGCCCCTCGCCACCGTGGTAGCAGCGGCATTCCATCGCCATGGCAAGTTCGTCCGCCCGGCGAAACGCCGAGACAAACAGCGGGATGAGCACCGGGATCAGCGCTTTGACCCGCTCGCGCAGTTTGCCGGTGTCCAGCTCGGCCCCGCGGGCCTTTTGGGCGCTCATAATTTTATCGGTCTCTTCGATCAGCGTTGGGATGAACCGCAACGCGATCGTCATCATCATCGATAACTCGTGCACCGGCACTTTCAGCTTTGCCAGCGGCGCAAGCAGCCGTTCCAGCGCGTCGGTAAGCACAATGGGGCTGGTGGTATAGGTCAGCAGGCTGGTGCCCGCAATCAGGCAGATAATGCGCACGGTGAGCACCATGACATTATAAAGCCCCTGCCAGGTAACGGTGAAAACCCAAAGCGTAAACACCGGGTCCCCCGGCACAAAAAACAGGTTGAGCACCGCGGTAAACAATAAAATGGGCACAATGGGCTTTAAGCTTTTGGTGATCAGCCGCAGCGGGATTTGCGCGACGGTATAGGCCACCACTAAAAACACGGTGGACAGCGCGAGACCAAGCGGGTTGGAGCCCACAAACAAAATGACGATGTACCCAATGGTGAGCAACAGCTTTGCACGCGGGTCCATGCGATGCACCGGCGAATTGCCGGGGAAATGTTGGCCAATCGTGATATCTCTAAGCATGCTGGTCACCCCCTTTGCGCCGCAAAGCGTCCAGCAGGATATCCCGCCCGTATTTTACCGTGTACACATCGGTGGCGATGTCGACGCCCTTTGCACGCAGCTGCAAAAAGATTTTAGTGACCTCCGGCACGGAAAGGCCCAGTGCCACAAGCTCGTCTGCCCGCGCAAAAATATGGGCCGTCGTGTCCAGCATGGCAATTTCGCCACCCTGCAACACCAGCACGCGGTCGGCATATTTTGCGATATCCTCCATTGAATGGCTGACGAGCACAATCGTCGCGCCAGTTTGCTTGTGGTACTCTTTCACCTGGCTCAAAATCATCTCGCGGCCCTCGGGGTCAAGGCCTGCGGCCGGTTCGTCCAGCACCAGCACCTCCGGGCGCATGGCAAGCACACCGGCAATGGCCGCGCGGCGCTTTTGCCCGCCGGAAAGCTCGAACGGCGAACGCTCCAGCATCTCGGGGGAAAGGCCGCAAAAACGGGCAGCCTCTTCGACCCGCTGGGTGATCTCTTCTTCCGGCAGGCCCATGTTGCGCGGGCCAAACGAAATGTCTTTGCGCACAGTCTCTTCAAACAGCTGATATTCCGGGTACTGAAACACCAGCCCCACCTTAAACCGGTAGCGGCGAATTTGCTTGGGCTTTGCCCAAATGTCCTCGCCGTCGATCAGCAGTTTGCCTTTGGTTGGGCGGTTAAGCCCGTTAAAATGGGTAATGAGGGTCGATTTGCCACAGCCGGTCGGCCCGATGACGCCAAGAAACTCGCCGCGCTCGACTTCAAAGCTGACATCGTTGAGCGCAACGGTGGCGTCGGGCATGCCCTCCCCATAAATATAGGTCAAATGTTCGACCTTGATCACTGACACTGGTTACCACCTGTTCCGGGCCGGTCCGCCGCTGTTTTGCTGGCGGCCGCCCTGTTGGTTTGATTATAATTTATTGTTTGGGGTCGCCCCCGTGCTTGTTTTGTTCAGCCCGCAGCGCCAAACAGCTTTGCCAGCGCGTCGGCACACTCCTGTGCGGTGATGATATCGTCCGGCAGGTCGATGCCCGCTGCACGCAATTCGTCGCACAGCTCTTTTGCCTGCGGCACATCCAGCTTTAATTCGCGGATGCGCGCACTGTCGCGAAACACCTGTTTCGGCGTGCCCTCAAGGCAAATTTGGCCCTCGCTCATCACCAGCACGCGGTCGGCCAGCACGGCCTCCTCCATATAGTGAGTGATCATGACGACGGTGATGCCAAACTCCTGGTTGAGCCGCCTGACGGTGCTCATGACCTTTTCGCGGCCAATGGGGTCCAGCATGGCGGTGGATTCATCCAGCACCAGACAGTCGGGCCGCATGGCGATGACCCCGGCAATGGCGACACGCTGTTTTTGCCCGCCGGACAGTTTGTGCGGTGCCTTTTCGCGGTGCTTGTAAATACCGGCCATCTCCATGGCCTCATCCACCCGCGCGCGCATTTCCGGCTGGGGCACCCCCAAATTTTCCAGCGCAAAGGCCACGTCTTCTTCCACCACCGTCGCGACGATCTGGTTGTCGGGGTTTTGAAACACCATGCCCACCCGCTGGCGAATGTCGTACAAATGTTCTTCGTCTTTGGTGTTGTACTCTTCTACAAACACCTCACCCTGTTCGGGCAATAAAATAGCATTGAAATGCTTTGCCAGCGTGGATTTTCCGCACCCGTTCGCGCCGAGCACCGCGACAAACTCACCTTTTTGAAACTCCGTCGTCACGCCTTGCAGCGCGGGCGTTGTTTCGTTGCCGTACCGAAACACGATCTGCTCGGTGCGAAGCATTGTTTTTTCATCCATACCTGTGTCCTTTCCCGCCTGACCCTCATGGCCGGCCGCCCTTGCCGGGCGCTGCCGCAATGATGCGCCGGCGGCTTGTATTGCCTGTTACCGTGTTAAAAAAAGTGTTCCATGCCATCCGCCAGCCACACGCTGGTGGCACCTGCGGGCAGCGCACCGCCGGTCGATGTGACCGGCAGGCCGATCTCATCGCTGGCAGTGCTGCCCGCATATTTGGGGCACAGCATGGTGCGTACCATATACTGCATCACCGCGGGCGAAAGCCCCGTTGTGTAGCTGTTTACCGCAAAAAACAGCGGCTTGTCACTTAAAATGGCCGCACAATCGGCCAGCAGGGCATAAATGCTGTCCTCCAGCTTCCACACTTCGCCGCCCGGCCCGCGCCCATAGCTGGGCGGGTCCATGATAATGGCGTCGTAAACGCTGCCGCGCCGCGCTTCGCGCTGTACAAACTTGCCGCAGTCGTCCACAATCCAGCGGATCGGCTTTGACGCCAGCCCGCTGAGGGCCGCGTTTTCACGCGCCCACGCCACCATGCCTTTGGAGGCATCCACATGGCAGACCTGTGCGCCCGCGGCCGCGCAGGCCAGCGTGGCACCGCCGGTGTAGCCGAACAGGTTGAGCACCCGCACCGGCCGCTTTGCCGCCGCGATCACACGCCGGTAAGCGTCCCAGTTGACCCCCTGCTCGGGGAAAATGCCGGTGTGCTTAAAGCCGGTGGGCGACACCTTTAGCCGCAGGTCACCATAGGCGATGACCCATTCGTCGGCAAATCTGCCACGCTTTTCCCACTCGCCGCCGCCGGTGGGGCTGCGGTGGTAAACGGCGTTTGGCTTTTGCCAAAGCGGGCTTTTTTGCGCAAACTGCCACACGACCTGCGGGTCGGGGCGAATGAGCACGGTCTCGCCCCAGCGCTCCAGCCGGCAACCGTTTGTGGCGTCCAGCAGTTCATATTCTTTCCAGTCTTTTGCAAGGCGCATCGGCGCTCTCCTACTTTCTTTTTTCGATCATCTGCGCAATGCGCTCCGCCGCGCGGGAAATGGCGTTGTAATCTTTGCCCTCCACCATTACACGGATATACGGCTCGGTGCCCGAAACGCGCACCAGCACACGGCCCGCGCCCATCAGCCCCTGCTGCTGGCTTTCAATAAAGCCGGCAATGTACTCGTCTTCTTTATAAGTGGCCTTTTGTGCCGGGGTGGCCTCGATGTTCAGCATCACCTGCGGGTACTTGTCGTACACGCCGGCAAGCGCGCTCATTTTGCAGCCGCATTTTGCCAGAATACCCAGCAGCATCAGCGCCGTCAGCTCGCCGTCACCGGTGGTGGAATGGTCCAGCAAAATCACGTGGCCACTCTGCTCGCCGCCAATCGAATACCCGCTTTGGCGCATCTCTTCCAGCACATAGCGGTCACCGACGGCGGTGGTGGCAATGTTGACCCCCAGCGTCTCTTTCATGTACTGCATAAAACCAAGGTTNGACATCACGGTCACGACCGCGGTATTGCCCGCCAGCGCGCCGGTGTCTTTTAAATATTTCGTCAAAATGGCAATAATCTTGTCGCCGTCGATCTCCTGCCCCTTTTCGTCCACCGCAAGGCAGCGGTCGGCGTCGCCGTCAAACGCAACGCCGCAGTCAAGGCCGTTTTCCACCACGTATTTGGCCAGCAGGTCAAGGTGGGTGGAGCCGCAGTCTTTGTTGATGTTGATACCGTCCGGCTGGGTGCCGATGAAATGGCAGTCGGCGCCGAGCTTTTTAAACAGCAGCTGGGCAGGCGCGCTGGAAGCCCCGTTGGCACAGTCAATGGCGACATGCAGCCCCGACAAATCGGCCGAAAGGCAGCTGGTGAGGTAATCGACATAATCTTCAATTGCGTTTTCGCGCCGTTCCACCCGGCCCACCGAGGCACCGGTCTCCAGCGGCATTTTTTCTTTATTGTTTACCAGCTGCTCAATTTTATCCTCAATCGCATCCGGCAGCTTGTAACCGTCGCCGTTAAAAATCTTGATGCCGTTGAACTCCATCGGGTTATGGCTGGCGGAAATTACAATGCCCGCATCTGCGCCATATTTGCGAATAAGGTAAGCAACTGCCGGGGTGGGCACGACGCCCAATAGCTCAACGTCTGCACCCACACTGCAAAGCCCGGCACACAGCGCAGCCTCCAGCATATCGCCTGAAATGCGGGTGTCCTTGCCGATCAAAATGCGTGGGCGATGGCTGGCCTGCTCGGTCAGCACCACGGCGGCACCGCGGCCGATCAGCATTGCCATACCGGGCGTCAGGTCTTTGCCCGCAACCCCGCGGACCCCATCGGTTCCAAACAATCTTGCCATAAAAACGTTCCTCCTAATATTGGGCGCGCGGGGCACACGGCACCGCGCATAGAATAACGCAGAGAGGCTATTTTTGCCCCGCTGCGGGGGATCGCAACATCATCAGTCTTCCGGCAGAATGTCTGCCAGNTGCTGCTGNACCGCATCGGTTTGNGCNGCGCGGGNGGGGGGCTTTAGCCCCAAATGGCGGTAAGCGGCATCGGTGACGACGCGCCCGCGCGGGGTGCGGGCCAAAAAGCCCATCTGCATCAGGTAGGGCTCGCAGACATCCTCCAGCGTGACAGATTCTTCACCCAGCGCAGCGGCCAGTGTTTCAAGGCCCACCGGCCCGCCGCTGTATAGTTCAATAATCGCGCGCAGCAAACTGCGGTCCAGCTCGTCCAGCCCCAAGGCGTCAATGTCCATGCGCTGCAGCGCCAGCTTGGCCGTTTGTTCGGTCACCGTACCGTCGCCCATCACCTCGGCAAAGTCGCGCACCCGTTTTAACAGCCGGTTTGCAACACGCGGGGTGCCGCGGCTGCATTTTGCAAGCTCGGCAGCGCCGCCGTCATCACAGGGCACCCCCAGCAGGCCGGACGAGCGCCGCACGATGCGGGCAAGCTCATCGGGCGAATACAGCTCTAACTTCAACAGCACGCCAAACCGATCGCGCAGCGGGCTGGTCATCTGCCCGGCCCGCGTGGTGGCGCCCACCAGCGTAAAGCGCGGCAGGTTGATGCGAATCGACTGCGCCGACGGCCCCTTGCCGATCATGATGTCCAGCGCATAATCCTCTAGCGCCGGGTACAGCACCTCTTCGACCTGGCGCGAAAGCCGGTGGATCTCGTCGATGAACAGCACGTCGCCCTCCTGCAAATTGGTCAGCAGGGCGGCAAGGTCGCCCGGTTTTTCAATTGCCGGGCCGGACGTGATGCGAATTTGCACCCCCATCTCGTGCGCAACAATGCCAGCGAGGGTGGTTTTGCCAAGGCCCGGCGGGCCGTACAGCAGCAGGTGGTCCAGCGGCTCGCCGCGGCGTTTGGCGGCCTCAAGGTAAACGCGCAGGTTGCCTTTGATCTTGTCCTGCCCGATATATTCTTCTAATGTGCGGGGGCGCAATGTAAATTCGCCCTCAAAATCCTCCGCCACGGCATCTGGCGAAATCAGCCGGTCCTCTGTCATTTCCATTGGTCACCGTACCTTTCCGGCCATGGATTTGAGCGCCTGTTTAATCAGTTCTTCCACCGGCAGCGCGGCATCCAGCCGGGTGATCGCCGCCGCCGCCTCACTGGCGCCGTACCCCAGCGAGCATAGGGCCGCCACCGCCTGTGCCGCCGCGCCCGCAGGGGCGGCGGCAGCGCCCTGCAAATCGGCAAGCGAAATGCCGTCTGCAAGGCCCTTGCCCACTTTATCTTTGAGCTCCAGCACAATGCGCTGGCCAAGTTTTGGGCCCACACCGCTGGCGGCGGTAAACGCCTTTGCGTCCCCTGCCGACACGGCCAGCGCCACACGGTCACTGGGCAACACCGACAAAATGGCAAGCCCCGCTTTGGGCCCAACGCCCGACACGCTGGTGAGCAGCCGGAACATCTGCCGGTCTGCCAGTGTGGCAAAGCCGAACAGGGCAATATCGTTTTCACTGAGGTTTAAATGGGTGTACACCGTGGCCGTCTGCCCCCGCGGGGGCAGTGCACCGGCGGTAGAGGCAGGTACCCCCACCTCGTACCCCACGCCGCCGCATTCAATGACCACGCGGTCGGTGGTTTTTTCTAAAATTTTGCCGGTCAGACAATAAATCATCCTGCTCCCCTCCTACTTTTCTCTGTTCTGCGGGCAACCCCGCGATGCAAAGCGGCCGGCGGGTGCCGGGCCGGGTTTAAGGTTTTTGCGGGGCCCGGCGGGTGCCGGGGCGCAAGTTGTAGCAGTTGACAGAACCAGTGCGGCCAAACAACTGGCTGCGGCTGGAATGCGCGTGGCAGATCGCCATGGCAAGCGCATCGGCCGTGTCGTCGGGCTTTGGCACTTTGTCCAGCTTTAAAATGGTGCGGGTCATCTCCTGCACCTGTTTTTTGACGGCTTTACCGTACCCCGCCACCGATTGTTTTACCTGTAGCGGGGTATATTCAAACACCGGCACCCCCGCATTGCGCGCGGCCAGCAAAATAACGCCGCGCGCTTCGGCCACATAAATGACGGTGCGCTGGTTATTTGCAAAAAACAGCGTTTCGAGCGCCATAGCCTCCGGCTTTGTGCGCTGCAACAGGGCGGTCATTTCGTCGTATACGCTGACAAGGCGGTCTTCAAACAGGGTATGGGCAGGGGTGGTAATGGCGCCGTATTCTACCGTGGCAAACCGCCCGGCCACATAATCCAGCGCGCCAAAACCCACAATGGCATAGCCGGGGTCGATACCCAAAATACGCATTTGCCCGCCCCTTTCTTGATTTTTCGCACTTTTACCGCCCGACACGCGCGGGGCAACCCCGCCGCCTGCAAAGCAGTTGCTAATCGATTTATTATAGCATAAACCCCGGCAGGCGGCAACTGCGCAAAGCCCCCGCGGCCCCAGCATTTGGGCCCTATGATACCTTATTATAATAAAAGCTGCGTGGGCGGGCAAAACCCACCCCCCGCAAAGCCACCGCCACACCACAAAATACACTTTTTTAAAAAAGGGCTTGATTTTAACCCGGATGCATTATATAATATAAAACGTCGCACAACACGGCAGTATGGACGGTTAGCTCAGCTGGTAGAGCACCTGCTTGACGTGCAGGGGGTCACAGGTTCGAGTCCTGTACCGTCCACCAACGCAAAGCCCACAGCCTTTTGGCTGCGGGCTTTTTTGTTTGCCGCTATGCGACACGCAAAAGCAGGGGCTGCCCCTTTAAAAAGGGCAGCCCCTGCTTGTTATGTTACTATTGTACTATGCCCCTGCGGGCAGCGGGATGATAACATCAGACAGACTTTTTGGCGTCGTCCTGCGCGGGGTCTTCAAAACCCAGTACCCAAGTGACGGTAAACGAGACGGCGCAGGCAATGATGATGGTGGCAATCGCCATCCAGAAGTTCATCATATTGCCATCGGGCGGGATAAAGGTGGGCAGCGAAGCGAGGCCCGGCGACGCGACAGCGTACTGCTTTAAGCCCACAATGCCCGCAAACAGGCCGCCTGCGGCACCGCCTGCAACCGCGCCCCAAAACGGGCGCTTAAGGCGCAGCAGAATACCAAAGATAGCGGGCTCGGTGATGCCCAGAACACCGGTGAGGCCGGTGGAAATACCGGTGGCTTTTACGTCTTTGTTTTTGCTTTTCAGCCAGACGGCAAGGGCTGCGGCGCCCACTGCGGTGTTGGCGGCCAGCATGCCGGGCAGCACAAACGGGTCATACCCAAATTCGGCCACAGCGGCAAGGCACGGCGGGAACAGTGCCTGGTTGGTGCCGGTCATGACGAGGAACGGGGTCAGTGCGCCGATGATGCTGACCGAGACAAACCCAAGGTACTGGTTGATGAGTGCCAGCACAACGGCAAGGCCTTCTGCCAGCCAGGTGCCAATGGGGCCCAGCACCCACAGGGTAACGGGGGTGACGATCAACATCAGCAGCAGGGGTTTTGCAAAATAGCGAATTTCTTTCGGGATGAAATCGAGCAGTTTATCGATGACCGACATAAACAGCACGCCCAAAATGATGGGGATGACCGACTGCGAGTAGGTTACCGTTGCGATGGGGATGCCGAGGAACGACAGCCCTGCGGCACCGTTGATGCTGCTGAACACCAAAATACAGCCAAGGTACGCACCAAGGAACGGGTTGATGTTCAGTTTGCGGGCAGCCGAGAAGCCCAGATACACCGGCAGGAAGTAAAAGCCTGCCTGATTGATGGCGGACAGTACGACATAAGTGCCCGACTCGGTGCTCATGCCAAAGAAATTGGTGCCAATGGTCAGCACTGCCGACACAAGGCCTGCCGCGACCAGAATGGGCAGCATCGACATAAAGGTGCCGCTTACAAAATCGATGACGGTGCCAAAAATGCTTTTTTTGCCTTTTTCGTCAACGGCACCCTTCTTTTTAAAGTTGCCCAGTTTGACGAACTCGCCGTACATTTTGCTCACATCGGTACCGATGACCAGCTGATACTCGGTATCGCGCTCTACGATGCCCATNACGCCGGGCACCTTTTCCAGTTCTTCTTTGTTCACCTTTGCGCCGCTGTTTACTGCGATGCGCAGGCGGGTCGCACAGTGGCTAACCCCCGCGACATTGTCGGCGCCCCCACACCATTGCAAGATGTCTTTTGCAGATTGTTCGTAATTTGTCATTACGGCTCCTCCTTTATTTTGCTCACCATATTGTTCCGTTTGATTGNATCAAACGAGAATACCAAGANAANGAATCCTTTTTGATGCGCCGCAGATCGCGCGCATCGTCNTCTGTTGTGTTGATAAACACAAGGCCATAGCGCTTTGCCATGCCGTTGCCGGTGCTCAGCAGGTCGGTAAAGCTCCACGGGTTGTAGCCAAATACTTCGGCACCATCCTCAATGGCAAGGCCGACCTGATAAATCTGGTCGCGTAAGAAGTCGATGCGGGCCTGGTCGTGGATCTTGCCATCCGCACCAAGGTCCTCATGTGCGCCAAACCCGTTTTCGGTGATGACCATCGGCAGATGATAATGGTCCCACATGTAGCGCAGCAGGTAGCGCATCGCAACCGGGTCGATCTCCCAATCCCAGTCAGTCGTTTTGACATACGGGTTTGCCGCCTGCNCATACAGGCCGGGGTACTGCGGGTACACAAAGCCGCCCTTCACGCCGTCTTTATTCAGTTGCAGCTCGGTAAACGCGGTGTCGGGCGGGCAGTCTTTCGCCACATTGCTGCGGTAGCAGTTGACGCCAAAAAAGTCGATTTTCGCCTTGGCGATCAGCTCCATATCGCCGGGGCGAATATCCGGGTCAATGTCGTTTTCGGCCCAGTAGCGCCGCACGAAATTGCTGTAGGTACCAAACACATAGGTGTCGTTCCAAATTTTTTCGGTGAACTCTTCCATGTTCATCGCGGCGATCTGGTCTTGCGGCTTGCAGGTCTCCGGGTAGATGGGCACCATGCCCGGCACCGGGCCAATTTTGCCGCCCTCTACCAGCTCGTGGCAGGCAAGCACCGCTTTTGCGTGGCACAGGTTCATGATGTGGTTGATCTTCCACTTATCGCGAAACCAGTCCTCACAGCCCTTGGAAACGCCCAGCCAGTCGCCATAGACGATCTGCATATTCTGCTCGTTGATGCTGAGCCAGTACTTTACACGGTCGCCAAACGCCGCAAAACAGGTGCGGCAGTAGTGCTCAAAATAGCCAATCGTGTCGCGGTTTTTCCAGCCGCCCAGCTCGTCCACCCAAACCGGCAGGTCATAGTGGTACAGCGTGACGATGGGGGTGATGCCATGGGCCACCAGCTCGTCGATGAGCGCATTGTAAAACGCAATGCCTTTTTCGTTCACTTTGCCGTCGGCAGTTGGGATGATGCGCGGCCACGCCAGCGAAAAGCGGTAGGATGTAAAGCCGCATTCGGCCATCAGCGCAACGTCCTCTTTATAGTGGTGGTAATGGTCGGATGCGACCGAGTTGTCGGCAAACGGTTTTTTGGTCTGGCTGTTTAAGTCAATGACCGAAACCGCACGGCCGTCCTCTTTTGTCGCGCCCTCTACCTGCCACGCCGCGCTGGAAGCCCCCCACAAAAACCCTTCGGGAAATTTGGGCGGATGATTGTAATACATAACTGTGCACCTCTTTGCTTGATTTGTGTTGCCTGTTTTTAGTCAATCGTGATGATCTCGTCCCCCGTGGCGACTGTGCCGGTATTGCATTGCAGCGTGCCAAACTCGTCGTAATTGGTGACAACGATGGGCACCACGGTGTCGTACCCCTGTTTTTCGATTTTTTTGAGGTCAAACTTTAACAGCAGGTCCCCCTGTTTCACCCTTTGGCCTTTTTTGACCTGCGGCTTAAAGCATTTGCCGTTGAGCCGCATGGTATCAATGCCCACGTGGATCAGCAGTTCTGCGCCGTTTAAAAGTGTCAGCCCAAGGGCGTGCTTGGTGTCGGCCACCGCCGAAACCTCACAGTCGGCCGGGGCATAAAGGCACCCCTCTGTCGGCTCAATGGCGACCCCTTTGCCTAACATTTCGCCCGCAAACGCGGGGTCTTTCACCTGCTGTACCGGGATACAGACCCCCGAAACCGGGGCTACAATACTGGTCATGGTTGTTGAATCTCCTTTGCTGTGCTTTGCTGATAATCTATTGCTGCTGGCCCTTGCGCATATTGCGCAGATGCACGGTGAGGTAAGTTAATTCCATGTTGCTCATCTTGTGCCCGTAGGTCTGTTCAATGTAGTCGCCGACCAGCTGGCTGCACTGATACTCCTTTGGAAACGACTTTTTAACGGCCTGCACAAAATCTTCTTCCATGGCATCCTCACTTTCCCACTGGCCGTCTGCCACGACCCGCCCGGCTAAAAAACGCAGATGGGTGACAAACCGCTGGTAAGCATGGCTGGTCGCCTTAAGACGAATGCCGAAGTGCTGTTCCACCAAGTCGATGATCTCGGTGACAAGGTGGGTGGTGTCCATCATTTCGGTCATGTCGGAGTTATAGCGCGCACAGACGATGTGCATTGCAATGAATGCCGCCTCGTTTTCGCCGAGGTCCACCCCAAAGCGCCGCTGCACCATTTCGGTGGCGTGCAGGCCTACCTGAAATTCGGCGGGGTAGTAATGCTTGATTTCATACAACATCGGGTTTGTGATCAGCAAACCTTTTTGCTGGCGTTCGATTGCAAAACTGATATGGTCGGTCAGCGTGATATACACATTGCCGTTCAGTTTGGTATCCAGCGCCGTGGTGGCATAGTCGACAATACTGTTGGACAGTTCAAAAAATTCGTGCGGGATGCGCTCGAGGTCTTTGACGAATGAGCTGGTCGTCTCGTCGCTGTCCATGCGGATAATTTTTTCAATCTGTTCACTTTGCAGCTTTTGCCCGGCTTTGCCGTTAAAACCAATGCCCTTCCCCATCACAATGGCATACCCGTCGCGGTCGCGGCCGTATATCACATTGTTGTTGAGAATTTTAATGATTTTCAAAAGGCCCCTCCTTTCCCCCGTTGCCTGCCCTGATAAACAAAAAAACCATATTACGGGCAGCGGAAACTGCGCGTAATATGGTTTTGCCCTCATTGAAAGGTAACAAGCCATTTCTCATTCACTTTGTCGCCATTATTGCAAAAAGCGGCTCATCTGTCAACCCAAAAAGCCATATTTCGTTGCTTTTATACAAATTTTACCTTTCCACTTTGTTCATAATTTCAACTTGTTTTTCCCTTGTACGTTGTCGTAGGCACTTCTCTCCCATCTCGTATCTTCTTCCTTGATTTCTTTCTGCCAGCTGCTTGCTGCACCTTTGCGGGTGTGTTATGATAAGAAAGAATTGGTGGTCGGCCCGGTGCCTTTTTGCCGGGGATAAACTTTAAAACTAGCTGCAAATAAAGAAGGTGCCTTATGCGCGAACTCTATGTGACCTTGCCAGATGTACAACGGGTACAAAAATTTGTTTCCACACTGACAAAACTGAACGGAGATTTTGAGCTGGTCAGTGGCGGCCATGTGCTGGATGCGCGCTCGCTGATGGGGATTTTTACGCTGGACCTCGCCCACCCCATTCTGCTGCGTGTTTACGATGAAAGCCAGCCCAACATAAACGCCATACGCCCCTTTTTGGCTGATGGAGAGGAAGAAATTAGATGAACAACAATTTGATTACACTGACGATCGGCCGGCAAAAAAACATTGCGCTGATTGCCCATGACGCCAAAAAACACGAACTGCTGGACTGGTGCAAAACCAACCGCGAAATTTTGCAACAGCACTTTTTGTGCGGTACCGGCACCACCGCCACCATGGTCAGCGACTACACGGGCCTGCCGGTGCGCGCCTATAACAGCGGCCCGCTGGGCGGCGACCAGCAGATCGGTGCCAAAATTGTGGAGGGCGCGATCGACTTTGTCATTTTCTTTTCTGACCC
>JGI20225J20221_1002325_pt1 | contig 14594 bp, 6 predicted proteins | sample BioMet4_FD_20221 | JGI IMG/M metagenome (IMG submission 20221) | reverse complement strand
CAATTCGACCAATCAGACTTTGACGTTTACCTTGAGATATTGAACCTAGCACGGCCTTTTCCTCTTGGAACGCCCGTAAAGTTTACCGCCCATGCAATGCTCAAAAAGCTCGGAAAACCAACGGGAGGAAGTCAACATAAGTGGCTTCATTCCGTTTTAATTCGTATTTGTGGAGGTGTTATAGATGCAACCGATCACAAGAAAAGGTACTTTGGGCATCTAATTGAAGGTGGCATCAAAGACGAGTTGATGGAGATGTATGAAATCACCATCAACCAAAAGTTTGCCGTTCTTTTTGGATTTGGCATGTGGTCAAAGATTGACGTTGTACAACGCCGCGCCTTGGGGGGAAGGGGGGATACAGCAAAAGCTCTACATGCCTACTATTCCTCTCATACAAGCCCCCAACTCCATTCCTTCGAAACGTTGTCCAAAGTTACCGGATTGCGAGAAAAACAAAAACGTGACGTGAGGGCGCGGCTTATCAAGGCCCACGAGGAATTAAGAAACATCGGCTTCTTGACCGATTTCGAAGTCACGAACTCAGGGATCAAAATCAAAAAAATTAACACGTCCTCGCAGCAGAAACACCTCGTCAAGGCGTTTTCCAAACCCGAGCGGAAACGTCCCCAAAAGGGCACGGGATAACGGCCGCGCAAGCACGGCATAACGGCCGCGCAAGCACGGGATAACGGCCGCGCAAGCACGGCATAACGGCCGCGCAAGCACGGCATAACGGCCGCGCAAGCACGGCATAACGGCCGCGCAAGCACGGCATAACGGCCGCGCTTAAAAATCTAAAAACTGTTGTTTTTCAATGATTTAATGCCAATTTTGCCTTCCGATAATCTTTTATAATCGTTAGATAATCTTCGCGCGTGCGCGCGCGAGGCCCTTTGAAGGGGGCCTCGCNGCTTCGCGCNAAAGCCAAAAACAAACAGCCGAAAGGCAGGCCACAAGGGGAAGGCTCCGCCTTCGGAAAGACCAAAGACAGCCACGGCCCGAAGNCGGGCCTAACTGGGGCTTTGCCCCAGCCCCCACAAAGCCGAAGAAACCNAACNGCCAGTTACCNAAGCGGACTTTTCGCGAGGNCGCGAAAAGACTTTCCGGGCCGCAAATAAGGCGGCCCTTGCTACGCGGTGCGTCGCTACGCTCCTTCCGCTCCCGTGGCCTGCGGCCACCCGCCCTCCGGGCGGAATTGCATTCGAGGTAAGAAACTGTGATGCCTTCAGCGCCTCACAGAAAGCCCCTGGATCGCGTTTAGAGATATTCGACAGGGAATTGTGGCCAAAAGATCGAAAGCGCCTCTACGGGCCGGAAATAGGGCCTAGCGCAAAACCTGCCTTTACAAGCTTATTTTGCACAAAAAAGTTCTGGAATCTTGACATTAATACGGGTAATCAGTAGTATTATGATGGCGGATTTTGAATGGGACCCCGCGAAGGCGGCTGCGAATATCCGAAAGCACGGGGTTAGCTTCGAGCAAGCGGCCTTGGCTTTTCGGGACCTCTTTTCGGTCGAGTGGATCGACACGCGAGAGGGTTACGGAGAAGAGCGCGTTATCCTTCTCGGCACAAGCCAAGGCCAAATCTTGGCCGTAGTTTATACCGAGCGAGAGGAACGCATTCGCATCATTTCAGCCCGAAGGGCCACGAAAGATGAACAAGACAGATATTTCCGTGAAAATGGACGATGAAGGTCGGCTTTACTGCGAACGGCCGGACGGCACGCTTGCGCCTATCGAAGTTCCTCCCCTTTCGCCCATGAGCGGGGAAAAGGTAGAAGCTTCCGCTGCGGCCGACCCGGACAATCCCCCAATCACGCCGGAAACGTCGGCAAAGCTTCGGCGCATTCCGCGCACAAAGACCTTGCGCCGTGCCCTTGGCCTGACACAGGAAGAGTTTGCGGCGCGGTATCATATCCCCCTCGGAACGCTTCGGGATTGGGAACAAGGGCGCACAGAGCCGGACCAGCCGACACGCGCATATCTCCATGTCATCGCCGCCGACCCCGAAGGAACTCGTCGCGCATTGCAAATCCTTCACAGCTAGTTTTTTGTCTGATCTCTTCGGGGGCTGTGGCGCAAGCCCCAGTTAGGCCCGTCTTCGGGCCGTGGCTGTCTTTGGTCTTTCCGAAGGCGGAGCCTTCCCCTTGTGGCCTGCCTTTCGGCTATTTTTGCCCGCGCTCAATAACGCGTGAAAATCCTGGAAGGCGCACTTGTATGTCGCAAGCGACATGGCACAGCCTGCCATCCGGCAGGCAATTTCTCTTTCCCTATTGCCCTTCTTTCCAGGCCGCTTTTTGCGCTTGATCCTATGCAGCAAGTTGGGGACGGTCATACCGTCCCGTCGCCCCCTCCGCCTTCGGCTGGCGGGTTGGCTCAACTTGGCAAGGGGGACAGCGTCCCCCGTTGCATCCCCCGGAACCCGGACGGACGAACCGTCCATACTGCCGCCGTAGGCGCCCGGCTTCTGCCTCGCGGCCGTTCGTCGATTTCCGCCTTGATGCCGTGGCGGGCAAGATGGCGGTTTGCAAGCCGCGCCCACCTCCGCCGCCATTGCCGGACGATCTCGCTTTGCTGGCCGAAGGTGCGCGGCTTGCGCTTGGCGAAGCTTCTCCCCTCGATTGGACGCATGGGAACGAGAATATGGGCGTGAAAGTTTTTTCCGTTGCCGTCCCTGTGCGGAGCATGAATTGCCCAATCCGCGATAAAGCCCTTGCGGGTGAAGTTCTCGTGCACGAAGTCGCGGACGAGAAAAACTTGCTGCGCGGTCGTCAGTTCGTGAGGAAGGGCGATTTCAAGGCTGCGGGCGAGCTGCGCGTCATCGGGTCGGGTGCTGTGACTTTCGACAAACTCAAGTCTGTTCCAAAGTTCGGACCGGATCGACGCCCACGGAGGCGCGTCTTTCGGGGCCCCGATTTCCGCGTGAAGAATGCCAGCCTTGCGGCTGTAGTTGTGAACGCGCCCCGTCCTTTCGTCGGTGAGGGTATCGCCGGAGCGATAGGCCGCTGCGGCAACGATGCTGCGGACGTTCGAGCGTCCCTTGAAATCATGATGCAGGTAAAAAATCGCCATGTCTTCTCCCCTGCCGGAGGCAGGGCCTGCACATTGAAAATGTACAAACGTGCCTTTCCTGTCTATTGACCAATATGCGGCGATTGGAGAAACGGCACAAGATTCAATTAAGAAACTGTTAACCCCCATGGATTGATACTTTTACAAAGCGCCTTTCATCAAGAAAGAGGCTCATGTCTTTAATGAATAATGGTGAAACAAATGGCCAGCTTCGTTTTGCGCGTGATTTCTCTGCTTGCGGTTTTGGGCGTGGCAATGCCTGCGCATGCCACCACTTCATTCATTACAGGCGCATCATGCAACGACATGGATGTCGGCACAACGCATATGGCAAGCAATAATATGGATATTCTCGCTTGTTTGCTTAACACTAGCGGAAACAAAGTTTGGAAATCTATGACAAGTGAGGGGAGCCCGCCAGGGTCGATGTGTGGGTATGTGTTGATGTTGACACCATCCGCATCTTCTTCCGTTTTAGGCTGTGCGGATCGGACTGGACTTACACCGAGTGCCCCCGTCAATAACTATGTCGTTCGTGAAGCCGTATCCTGCAATGGAAGTCCAATATATCGATCAAATGGAAATAGTTACAGCCTAGTTTGCCCGGAAGGTTATACTACGCGTTTGCTCTTTTGCTCACACATGATTGCTCAAGGAGACGAGACATCATTCTATTTTGGGCCTCAATCCATATTTAGCGTATTGCTACCTAGCATCATCGGTTCTCCACAGCCTGCTGGTATGGCCGATGCTTGGACCTGTGTGAAAGACTAAAAGGCACAATAAAAAAGACCGTGATCTGCCCCAAAAGGATCCAACTCGAAAAGATGGCGACGTCCCGACGAGGCATGCCTTCTTCGCCTTGCAAGGAACTTCGAGGGTAGCGACAATCTCCGACTCTTCCTGATAACCCGCCATCACATGGCGGGTTATGCATACAGTTTAGGGCCTTTGCCCGTTGACAGGGCTCGCCGATCACCATCAATATCGCTTGCATCAAATTGCAAGGAGTATTGGACGATGCCTTATAGCCTAACGCAAGCGGCGCAAGCAGCGGGCCGGACGCGGCAAGCAATCCAGCAGGCAATCAAAAAAGGGCACATTTCCGCCACTAAAAATCAGTTTGGGGAATGGGAGATTGAGCCTGCCGAGCTTCACAGGGTTTATCCGCCCAACAAGCCTAATGGGGCAAGCTTAACAGATGATTTGAGTGTAGCTGATAACGAAAAAGAAGCTATTGTCAGGGAGTTAAGGGCGCGTCTTGAGGTGATGGAGCAACTTTGCCACCAGCTTGAGGGGGAGCGGGACAGGGAGCGGCAAAATCACGACGATACGAAGCGCCAGCTTATGGCCTTGCTCCCTGCGCAGAAAACCCCGGTCATTGAACCGGAGCTACCCCAGACCTCCCAAAGGGGTTTCTTCCGGCGGCTTTTTGGCTGATGCTGCGGCGGTAAGGGGGCGGACATGGGCGTACAAGAAAAGTTGGCCGCGCTTTTGGGCGACAAGTTTGGAATGTGGTTTAAAAACGCCATATTCACAGAAACGGGTGTCTCTGTAGAAACGCCGTTTCAAGCTGATAACGTGCGGCAACGGTTCGACCTTGAACTTCGAGAAGCGTTCGGTTTTGAACCGAAAATTACTGTCCAGAAGAAAAAGCCAAAGACGGCCGAGATCGTTCAACTTGATTTTTGGGAAGATGGAAAACGCGCTTCGGCAAACGCGGTCCTTCGGTCCGCGCTCTTTCCTGCTCTTGGCCGTCAAAAACGGCAATTCATGAAAGAGGTCATGCTCGATTCTGTNGGGGGCGTNACAGTNTATTTTACGGGNGAGCAATTCGACCAATCAGACTTTGACGTTTACCTTGAGATATTGAACCTAGCACGGCCTTTTCCTCTTGGAACGCCCGTAAAGTTTACCGCCCATGCAATGCTCAAAAAGCTCGGAAAACCAACGGGAGGAAGTCAACATAAGTGGCTTCATTCCGTTTTAATTCGTATTTGTGGAGGTGTTATAGATGCAACCGATCACAAGAAAAGGTACTTTGGGCATCTAATTGAAGGTGGCATCAAAGACGAGTTGATGGAGATGTATGAAATCACCATCAACCAAAAGTTTGCCGTTCTTTTTGGATTTGGCATGTGGTCAAAGATTGACGTTGTACAACGCCGCGCCTTGGGGGGAAGGGGGGATACAGCAAAAGCTCTACATGCCTACTATTCCTCTCATACAAGCCCCCAACTCCATTCCTTCGAAACGTTGTCCAAAGTTACCGGATTGCGAGAAAAACAAAAACGTGACGTGAGGGCGCGGCTTATCAAGGCCCACGAGGAATTAAGAAACATCGGCTTCTTGACCGATTTCGAAGTCACGAACTCAGGGATCAAAATCAAAAAAATTAACACGTCCTCGCAGCAGAAACACCTCGTCAAGGCGTTTTCCAAACCCGAGCGGAAACGTCCCCAAAAGGGCACGGGATAACGGCCGCGCAAGCACGGCATAACGGCCGCGCAAGCACGGGATAACGGCCGCGCAAGCACGGCATAACGGCCGCGCAAGCACGGCATAACGGCCGCGCAAGCACGGCATAACGGCCGCGCAAGCACGGCATAACGGCCGCGCTTAAAAATCTAAAAACTGTTGTTTTTCAATGATTTAATGCCAATTTTGCCTTCCGATAATCTTTTATAATCGTTAGATAATCTTCGCGCGTGCGCGCGCGAGGCCCTTTGAAGGGGGCCTCGCGGCTTCGCGCAAAAGCCAAAAACAAACAGCCGAAAGGCAGGCCACAAGGGGAAGGCTCCGCCTTCGGAAAGACCAAAGACAGCCACGGCCCGAAGACGGGCCTAACTGGGGCTTTGCCCCAGCCCCCACAAAGCCGAAGAAACCGAACTGCCAGTTACCTAAGCGGACTTTTCGCGAGGGCGCGAAAAGACTTTCCGGGCCGCAAATAAGGCGGCCCTTGCTACGCGGTGCGTCGCTACGCTCCTTCCGCTCCCGTGGCCTGCGGCCACCCGCCCTCCGGGCGGAATTGCATTCGAGGTAAGAAACTGTGATGCCTTCAGCGCCTCACAGAAAGCCCCTGGATCGCGTTTAGAGATATTCGACAGGGAATTGTGGCCAAAAGATCGAAAGCGCCTCTACGGGCCGGAAATAGGGCCTAGCGCAAAACCTGCCTTTACAAGCTTATTTTGCACAAAAAAGTTCTGGAATCTTGACATTAATACGGGTAATCAGTAGTATTATGATGGCGGATTTTGAATGGGACCCCGCGAAGGCGGCTGCGAATATCCGAAAGCACGGGGTTAGCTTCGAGCAAGCGGCCTTGGCTTTTCGGGACCTCTTTTCGGTCGAGTGGATCGACACGCGAGAGGGTTACGGAGAAGAGCGCGTTATCCTTCTCGGCACAAGCCAAGGCCAAATCTTGGCCGTAGTTTATACCGAGCGAGAGGAACGCATTCGCATCATTTCAGCCCGAAGGGCCACGAAAGATGAACAAGACAGATATTTCCGTGAAAATGGACGATGAAGGTCGGCTTTACTGCGAACGGCCGGACGGCACGCTTGCGCCTATCGAAGTTCCTCCCCTTTCGCCCATGAGCGGGGAAAAGGTAGAAGCTTCCGCTGCGGCCGACCCGGACAATCCCCCAATCACGCCGGAAACGTCGGCAAAGCTTCGGCGCATTCCGCGCACAAAGACCTTGCGCCGTGCCCTTGGCCTGACACAGGAAGAGTTTGCGGCGCGGTATCATATCCCCCTCGGAACGCTTCGGGATTGGGAACAAGGGCGCACAGAGCCGGACCAGCCGACACGCGCATATCTCCATGTCATCGCCGCCGACCCCGAAGGAACTCGTCGCGCATTGCAAATCCTTCACAGCTAGTTTTTTGTCTGATCTCTTCGGGGGCTGTGGCGCAAGCCCCAGTTAGGCCCGTCTTCGGGCCGTGGCTGTCTTTGGTCTTTCCGAAGGCGGAGCCTTCCCCTTGTGGCCTGCCTTTCGGCTATTTTTGCCCGCGCTCAATAACGCGTGAAAATCCTGGAAGGCGCACTTGTATGTCGCAAGCGACATGGCACAGCCTGCCATCCGGCAGGCAATTTCTCTTTCCCTATTGCCCTTCTTTCCAGGCCGCTTTTTGCGCTTGATCCTATGCAGCAAGTTGGGGACGGTCATACCGTCCCGTCGCCCCCTCCGCCTTCGGCTGGCGGGTTGGCTCAACTTGGCAAGGGGGACAGCGTCCCCCGTTGCATCCCCCGGAACCCGGACGGACGAACCGTCCATACTGCCGCCGTAGGCGCCCGGCTTCTGCCTCGCGGCCGTTCGTCGATTTCCGCCTTGATGCCGTGGCGGGCAAGATGGCGGTTTGCAAGCCGCGCCCACCTCCGCCGCCATTGCCGGACGATCTCGCTTTGCTGGCCGAAGGTGCGCGGCTTGCGCTTGGCGAAGCTTCTCCCCTCGATTGGACGCATGGGAACGAGAATATGGGCGTGAAAGTTTTTTCCGTTGCCGTCCCTGTGCGGAGCATGAATTGCCCAATCCGCGATAAAGCCCTTGCGGGTGAAGTTCTCGTGCACGAAGTCGCGGACGAGAAAAACTTGCTGCGCGGTCGTCAGTTCGTGAGGAAGGGCGATTTCAAGGCTGCGGGCGAGCTGCGCGTCATCGGGTCGGGTGCTGTGACTTTCGACAAACTCAAGTCTGTTCCAAAGTTCGGACCGGATCGACGCCCACGGAGGCGCGTCTTTCGGGGCCCCGATTTCCGCGTGAAGAATGCCAGCCTTGCGGCTGTAGTTGTGAACGCGCCCCGTCCTTTCGTCGGTGAGGGTATCGCCGGAGCGATAGGCCGCTGCGGCAACGATGCTGCGGACGTTCGAGCGTCCCTTGAAATCATGATGCAGGTAAAAAATCGCCATGTCTTCTCCCCTGCCGGAGGCAGGGCCTGCACATTGAAAATGTACAAACGTGCCTTTCCTGTCTATTGACCAATATGCGGCGATTGGAGAAACGGCACAAGATTCAATTAAGAAACTGTTAACCCCCATGGATTGATACTTTTACAAAGCGCCTTTCATCAAGAAAGAGGCTCATGTCTTTAATGAATAATGGTGAAACAAATGGCCAGCTTCGTTTTGCGCGTGATTTCTCTGCTTGCGGTTTTGGGCGTGGCAATGCCTGCGCATGCCACCACTTCATTCATTACAGGCGCATCATGCAACGACATGGATGTCGGCACAACGCATATGGCAAGCAATAATATGGATATTCTCGCTTGTTTGCTTAACACTAGCGGAAACAAAGTTTGGAAATCTATGACAAGTGAGGGGAGCCCGCCAGGGTCGATGTGTGGGTATGTGTTGATGTTGACACCATCCGCATCTTCTTCCGTTTTAGGCTGTGCGGATCGGACTGGACTTACACCGAGTGCCCCCGTCAATAACTATGTCGTTCGTGAAGCCGTATCCTGCAATGGAAGTCCAATATATCGATCAAATGGAAATAGTTACAGCCTAGTTTGCCCGGAAGGTTATACTACGCGTTTGCTCTTTTGCTCACACATGATTGCTCAAGGAGACGAGACATCATTCTATTTTGGGCCTCAATCCATATTTAGCGTATTGCTACCTAGCATCATCGGTTCTCCACAGCCTGCTGGTATGGCCGATGCTTGGACCTGTGTGAAAGACTAAAAGGCACAATAAAAAAGACCGTGATCTGCCCCAAAAGGATCCAACTCGAAAAGATGGCGACGTCCCGACGAGGCATGCCTTCTTCGCCTTGCAAGGAACTTCGAGGGTAGCGACAATCTCCGACTCTTCCTGATAACCCGCCATCACATGGCGGGTTATGCATACAGTTTAGGGCCTTTGCCCGTTGACAGGGCTCGCCGATCACCATCAATATCGCTTGCATCAAATTGCAAGGAGTATTGGACGATGCCTTATAGCCTAACGCAAGCGGCGCAAGCAGCGGGCCGGACGCGGCAAGCAATCCAGCAGGCAATCAAAAAAGGGCACATTTCCGCCACTAAAAATCAGTTTGGGGAATGGGAGATTGAGCCTGCCGAGCTTCACAGGGTTTATCCGCCCAACAAGCCTAATGGGGCAAGCTTAACAGATGATTTGAGTGTAGCTGATAACGAAAAAGAAGCTATTGTCAGGGAGTTAAGGGCGCGTCTTGAGGTGATGGAGCAACTTTGCCACCAGCTTGAGGGGGAGCGGGACAGGGAGCGGCAAAATCACGACGATACGAAGCGCCAGCTTATGGCCTTGCTCCCTGCGCAGAAAACCCCGGTCATTGAACCGGAGCTACCCCAGACCTCCCAAAGGGGTTTCTTCCGGCGGCTTTTTGGCTGATGCTGCGGCGGTAAGGGGGCGGACATGGGCGTACAAGAAAAGTTGGCCGCGCTTTTGGGCGACAAGTTTGGAATGTGGTTTAAAAACGCCATATTCACAGAAACGGGTGTCTCTGTAGAAACGCCGTTTCAAGCTGATAACGTGCGGCAACGGTTCGACCTTGAACTTCGAGAAGCGTTCGGTTTTGAACCGAAAATTACTGTCCAGAAGAAAAAGCCAAAGACGGCCGAGATCGTTCAACTTGATTTTTGGGAAGATGGAAAACGCGCTTCGGCAAACGCGGTCCTTCGGTCCGCGCTCTTTCCTGCTCTTGGCCGTCAAAAACGGCAATTCATGAAAGAGGTCATGCTCGATTCTGTGGGGGGCGTAACAGTCTATTTTACGGGAGAGCAATTCGACCAATCAGACTTTGACGTTTACCTTGAGATATTGAACCTAGCACGGCCTTTTCCTCTTGGAACGCCCGTAAAGTTTACCGCCCATGCAATGCTCAAAAAGCTCGGAAAACCAACGGGAGGAAGTCAACATAAGTGGCTTCATTCCGTTTTAATTCGTATTTGTGGAGGTGTTATAGATGCAACCGATCACAAGAAAAGGTACTTTGGGCATCTAATTGAAGGTGGCATCAAAGACGAGTTGATGGAGATGTATGAAATCACCATCAACCAAAAGTTTGCCGTTCTTTTTGGATTTGGCATGTGGTCAAAGATTGACGTTGTACAACGCCGCGCCTTGGGGGGAAGGGGGGATACAGCAAAAGCTCTACATGCCTACTATTCCTCTCATACAAGCCCCCAACTCCATTCCTTCGAAACGTTGTCCAAAGTTACCGGATTGCGAGAAAAACAAAAACGTGACGTGAGGGCGCGGCTTATCAAGGCCCACGAGGAATTAAGAAACATCGGCTTCTTGACCGATTTCGAAGTCACGAACTCAGGGATCAAAATCAAAAAAATTAACACGTCCTCGCAGCAGAAACACCTCGTCAAGGCGTTTTCCAAACCCGAGCGGAAACGTCCCCAAAAGGGCACGGGATAACGGCCGCGCAAGCACGGCATAACGGCCGCGCAAGCACGGGATAACGGCCGCGCAAGCACGGCATAACGGCCGCGCAAGCACGGCATAACGGCCGCGCAAGCACGGCATAACGGCCGCGCAAGCACGGCATAACGGCCGCGCTTAAAAATCTAAAAACTGTTGTTTTTCAATGATTTAATGCCAATTTTGCCTTCCGATAATCTTTTATAATCGTTAGATAATCTTCGCGCGTGCGCGCGCGAGGCCCTTTGAAGGGGGCCTCGCGGCTTCGCGCAAAAGCCAAAAACAAACAGCCGAAAGGCAGGCCACAAGGGGAAGGCTCCGCCTTCGGAAAGACCAAAGACAGCCACGGCCCGAAGACGGGCCTAACTGGGGCTTTGCCCCAGCCCCCACAAAGCCGAAGAAACCGAACTGCCAGTTACCTAAGCGGACTTTTCGCGAGGGCGCGAAAAGACTTTCCGGGCCGCAAATAAGGCGGCCCTTGCTACGCGGTGCGTCGCTACGCTCCTTCCGCTCCCGTGGCCTGCGGCCACCCGCCCTCCGGGCGGAATTGCATTCGAGGTAAGAAACTGTGATGCCTTCAGCGCCTCACAGAAAGCCCCTGGATCGCGTTTAGAGATATTCGACAGGGAATTGTGGCCAAAAGATCGAAAGCGCCTCTACGGGCCGGAAATAGGGCCTAGCGCAAAACCTGCCTTTACAAGCTTATTTTGCACAAAAAAGTTCTGGAATCTTGACATTAATACGGGTAATCAGTAGTATTATGATGGCGGATTTTGAATGGGACCCCGCGAAGGCGGCTGCGAATATCCGAAAGCACGGGGTTAGCTTCGAGCAAGCGGCCTTGGCTTTTCGGGACCTCTTTTCGGTCGAGTGGATCGACACGCGAGAGGGTTACGGAGAAGAGCGCGTTATCCTTCTCGGCACAAGCCAAGGCCAAATCTTGGCCGTAGTTTATACCGAGCGAGAGGAACGCATTCGCATCATTTCAGCCCGAAGGGCCACGAAAGATGAACAAGACAGATATTTCCGTGAAAATGGACGATGAAGGTCGGCTTTACTGCGAACGGCCGGACGGCACGCTTGCGCCTATCGAAGTTCCTCCCCTTTCGCCCATGAGCGGGGAAAAGGTAGAAGCTTCCGCTGCGGCCGACCCGGACAATCCCCCAATCACGCCGGAAACGTCGGCAAAGCTTCGGCGCATTCCGCGCACAAAGACCTTGCGCCGTGCCCTTGGCCTGACACAGGAAGAGTTTGCGGCGCGGTATCATATCCCCCTCGGAACGCTTCGGGATTGGGAACAAGGGCGCACAGAGCCGGACCAGCCGACACGCGCATATCTCCATGTCATCGCCGCCGACCCCGAAGGAACTCGTCGCGCATTGCAAATCCTTCACAGCTAGTTTTTTGTCTGATCTCTTCGGGGGCTGTGGCGCAAGCCCCAGTTAGGCCCGTCTTCGGGCCGTGGCTGTCTTTGGTCTTTCCGAAGGCGGAGCCTTCCCCTTGTGGCCTGCCTTTCGGCTATTTTTGCCCGCGCTCAATAACGCGTGAAAATCCTGGAAGGCGCACTTGTATGTCGCAAGCGACATGGCACAGCCTGCCATCCGGCAGGCAATTTCTCTTTCCCTATTGCCCTTCTTTCCAGGCCGCTTTTTGCGCTTGATCCTATGCAGCAAGTTGGGGACGGTCATACCGTCCCGTCGCCCCCTCCGCCTTCGGCTGGCGGGTTGGCTCAACTTGGCAAGGGGGACAGCGTCCCCCGTTGCATCCCCCGGAACCCGGACGGACGAACCGTCCATACTGCCGCCGTAGGCGCCCGGCTTCTGCCTCGCGGCCGTTCGTCGATTTCCGCCTTGATGCCGTGGCGGGCAAGATGGCGGTTTGCAAGCCGCGCCCACCTCCGCCGCCATTGCCGGACGATCTCGCTTTGCTGGCCGAAGGTGCGCGGCTTGCGCTTGGCGAAGCTTCTCCCCTCGATTGGACGCATGGGAACGAGAATATGGGCGTGAAAGTTTTTTCCGTTGCCGTCCCTGTGCGGAGCATGAATTGCCCAATCCGCGATAAAGCCCTTGCGGGTGAAGTTCTCGTGCACGAAGTCGCGGACGAGAAAAACTTGCTGCGCGGTCGTCAGTTCGTGAGGAAGGGCGATTTCAAGGCTGCGGGCGAGCTGCGCGTCATCGGGTCGGGTGCTGTGACTTTCGACAAACTCAAGTCTGTTCCAAAGTTCGGACCGGATCGACGCCCACGGAGGCGCGTCTTTCGGGGCCCCGATTTCCGCGTGAAGAATGCCAGCCTTGCGGCTGTAGTTGTGAACGCGCCCCGTCCTTTCGTCGGTGAGGGTATCGCCGGAGCGATAGGCCGCTGCGGCAACGATGCTGCGGACGTTCGAGCGTCCCTTGAAATCATGATGCAGGTAAAAAATCGCCATGTCTTCTCCCCTGCCGGAGGCAGGGCCTGCACATTGAAAATGTACAAACGTGCCTTTCCTGTCTATTGACCAATATGCGGCGATTGGAGAAACGGCACAAGATTCAATTAAGAAACTGTTAACCCCCATGGATTGATACTTTTACAAAGCGCCTTTCATCAAGAAAGAGGCTCATGTCTTTAATGAATAATGGTGAAACAAATGGCCAGCTTCGTTTTGCGCGTGATTTCTCTGCTTGCGGTTTTGGGCGTGGCAATGCCTGCGCATGCCACCACTTCATTCATTACAGGCGCATCATGCAACGACATGGATGTCGGCACAACGCATATGGCAAGCAATAATATGGATATTCTCGCTTGTTTGCTTAACACTAGCGGAAACAAAGTTTGGAAATCTATGACAAGTGAGGGGAGCCCGCCAGGGTCGATGTGTGGGTATGTGTTGATGTTGACACCATCCGCATCTTCTTCCGTTTTAGGCTGTGCGGATCGGACTGGACTTACACCGAGTGCCCCCGTCAATAACTATGTCGTTCGTGAAGCCGTATCCTGCAATGGAAGTCCAATATATCGATCAAATGGAAATAGTTACAGCCTAGTTTGCCCGGAAGGTTATACTACGCGTTTGCTCTTTTGCTCACACATGATTGCTCAAGGAGACGAGACATCATTCTATTTTGGGCCTCAATCCATATTTAGCGTATTGCTACCTAGCATCATCGGTTCTCCACAGCCTGCTGGTATGGCCGATGCTTGGACCTGTGTGAAAGACTAAAAGGCACAATAAAAAAGACCGTGATCTGCCCCAAAAGGATCCAACTCGAAAAGATGGCGACGTCCCGACGAGGCATGCCTTCTTCGCCTTGCAAGGAACTTCGAGGGTAGCGACAATCTCCGACTCTTCCTGATAACCCGCCATCACATGGCGGGTTATGCATACAGTTTAGGGCCTTTGCCCGTTGACAGGGCTCGCCGATCACCATCAATATCGCTTGCATCAAATTGCAAGGAGTATTGGACGATGCCTTATAGCCTAACGCAAGCGGCGCAAGCAGCGGGCCGGACGCGGCAAGCAATCCAGCAGGCAATCAAAAAAGGGCACATTTCCGCCACTAAAAATCAGTTTGGGGAATGGGAGATTGAGCCTGCCGAGCTTCACAGGGTTTATCCGCCCAACAAGCCTAATGGGGCAAGCTTAACAGATGATTTGAGTGTAGCTGATAACGAAAAAGAAGCTATTGTCAGGGAGTTAAGGGCGCGTCTTGAGGTGATGGAGCAACTTTGCCACCAGCTTGAGGGGGAGCGGGACAGGGAGCGGCAAAATCACGACGATACGAAGCGCCAGCTTATGGCCTTGCTCCCTGCGCAGAAAACCCCGGTCATTGAACCGGAGCTACCCCAGACCTCCCAAAGGGGTTTCTTCCGGCGGCTTTTTGGCTGATGCTGCGGCGGTAAGGGGGCGGACATGGGCGTACAAGAAAAGTTGGCCGCGCTTTTGGGCGACAAGTTTGGAATGTGGTTTAAAAACGCCATATTCACAGAAACGGGTGTCTCTGTAGAAACGCCGTTTCAAGCTGATAACGTGCGGCAACGGTTCGACCTTGAACTTCGAGAAGCGTTCGGTTTTGAACCGAAAATTACTGTCCAGAAGAAAAAGCCAAAGACGGCCGAGATCGTTCAACTTGATTTTTGGGAAGATGGAAAACG
>JGI20225J20221_1002321_pt1 | contig 14604 bp, 10 predicted proteins | sample BioMet4_FD_20221 | JGI IMG/M metagenome (IMG submission 20221) | reverse complement strand
ACGCCGAGGATCGCGGGCGCCGCGGCACGGACGCGCGCGACCTGCTCGGCGGGCGTGTCGCCGAGGGCGTTGCCGCCGAGGGCGATGACGACGCGCCGGGGACGCGCCGTGGGCTGATCTTTCTTTGAACGCATTGGAAGAAGCCTTTCTTTATTGGATGGCTCGGAAATGGCTGTGAGCTCATCTCTTGTCATCGAAGACCGCGCGGTCGATACCGTCCTCATAATCGGCGGCAACCATAAGCGCGCAGTAGACGTCCGAGTCAACATTCAGAATTGTGCGGATGGCGCCAACGGGATACTCCAGTCCGGCGAAGATTCCAACGCTCGCCAGGGGGAGACCAAGTTGGGGCACGATCATTGTGAGAGAAACAAGCGCCGCGCCAGGCGCGACTGCATTGGCGAGCGAGAGCATCGTACAAATGACAGCCAGGTAGACATAGTCAAACCCGCTGAAGGTCATGCCATAGATCTGGGCGATGGTAAGGGCCGTGACAGCCAAGTGAATGGATGCCCCGTTAGAGTTGAGTGGCATGCCAAGGGGAAGGATGAGGTCTGCGATGTCTTCTCGAAGGCCAATTCGCCGCTTCGCATCATCCATCTCGATTGGCAGCGTGACCGCAGAGGAAATGGTGCCGATCGCCATCGCACTCATCCGCCACATCTTGCGCACGAGCATGACGGGGCTGAGCTTGCAGCGCAGACACACGACCACGATCCAGAGGACGAGAAACGCAGCTACGGTCCCACCAAGGACAAGCAGATACCTGATGAGCGGGACCAAGATCTCGGTGCCAAGATTGCCCACCATCGCGGCGACATAGCAGAAGATGCCGATAGGGGCGATCTTCATCACTGCCCTGATGATGTTGAGAAGAAGATGGCCGAGCTGCACTACGAAGTCATAGACCACGCAATCACCGGCATGCGTCTGCCTCCAACCGGAGAGCGCCAGACCGAGGGCAAGGGCAAACACGATGCAGGGCACCATGGCACCCGACTGCATGGAGGCCACGATGTTCGAACCAAAGAAATCTGTCAGCGTGCTCTGCCAGGTAGTGCTGGTCGCCCCCGTGGCACTGCTCGCGCCCTCGACGAGCGCGCTGCCGGCAAGGCCGGCGCCCGGTTGAAAGATAAGAGTAGAAACTATACCAAAGACCGAGGCCAGGATCGACGATACGGCAAACCAAACGATGCCCTTGAGCCCAAATCCTGAGAGNTCCCTGGCCGTAAGGCCACCCACCGCCTCCATGATGGTGCACATGACGAAAGGCACGATGCACATCTGAATCAACCGAAAGAAGATATCACCAATGAACTGCACCTCAACAAGGGCGGACCCACCCACAATCCCTGCGCCTACGCCAAGCACCATAGAGATGACAATGAGCGTGGTCGGGTTTGCNATGCGACCTTTGATGTCCATGCCATTCCTCCTTCAAGGAAATGCCGGGCGGTGNGATGAGCGTACCCGGCTTACTCGCCGGGTACGCAGGGATGATTGCTGCCTTACTCTGAGGGCGCTTCGTAGGTCGCCTCGTCATTGAAGATGTCACGACGGAGGTTGCCTTCGCTTGCGGAGACGAGCAGGGCGGCATATACGTCACCATCCACGTTCAGGATGGTACGCAGGGCACCGGTCGGATACTCCAATCCGGCGAAGATGGCGATGGACTCCATGGGAAGGCCAAGCTGAGGAACGATCATGGTCATGGAGACGAGCGAGGCACCCGGAGAGACGGCGTTGGCGAGCGAGAGCAGGAAGGAGACCATCCACACATAGAGCAGCTCGGCGGGGCCGAAGGAGATGCCGTAGATCTGGGCGATGGTGAGGGCGGTGACCGCCAGGTGAATGGCCGCACCGTTGGAGTTGAGGGGCATGCCGAGCGCAAGCAGGAGATCGGCGATCTCGGGGTCGCAGCCGAGCTTCTCCTTGGTGTCCTGGAGGGCGGTGGGAAGGGTGACCGCGGAGGAGATGGTGCCGAGGGCGAGCGCGCTCATGGGCCACATCTTCTTGATGAGCTTGATCGGATTGTACTTGCAGCGCACGGCCACGAGCGTGATCCAGATCACGAACATGATGGTAATGCCGATGAGCATGACGAGCAGATACATGGCAACGGGGATGAGCACGGCGAGGCCAAGGCTGCCGATCATGGCGGCCACGTAGCAGAAGATGCCAACGGGAGCGATGCGCATGACGGCACGGATGACGTTGAGGATGAGCTTTGAGAGCTGGCTGCATACGTCATAGACCAGGCACTCGTTGTTGTGCTTCTGGCGCCAGGCGGAGCAGGCAAGGCCGAGCGCGATGGCGAAGACGATGCACTGCACCATGGCACCATTGCTCATGGACGAGATGATGTTCGAGCCAAAGAAGCCTGAGATCGTATCCTGGAAGGTGACGTTGGCGGCTTGGTAGTCAACAGCGGCCGTAGCAGCCTGGATGCCAGCGCCAGGCTGGATGACGAGGGCAAGGATCACGCCGATACCCGCCGCAAGCAGTGATGATGCCGCGAACCAGGCGATGCCCTTCAGTCCATAGCCCGAGAGCGCCTTGGCATCGAGCGCACCCACGGCCTCGATGATGGTGCACATGACGAAGGGTACGATGCCCATCTGGATGAGGTGGAAGAAGATGTCGCCAACGAACTTGACCTGCGTCATGGGCGCACCGACGATGAATCCTGCGGCGGCGCCCAAGACCATCGAGACGACGATCAGGGTCGTTGGGTTGATGCCCTTCTTCTTTTCCTTCGATTCTGCCATTGAGACTTCCTTTCCTTTTGCGTGAAGCTGTCGGTTCGTTCTATTCAAGAAACGCAAGAGCAAGAGCAAATCCGAGGAGGCCATCGGCGCCGGAGGTATGCCCGACAAGCAGGAGCTCATCCAAGATGCGAGGGAGTACGTCTCCGTTCCCCTCCGCAAGCGCTTCTCCCAGCTCGCAATAGCCGCGGTTTGCGTAGCCTTCGGTCATCGCGTCGAGATACGCGCGGCTCACATCCGTCGTTCGGCTGCCTCGCAGGACGCGNGNGACGACNTCAACNAACGGATGNGGNCCCCCCAGCATCCACTTGCCCACGCCATATCCCACGAGCAGNTCNTCACCAGAGGGGGTGAGACCAGGNCCTCTGCCGAGGAGATANTCCACACATCGGGTCAAGCCATCCTCCGNNACCGTCTTGTCGGCAAGCGTGGATGCGACTTCCCCAAGTCGTCTCTCGTCCGCAAGNCCCATACGAGACGTAAGACCAAGGTCTCGGAGCAGGGGGNGGACGGGCTGGAGCGCGACCTGAGANACGNTCTTNACCTTGCAGGAAGCCACCTCGAGTGCGTCGTAGCGCACCATGCTCACCCCAAGCGCATCGTATATGCGAAGCGCGCCATCTCGAAAGACCACCGCATCGCCCGTACGTGACGTCGAGAGCAGGTCATGGAGCGGCAGGGTACCGATACCCATCCCCAGACAGGAGAGCTGCTCTCCCATGCTCCCCACATGAAGGAGCAGCCCTGGTGTCTGGATGTTGAGGCTCGAACGATAGACCCCGCGAACGACCCCGCGGTCCGCGTCGGCCATCCGTGTGAGGGCATAGTCGGAGACCATACCCTTNTCGGACGTGATGTCACGGCTGACGGTCACCGTCCTACTCGATCCCGAGCTTGGCGCAGTATGCCTCGAGCGCCTTCTCGAAGCAGGCGAGCGGAGCCTGAACGGTACCTGCACCCACCTGNCCGATGCCTGCCTTTTTGTGGGCGATGCCCGTGTTGATGGTTGGGGTGATACCTGTCGCGACAACCTTCCTGATGTCTATTCCAAGGTTGGTACCCTTGAAGTCCCAGGTAGGAATGGTCCAGTTGGGATTGTGGGTCACACAGATCCGCTCGCCATCCTCACTCACACGCACCGCATCCTCGAACCCGCCCGCACCGACGAATCGAGTCACTGCGGGTGCAGCCACCATGGCCATGGCACCCACTCCGACCGTCTCGGTAATGGCGGAGTCTCCGATGTCAGGGTTACCATCCTCGGCGGTGAAGCCAGTGAAGTAGAGCCCCTTGGGGGTGTTCACGGGAGCACAGAACCACTCGTCGCCCATCTCGGCTATGCGGATGCCAAAGTCCTTCCCGTTCCTCGTCATGGTGGTCACGACACAGCCCTCTTGCACCTTGCGTGCGTAGTCGACCATGGCCTTGCCCGTGGCCATCATGACGTTCAGGAAGAACTGGTCGGTTGCTGCCAGGAAGTTGATGACGTCGCGCTTCTCGCCGTCGTCCCAGTCGAGTGCCACGATTCTTGGGACCAGCTCCTTCAGCAGGTTGAGCGAGGCAGCGATGTTGCGCTGATGGAACTCGTCCCCCATGGTGATGGCCTTGGCGATGAGGACCGAGAGGTTCACGCCGTCGGATCCCCGCAGGGCGGCACCGAGCACGGGGCCGAGGACGTCCGCCATCCAGTGCAGACGGTTGACGACCTCCTCGTTGTAGGCGCCGAAGCGCAAGACCTTGCCGATGCCCTCGTTCAGGGTGCAGTATGCCACGGTTCCATCGGCGCGATTCTCCACCACGAGCACGGGCATGCTTTCAGAAGTGATACCACCCATCGGACCCACCGCATGAACGTGGTGGCACGGAACGAACGTCACCTCGCCTGCACCCAACATGCGCAGGGCTTCTTCCTCGGTCTGTGCCCAGCCCTCGAAGAGCGCCGCGCCAATGCACGACCCCTGCATGGGACTGGTCATGTCCTCCCAGGTGATGGGAGGACCGGCATGAAGGAGAACCTTGCCCGAGATCTCCGGTATCACGGTCTTTGCCGGAACGACGTCAACGAGGAACGGCTGGGAGTCACGAAGCCGCGCCACAACCCGGGCGTTCTTCTCGTCAATCTCGGCAGAGCGCTTATCAAGCTCGTTCAACAGGTGGATCATCCGCTTGTTGCCGCCTGCCATAGGCTTCCAGGCATACTGGACCGACTTTGCACCGTAATCGCGCAGCGAGTCGTTGAAGCTCTCCACGCCCACGTTGATGACGCGCGGGGTGGTGTTGAGCAGCTCCATGAGCTGGGCGCTTGGACGAGGAAGCGGCGACGCGTCCTTGAGGGCATAGGGGACGACGTCACGGTCCGGCTCCTCGAAGTGGATGCCCTTCAGCTCGAGTGCGGTGCGGATGGCGCGGGCATTGGACGTCTCCATGATGGCGCCGGCCTCGCGAAGCGTCTCGAACGACCTGCGGTAGTCCTGTGGGTCTCGNTCGGTTCCAGTGACAGANCCAACGAAGTACAGNCTGCGNCCCTCGGCGTTGGCCTTCTCNATCTGCTCCCTGATGACCGGAGCNAGCGCGGCNGCCATGTCAGGGTGACATCCGTAGCCGAGCATGCAATCGAACAGGATGACNCCCGTGGATGCCATGGANCCATACCGCCTGATGTAGTCGATGCGGACCTCGGGNTCNATCATGGGATGCGGCTTNCCCTGNGTGTAGATGTCATCTCCCAGATCAATCACGTCGTAGCCCTGCGATCTCAGGATGTAGCCCTCCTTCTTGACGACGCCNCCCAGNTCAAGGGCCTCGGAGACGAGCATNCCGGCCTCGTTCGCGAGGGTGCCCCCAGAATAGAGGCCTATGACGGTCTTGTCAGAACCAAGGGGCTCGTCGCAGGAGAAGTCGAGCGGTTCGAGGTAGTTCTTGCGGACTTCGACGCCATTCGCGAGGTCGACGGCGATCTGCGCCGTTTCCTCGAGGGTATGAGCGAGGTAGACCTTCCCCTCGTGTGCCGTGGGCCGCTCTCCCAGGAATATGGCGACGACAGGCTTGGTGCACTTCTCAAGCAGGTCGACGACCTCGTCGCGCACGGCTGGCGCAGGGGGCTTCGAGATGACGCAGATGACATCGGTGGGCTCGTGGTTCTCGAGTCCCACGATTGCATCCTTCACCGTGATGGCGTCCACTGCCTCGTTGAGGTCGCGCCCACCCGTGCCGATCGCATGGATGATGCCACCACCGAGGCGGTCGATGATGGCTGCCACCTCCTGGATGCCCGTACCCGAGGCTCCCACGATGCCGATGTTGCCTGGCTTTGAAACGTTGGTGAACGCAAGCGGAATAGACGAGATGACTCCCGTGCCACAGTCCGGCCCCATGAGCACGAGGCCCTTCTCGTGAGCCTTTCTCTTCAGACGCACCTCATCCTCAAGCGAGATGTTGTCAGAGAACGAAAAGACGTTGAGCCCTCGGTCAAGAGCCTTCTCGATCTCGGGGGCGGTGTATTCGCCAGGTGTCGAGAAAAGCGCGAGGTTGGCATCGGGAAGCTCTTTGAGGGCATCGTCCCAGCTATCTACCGAGCGCAGACCAGACACCTGCTTCTTCACCGAGAGGTCAGAGAGAAAATCGTCGACCTTCGCGAGAACCGCGGCGATGATTCCCTCCGAATCCGCCTCGACAACGATGACCATGTCGTTCGGCTCGGCCATCGAAGCCTCGTCGGTAAGCAAGCCAGAGTTTTTGAAGATGTCCTTATTGGCATTGGTTCCCATCATAATTTGACTCTTTACAACGCCATCGAGCGCGTTGATCTCATTGGTGAGCAGCATGAGGTTGATGGAGTCCTGGTAGCTGTTCTTCTTTACCACGGTTTGGAGCATAGGTCCTCCTCGATATGCGATGGTACGCGAGGGGCTTCTCGTGGAAACTCCTTCGTTGTGCCTGCCCGTGCGGCCGCTCCGGGCAGGAAGAGTGCGCACGGTCATTCTTTCATCCGCCTCAGGTAAGGTCATTTGCCTGTATGGACAAAAAACGGGAGAATACCTATCCATTGAGGAAAACCGCAGGTGGAGTTGGTGCCTTTATACTTAGATCCACACAAGAAGGGGGTCGGTGCCACCATGACGGTTGCCCCAAACGCCGGTGAGACGCAAATCATGACCGTTCGGGAGGTTTTAAAACTCCCTTCGATGGAGGGCGCGACGATTCTTGCCGGTGAGGCCGGTCTCGGGCGCAACGTGACCAACGCCATGGTGCTCGAGGGACCTGATGTTGAGAAATGGGGCAAGCCGGGTCTGCTTCTTGTCACGAGCTTCTATGCCCTGGAGCCGCTGGACACATCCGAAAGGGTCGAGTTCTTTAACAAGCTGGGTAGGATCGGCATCGGGGGAATCGTCTTCAAGCCCGAAAGGCTGCTCAAGGCCGTGCCAGAAAGCTATCTGCAGGCATGCGACGAAAGCGCCATTCCCCTCGTTCGGATCAGGCCCGACGTCAAGTACGAGGCCGTCCTTATGGATGTGATGGGCAACGCGATCGATTCCAACGTGACCCTTCTCAACACCTTCTTTGAGGTGCACCGTCAGACCATGAAGCTCGCGCTCGAACAGCCAAGCATCCACACCATCCTCGGCAGGATCAAGGCGTCGCTCACTGCCGATGTGACCTTCTATAACCGCACCGATGACGTGCGCGTGGGCACCGACCCCGCCGTCAAGGGCTTCTCCACGCTTAGGCTAACCGAACTTGAGCGCAGCCATTACCAAACCTTCCACTACTTTGAGGCCCTCCTGGACTACCCTAGCCACGCAACCACGGTAGCGCTTGCCGTGCTCGTGCCAGGATCGGAGACGCACGCCTCCTACCTGGTCGTGCATCGAGACATCCCATCGATAACCCCCGTGGAGTACATGACCATCGAGAACTATGCGAGCCTGCTCCAGACGGAGCTTCTGAAGCAGGCGGCGATCGAGCAGCACCTCTTCTCGAGGAACAACATGACCGTGCATGACCTGCTCCTTAATCGCTTCTCCTCTCACGCGGATGTGGATGAGGCCCTCAAGATGCTGGGCATAGACGTGCATCCCCTCTACCAGACGATGCTTCTGCGCATCACCATCACCGACCCCTCGCAGGCGGACCGCTTTGCCGACCTTCTCGCCACCTTCACGCGAAGGCTCAAACGCGTCTACTACAACGTGGTCTTCTTCGAGAACAACAACCGCACGGTGTATCTGCGTAACTTCTCGTCCGTCTCGCTCGGCTTCAACCAAGACGCGGTGGAGGCCATTCTTACGGAGATGCATGCGGACGAGGAGCTCCCTCCCTTCGTACATCTGGTGGCCATCTCCGATACCTGTGATCGCTATTCGCTCGCCACGATAAACGAGCAGGTGATGGGCATGTACCGCCTCTTCGACCCAAATCGAACCAACAATCGGTGCATGAGCTACGAAGACCTCGGGGTATACAAGCTATTCCTAGGCGTGAGTGATCTCTCGCACATAGATGACCTTGTCGACCCGCGCCTGGTGCGTCTTCAAAACGAGAGCCCAGAAGGATACAAGACCCTGATCACCTTGGCTGAGCACAACTTTAGTTTTGGCGACGCGGCGGAGGAGCTCTTCGTTCATCCCAAGACCATTCACTATCGGGTAAATCGCATCCGCGAATCCTACGGCATCGATCTCTCCGACTCGAATGACCTCGTACAGGTGTTGTTGGCGAGCAAGGTCATCAATCTATTGGGTCCCGAGTAGGTGCAGCATCATGGAGACCATCAATCATCGTGTCGTGGATGCAGCAGGGTTTCCCTGTGGGGTGACCATGTGCGTGCCACCCGACGAGGGTCGTGCACACAGGGGAGCGATCCTCTACCTGCATGGCGGCGGACTTCTCTATGGCGAGCGTGATGACCTGCCTCGGCCCTATGTGGATCTTTTTCTCGAGCATGGCTACTCACTCGTCTGCGCCGACTACCCTCTTGCTCCCGAGGCTCCCCTTGTGACGATCGAAGCCAGCGTGGACGCGCTGTGGTGGTGGTTCTCTCATGAGTTTGCCCCGGAATACGGCGTGCGCGCGGACGAACTCTTTCTCTTTGGAAGGTCTGCCGGGGCATACCTGGCGCTCACGCTGGCGGGAAGGCTTGTGGAGGAAGCGGACGCGATTGGTCGTACCTCTGGGGCGACGTACGAGCCAGTACAAACACAGCCAGCGGGAATCATCGACCTTTATGGGTTCGGGAGCCTGGACGCACCGTTTCTCATCGAACCTTCCGCCTATTACCAATCGCTCCCTGCCGTATCCGAGGTAACGGCCGAGGGTCTCATGCTCTCCTCGCCGATCACCTCGGGTGCAAAGGAGATGAGGTTCTCACTCTATGTGTATGCACGACAACGAGGGCTGTGGCGCGACCTGCTTGGCGTTGGTCCTGGTGAGGCTGCCGTACACTCCCTCACCGACATCCAGGTCGGACGCATGCCACCCGTGTTCTATGCAGCATCCACCGATGACCAAGACGTTCCATACGCCACCTCCAAGGCACTTGCACGCAGGCTGCGCGCCCGGATGGTCACGGTCTATGGTCTACCGCACGACTTTGACCGCGATCTGACAGACTCCACTGGCATGGATGTCTATCGGCAGTGCATGGCCTGGATGGACGGGCTGCTCGCAGAGGACGCGACATAGGAAGCAAACTCAGGGCAAATTGGATAGGCCGCCGAGGTGCTCCTCGGCGGCCTATCGGTCCGTGATAACCCACCCGGTACGTATCTCCGTGCTTCTCGGCACGTGCCGACTAGTCAGAGACCTCGGCAATGGAATACAGGAGAGGCCGCTTGGCAAAAAACTCCTGGAGCTGATTCTTCGCGGTTGCATCGTCAGGGCTTTCGTCTGCCGCGACCTCGAGGTCGATCAGCTGGGAAGAGTATTCGGAATACTTCTCATCGAAGTCGTCGACGGGGGCGATGACATAGGATCTGGTCTGCGTCGTTCCGTCGTCGAAGGTGACGGTCATCACGAGCGTGGTCTCGGAGAGCACCTGGGCACACTGCTTCTCCGAGAGGTATTCCAGCTGGCTCCAGAGGCTTTCCTGCTGTCGAACGTCGTCGGCAGCCGCGCTGCCCGGGTCGGGCCTTGCGGTGAGGGTGTCGAGCTGATCCTCGATGGCTTTCATTTCGTCGGGCTCCGCAAACCGGATGACGAGGTGCCTTTGGAAGCCCTGCTCGCTCGTCGACTGGGAGTCATAGCTGACGGAGAAACTCGTCGAGGAGTAGGAGACGATACCAGGCCCCTCTTGGTCGTTTCTCTCGTTTTGGAACAGGATGCCTGGATTGGTGCCCGAGACGTCTGGTTCTATGACATGAGGTCCCTCAAGGGCATAGGAAACAGAGGTGATGTTGTCGCCCGTGCACGTGAGGTTGAAATCATGGGACTCCTCCCACATTCCATCGCCACCGCCACAGCCACCAAAGGATCCGCCATTGAAGTCATCCAGCGCGAGCAAGGTCTCACCCCCTTGCGGGATACCTTCCGCATATGCCTTGAGCTCGAATGAGTTGCCCGTCGCGCCCGAACCGGCGGCTCCCGAGCCTCCGATGCTCCAAGGCAGGCCGGATATACCCGAGAACGCCGTGACGACGAGCGTGACTACCACGCAGGCCGCCACCGCAAGCGCGCGGCTCACCATTTTGTGCTCGAAATGCCTATGAGATCTCGTCGTCGAAGTGATACCGAGCTCTGAACCCTGCCCACCACGAGCCACATCGAGCACGGACTTTCTCACGTCATCAGGAAGACGGACGCTCTTGGCTTGCATACGAAACTCGTCGATAGTTCTCTTGTTCATGGTCCTCCTCCGTTTCCTCCGGTTCGAGCTTGGCCCTCAGCTGAACACGTGCACGATTGAGTCGGCTACGTACTGTGGCGGGTCTGCATCCCACAATTCGTGCAATCTGTTCTGTCGGGTACTCCTCCACGTAGAACAGCAGCGTCACCACGCGGAGCTTGTCAGACAGGTGGCATATCGCCTGCCAGAGCTCATTTGACTCGAGACGAGAGAGAGACTCTTCCGCGGGGTCAAGCGAGGGATGATGTGCGTCCAATGGGAACGACGCCACCTGTGACGGCTCCATCTGCTCGACGTCATCCACGTTCTCCACGCGACGTCGCCAGAACATTCTGCGTAGCTCGTTACAACGATTGACCGTCCGGTTTTAAGTTTGCTTTTTGCTTATGTTTCCTGCGTAGACTTTTTTTGTCGGAACAGAATACGTCGAATTAGGGGCGCCTCCCAAACGTCCAAGGAAACGGGTTGGGAACCTAAGCTCTTTCCCGAAAAGCGCAGGCCGACGCCCTCGGACCCCGTCTTTTATCTCGGCCTTTGGCCCTTTTGGTTTAACCTGGAAGGAGCGGCGTACAAGTACCCAGTTCACTCCACGTAAGGACTTACGGTCCTTTCTAAGGTTCAGTCTAGGTCAGGGTGGCAAGGCCTCGTCAAGTACCACGTGGGCGGGTACCCTATGGACGCCCCTAAAGCAGATAGAGCATCGTGACTCGGTCCTTGGGTCGAGTCGGTATCTGCGGTTCTGCAGAGGGGTTCCTTGCAACAAGACGCTGACGGAGTGCTCGCCTGAAGGCGAAATTGCTGCTTCTCGTGCTCTTCCGGACCGGAAGGAAGCGCGACTGCGCAGNNNGGAGGGCGGGTTCTCGCGTGTGCCAAGGGCGCAGCAGTCTCATGCCCCAGAATGGCAAAGATCGCATGGGACACCGCCCGACGATCTGACGCAACAAATGCTCAGCTTGATGGCGGGAGTCCCACAGCATGGAATAGGGTTAACCAATGTTGAGCCAGATCATTGACGCTACGTTGACAGGCCAGAGGGCATGCCCTCTGGCCTGTGAGTGTTGGTGGAGACGATGGGGTTCGAACCCACGACCTCAGGCTTGCAAAGCCCGCGCTCTCCCAGCTGAGCTACGTCCCCTTTCAGGTGCGCATTGCCACCACCTGTGAAAATAATAATCGCCCCAGCGGCGACTCGGCTAACGCTGGGGCGACTATTGGCAAGAAGGTGGTGGGCCTGACAAGGTTCGAACTTGTGACCTCCCGGTTATCAGCCGGACGCTCTAACCAACTGAGCTACAGGCCCAACGCAAGGAACAATACTAACCGACGGGTCAAATTCGGTCAACTCATTTTGACAAGGTTTTCTGAGACATGCGCGAGCATACGTTTTTCACACGAGACGGGCTTCTCGCTTGCTCAGATGATTCAAATGGGTACGATAGGCGGACAAGATACCAATTGCATTGAGGAGCGTTCGTGGCGAGAAGAAGGATGGATATACAGACGGTCGTCGTAGGGAGCGGTCCCGTGGCTTCGCTTGTCGTGCTCAAGCCGCACGAGCTTGCAGAGGACGAGCACCCCACGCGGCTTCCGATTCGCATCGGGACCGTGGAGGCGACGGCGATTAGCATGGGTGTCGAGCCTCAGGAGGGTGGCCGACCCATGACGCACGACCTTCTGCGGTCTGCCATCAACGATCTTGGTGCCACGGTGAGCGGCGTCTGTATCAGCGACGTCTCGGGCACGACCTTCTTCGCATTGGTAGAGCTTGAGAAGTCGTCTGGCGAGACCATCTCCGTCGACGCACGTCCCTCGGATGCCATCGCGCTCGCCGTACGGACGGATGCACCGATCTATGCAGAGACCGACGTCCTCGATACGGCAGGTCTACCCGATTTCGGCGCAATCGAGGAAAGCACGCGCGAGCGCGAGCTCGCGGACTTCCACGACTTTGTGGAGACCCTCTCTCCGGGTGACTTCAGCGCCGCTGACTAGCTCTTCTGGGGGTCGGCGGTGACAACCGCCGAGAAACCCGTCTTATCACAGGACCCCGAGCTGGTGTATGCCAGCTCAGGGTCCTGAGTCAATACATGAGCCCGTTGCTACTCTTCGTCGTCATCGTCGAGGAGCTCGGGGAGCACCTCTTCCTCGCCGCCGATGTCGATGGGTTCCTCGTCGTCTGCGTCCCTGGCGCCAGCTGCGGACAGGTCGAACATCCGCTGGTTCTCGTCAAGCGCCTTCGGGGCCTTCTTCTTGTGCACGACCAGGCGGGCCACGGCCGAGACGTGGTCGGTGGAAGACATGTTCATGACCTTCACGCCTTGGGTGGAGCGCCCGAGCTTCGAGACGTCAGAGGACTTCACTCGTATGACCACGCCCTCTTCGGACACGATCATGAGCTCGTGTTGCGGTCCAACCACGCGACAGGCGACGAGCTTGCCTTTCTTGGAGGTCATCGCAATGGTGAAGACGCCTTGTCCGCCACGGTTATGCTCGGGATACTCGGCGACGGGGGTGCGCTTGCCGTAGCCGTTCTCGGTAATGACGAACAGGTCACCCTTGCCGTTGGATATCTCCATGCCCAGCATCGTGGCATCTGCCTTGAGGGTGATGCCACGGACGCCGGAGGTGTCGCGACCCATGGCGCGGGCATCGCCCTCGTCAAAGAGAATCGCCTTGCCGTCCGACGAGCAGAGGATGACCTTCTCACCCTTCTTGACGCGTCGAACGTTGACCAGCTCGTCTCCGCCCTTGAGGTGGATGGCGATGATGCCGTCGCGCCTCGTGCGGTCGTACTCCGACATCGCCGTCTTCTTGACCATGCCACTGCTCGTGGCGAACATGAGGTACTCATCCTCGGGGAAGTCACGACAGGTGATGACGGCTGCAGGGTGCTCGCCCTCCGAAAGCGCGAGCACGTTGACGATGGCCGAACCGCGAGCCTGACGGCTTCCGATCGGCAGCTCGTGCACCTTGAGGCGGTACACCTTCCCGAAGTTGGTGAAGAACAGGACGTAGTCATGCGTTGAGGCCACAAAGAGGTCCTCGACGAAGTCGGCATCCTTGAGCGACAGGCCCTGGATGCCCTTGCCACCCCTCTTCTGGGAGCGGTAGGTGGCCACGGGAAGGCGCTTGATGTAGCCGGCATGCGTGACGGTGACGACCATGTCCTCCTCCGCGATGAGGTCTTCGACGTCGATGTCCTCGGCCATCACGGGAGAGATGACGGTACGTCTCTTGTCACTGAAGCGGGCGGCGATATCACGCAGCTCGTCGGAGATGACCGCGAGGATCTTCTCTGGGTGGGCGAGCAGGTCCTCGAAGTAGGCAATGTCCTGACGGAGTTCGTCGATCTCGGCGATGAGCTTCTCACGCTCGAGTCCGGTCAGGCGCTTGAGGCGCATCTCGAGGATGGCAGTGCCCTGTATGTCGTCGAGGCCAAAGCGGTCGTTCATGCGCTGCTTCGCCTCGGTGTCATCGTGCGAGGACCGGATGATATGGACGATCTCATCGATGTTGTCAACGGCGACGAGCAGACCCTCGAGGATGTGGACGCGCTTCTTGGCCTTGTCCAGATCGTACTCGGTCCTGCGGGTGACGACGTCGATGCGGTGGTCGATGTAGTGCCGCAGGATCTCACGCAGGCTCAGCGTACGAGGCACGCCATCGACGAGCGCAAGGTCGATGACACCGAAGTTTGCCTGGAGCTGCGTCCTCTTGTAGAGGTTGTTGAGAACGACCTGGGGGATGGCACCGCTCTTGAGGTCGAGGACGATGCGCATACCCTTGCGGTTGGACTCGTCGCGCATGTCAGAGATGCCCTCGATCTTCTTCTCGTTGACCGCCTGGGCGATCTTCTCCTGAAGGAGACCCTTGTTGACCTGGTAGGGAATCTCAGTGACGACAAGACGCTGCCGGCCGTTCTTGACCTGCTCCACATGGACCTTCGCGCGTACGGTGATGGAGCCACGACCGGTCTCGTAGGCATCCTTGATGCCGTCC
>JGI20225J20221_1002318_pt1 | contig 14647 bp, 4 predicted proteins | sample BioMet4_FD_20221 | JGI IMG/M metagenome (IMG submission 20221) | reverse complement strand
AGAGGGTATCGAAACACTCACTATTTTATTACGATGATCTATCTAAAATTAGGAAAGTTAGATTTCAAACTACCCATCTGAAACGACGAAGAGCCGAAAAAAGGATACATAACCGTTGGTTCAGCAGTTCTTGCTCCTGAAGCCAACTTCAGTGCAGATCAAACAAGCGGTAACGCGCCTCTCTCAGTTCAGTTCAAAGATGAATCTACAAACAGTCCTACCAGTTGGGAATGGAATTTCGGCGACGGCAAAACCTCTACCGAACAGAACCCGTCTCATACCTATGAAACCGTGGGCACTTACACTGTAAATCTGACTGCCATGAACTATGGCGGTAGCAACAGCACAACAAAACCCGACTACATAACCGTAACTTCTGATACTCCAGCACCGGTTGCGAGTTTTATTACAGATGCAAATTCAGGCCAGGTGCCATTTGTAGTCAAGTTCACAGACACCACAACCGGCAGTGTTAGTAGCTGGAATTGGGACTTTGGAGATGGCAGTACTTCCACCGATCAGAACCCCACTCACACCTACGTGACAGAAGGAAGTTACAATGTCACTCTGACCGCTAAAGGTCCTGGTGGCAGTAACACAGCAACTTCTGCCGAGCCTATTACAGTCAGTGCCCCTCTCACTTCCCCAAGTTACAATGGAGGAATTCCACTGACTACAGTTCAGAACGGAACTGTTTCAGGTGGGCTGTGGTATGATTCGTATCCCGGATTTTCCACATCTGCTCAAAAAACGTTTACCTTGCCTGATTATACCAAAATTAAATGGGCCAGGCTGTATGTCACTGTTTACGACGGGCATATGCAGAATAATTACCGTGGGAATGTGAACATCGGTATAGATGCAAACGGTGACAGTACTTACGAGATACAAAAGAATGAGACTTTCGACACAACTTATTCGTTCCCGGGCGAAGGCGGAACCGGTCCTGTCTGGTTAAGTGACCACATGAACCGTGTGACGAGCGATTACCTGATGTGGTACGACCTCACTGATGAAATCAGCGGGCAGACCGTGAATGTGCAGGCCACAACCACAAAAGTTGATTCGTCATTTGACGGTCGGGTAAAGGCTATGACTCTGGTTGTTGCATATGACGATGGGGACTCTGACCAAGTCTATTACTGGGTTAACCAGGGCCATGATACGGTTAATCCGCTGGATGAAACGTATACAGGTTCAACCTCATTTGGTACCTCCTCACTTGCAAGTGGTTGGAGTTCAGCAAACCTGACTGCAATCTACCTTGCCAGCAAAGACGGGGTCTATACTTTCAATGGAACCACACTGGCATCCGGTGTGGCATCGGGGTCTTATTATGGAGCTAATACCTGGGATATAAGCAGCCTACTTAGTGCTGGACAGGACAGTGCACTTGCTTATAACAAGCAGGGTAGCAGCTATTACAAGATCCCGCTTGCCCTCATGAGCGTCAGGTATACGTCAGCTTCACCTGAATTGCCAACTGCAGATTTCAAAGCGGATGTAACAAGCGGTACTACTTCTCTCACTGTCAACTTTACGGATCAGTCTACAGGTTCTCCAACTTCCTGGCTCTGGGACTTCGGAGACGGTACCAATGCTACCGAGCAGAACGTTTCACATACATACACATCAGCCGGTAACTATACAGTCAACCTAACGGTTGCAAATGTAAATGGCACAAATTCAACATCGGCTTTGATAACTGTTTCAGAAACATCTGCAATAGCACTTCCTGTAGCCAATTTCACCAGTAATGTCAGCGAGGGTTCTGCTCCTATCTCAGTCCAGTTTACTGATCTATCTGAAAATACAACAGAATGGAAGTGGGACTTTGGAGACGGAGGTTCTTCAGATCAACAGAATCCAACACATAAGTATTCAAAAGCAGGAAATTACACAGTAGCACTTACAGCAACAAACGATGCAGGCAGTAATACAACAACAAAAACAGATTACATAAAGGTGACAGAAGCTACAAAACCTGTTATAAAACCGGTTGCAAACTTTACCAGCAGTGTTACATCAGGAAAAGTACCATTAAAGGTTACCTTTACTGATACGAGTACTGGCTCCCCAACTTCCTGGTTCTGGAACTTTGGAGATGGGTCAAAGTCATACCTTCAGAATCCGACTCACAAGTATTCAAAGGCAGGAACATATACTGTTAACTTAACAGTAAAGAACGCTGCAGGCCGTAATACAGTAACAAAAACAGATTATATAAAAGTGATAACAAAACCTGTTGCAAACTTTTCTGCGAATCCAACATCAGAAAAAGTACCATTAACGGTTGTCTTTACTGATACAAGCACAGGAATACCTGCTAAATGGATATGGGACTTTGGAGACGGATCAAAGTCATACCTCCAGAATCCGGTTCACAAGTATTCAAAATCAGGGGTATATACTGTTAATTTAACAGTAAAGAATGCAGCAGGACGTAACATGGTAACAAAAACAGATTATATAAAAGTGATAACAAAACCTGCTGCAAACTTTACCGCGTCTCCTACTTCAGGAAAAATACCATTAAAGGTTACCTTTACTGATACAAGCACAGGAATACCTGCTAAATGGATATGGGACTTTGGAGACGGGTCAAAGTCATACCTTCAGAATCCGACTCACAAGTATTCAAAGGCAGGAATATATACTGTTAACTTGACTGTAAAGAATGCTAAAGGCAGTAACACGGCAACAAAAACAGAATATATAAAAGTGATAACAAAACAAGTTGCTTAATTCTCTGCAACTCCAACCTCTGGAACATTTCCATTAGCGGTAGGATTTACTGATAAAAAGCACATGTGTTCCTACCGCATGAAATGGATTTTTGGAGACTGAGCTAATACAACGGTAAAGTATTCACAAAATCATATCCTCTTCAAATTCAATGGAGAATTTTCCAACTCGAAAAATATGTAACAATTTTATCATATAGTTATAAAGTTGAATGCATTGCTTGATGTTTTTTTCCCAAACTTGGTTAAATTATTAAATTTTTAGCAAATACATGAAATTTATTTTTACCCATACAATTTGAAGAGGAACACAAAATCTAATCCACAGGTATTCACAGCCAGGAAATTATACGGTCAAGCTGACAGTAACAAATGCAGCAGGAAGCAATACGACGATAAAAACAGATTACATAAAAGTGACAACAGTTTAAAAGCCAGTATATCTAAAAACGAATAGGTCCTTGATGGAAAAACGATAAAAGATATCAAGGCGAATGGTAGTGGGGGAATTATTTATCAATTATAAAAAACGAGTGTTGCCTCTTTGTTTGATCATATTTAAGAGTTGACCTTCTCTTTGCGTTTTTCAATAATTTGCACTATGACATAATCTCAGGTTAGCATGAAAATGCGGAACAAAACTGGTTCCTTATGCACATTCTTCATTTTCTACTCATAATCACATTTAAGCTTTCAATGTCAACACACTGGTTTTAGGTACGGTTTTGGAAAAAATGTGGACAACTTACTGCCCAAGGTTATGAGGGCTTAATGACCAAAAAAGGTAGGGAAGAGCACTTTCATTAATTTGTGCTTGTTATTCAAAGAATATCATATGCGTTTAAATTTCTTCTTTAGAATAAGGGATTTGCCATCTTATGAAGAAATAATAACTATAAAGGAGATAAATTACAAATATTATGTTACTAATCTTTATATTTGTGTTAATTATGATGAATATAAGTTAATATGATCTGATTTTTTTCAAATAACTTAAATATTTCGTGTTATTAATTCTTTTTTGAAATAGTGACATATAATAGGCGTTTCACTGAAAAAGAACCGATGGTTTCTAAAAAAAGTCAAATATAACTATTAAAAACTGAAGGTGATAATAAAAGTTGCAACTTTGAAAAATTTATCTACGCCACTTAAAAAATAGTTCTTGTTTTCAAAAAGAGATCTCAATTTTACCGAGTTTATTGATTTTAGGAAGCTGAATCTGATTTGAAAAACCATTCCCGAATCTATATCCAAATTTTAAATTTTACGGTAAAAAAGTTTCGATTTTTTTGTTTTAGAAAGTTTCCCTCTGAAAAAAGTGAAATTGCGAGATTAAAATCCCGAACAGGCTTCTCAGGCTCTTCCAAACCGGGCCTCAATAGCAGGAATTTCGGACAACAACATTGAAATGTAGGTGAATAAAAAGATGAAAAAAATATTTCTAATTCTCTGTATCGCTGCACTGATGTGCATGACTGGGCTAGTGTCCTCAGCAGTGGCGACAGATGAGCCAGTTGCTGGTTTCATTGCTGACACCACAAGTGGTCCTGCCCCTCTCTATGTTCAGTTCACAGACGCTTCAACTGGAACTGTTACGTCCTACGCTTGGGACTTCGGGGATGGGAACACCTCTACCGAACAGAACCCGTCACATACTTATCTGACTGCCGGAAATTACACTGTCAACCTCACTGTAACAGGTCCTGGTGGCTCGGATACCGAGGTGAAGATGAACTTTATTACTGTGAGCCCTGCAGGAGGAGAGTTCAAAAAATGGACGTTTGAATCCGGCACGGTGGAAGAATTCACCGGAGTTGGCACCTGGGGCAACGGGATGGAGGTTTCAGTCTCCCCAACTGCTCACACGGGAGCGTACTCCCTCCAGTGTTATGCCAATAACGGCATTGGGTACGCTAAGGCACCCCTGGAGAATGTACCTGAAGCGAGTACTTACAAGGTAGAATACTGGATCCGATCTTCAAACATTGGATATGGCTACACCGATACAGGGATCAGCATCGTAGATGCGAGCGGAGCTATGATTGCCGGGATAGGGGGTAATGACTATATATTCACCGACACCGAGAATACTTATATATGTGACCGGCCTGCTGGGGTATGGGTGCATCACATAATTGAGTGGGACAGGGACACTGGAGTAATCGATCATTTCATTTACGACTCTAATGGTACGCTCTTGGGATCCCGGCAGATTACTCTTGCCGCATCGGTGGGGAAGATCCCAGCTGAGATTAGGTGTCGCGTACGGGGTTACTCCGTGGCGCATACAATCCAGTATGACGATATCACTGTGTCCTCCGGCACACCCTCCGCGAATTTCTCTGCCTCCCCTACCTCGGGCATTGTCCCGCTTTCGGTTCAGTTCACCGACGCTTCACACGGTAACCCGACTTCCTGGGTGTGGGACTTTGGTGACAACACAACTTCTACCGAACAAAACCCAGTACATACCTATGAGAAAGACGGAAAATATACAGTGAACCTGACGGTTTCTAACAGCTATGGTAGCAGCAACCTTGCGAAGACTGATTACATAACGGTCCGAAGCGGAATACCCGTAGGGAATTTCGCCGCGAACGTAACAAGAGGGAAATCTCCGCTTTCGGTTCAGTTCACGGATCTTTCTACCGATTTACCGACTTCCTGGTTGTGGGACTTTGGTGATAACACAACCTCAACCGAGCAGAACCCGGTACATACCTATGCTGAGGACGGAAAATACACAGTGAGCCTTACAGTTTCAAATAGTTATGGTAGTAACGCCCGCGTGAAGACCAATTACATCTTGGTTTCGGTAACCAAACTTGCAGGTACACCCTGGCCCAAATTCCAGGCGGATTCCTACAATACCGGACAATCACCATATGCCGGACCGGGAGACAACATAACTGTTTGGAACTATACCACTGGAGGAGGTATACAGTATTCTGGGCCTTCTATCGGAGCAGATGGAACAATATATGTTGGAAGTCGTGACAATAAAATATATGCATTAAACCCCGACGGAACACCTAAATGGAACTATACCACCGGAGGTTACGTTTACGGTTCGCCAGCAATTGCATCAGACGGAACCATATACATAGGAAGCTATGACAAAAATATATACGCATTAAACCCCGATGGAACAGTCAAATGGAGCTATACCACAGGAGGCTACATTTATGGCTCTCCTGTAATTGATGTTGATGGAACNATNTATNTTGGAAGNTANGACAANAATNTNTANGCNNTAAACCCNGATGGAACNCTNAAATGGANNTACACNACTGGNAANTATATCTATTACNGTNCACCNGCNATNGGGTCAGANGGNACNATTTACNTTGGNNGNTACGACGGNAANNTATATGCNCTAAANCCGGANGGAACNCTCAAATGGAGTTACACAACTGGAGCCAGGATTTACGGGGCCCCTGCAATTGGTTCAGATGGAACTATCTATTTTGGAAGTTACGACAAAAATGTTTATGCTTTAAATTCTGATGGAACTCTGAAATGGAATTACCTCACTGGAAACTATATTTATGGCTCACCAGCTATTGCAGCAGACGGAACTCTCTACATTGGAAGTTACGATGGTAAATTGTATGCTTTCAGTGATCCTTCTATTGCTCCTGTAGCAAGTTTCACTGCAGACGTTACCTCTGGATTTGAGCCACTGACTGTGCAGTTCAGGGACACCTCAAACAGCCACCCAAGTTCCTGGTTGTGGGATTTCGGAGACGGAACAACTTCTACAGAAAAGAACCCATCACACACCTACGCAACACCAGGCTCTTATTCAGTAAACCTCACAGTGACAAATGCAATTGGTAGCAATTCAACAGTTCAAAACAACTACATCACAGTCAGCAAACTGGAAGCGCCTGTTGCTAATTTCACATTGAGCAAAACTTCAGGGGACGCACCATTAGCTGTTGTGTTCACGGATGCTTCCAGTGGATTCGTAGCTACATGGGCCTGGGACTTCAACAACGACGGAGTAACTGACAGCGCAGTGAAGAACCCTTCGTACACTTACAACACACCTGGTAACTACACTGTTACCCTTACGGTTTCCAATGCCAAAGGAAACAGTACAAAGACTGATTCTATTGTGGTGACTACACCAGCACTGCCTGTGGCTGATTTTAATGCTACCCCAACATCAGGAGATATTCCCTTAAATGTGCAGTTCACGGACCAGTCTACAGGAGTAATTACCTCCAGGGCGTGGGATTTCAACAACGATGGAACCGTTGACAGTACACTACAAAACCCTTCCTATAATTACACTACCGCTGGCAATTTCACAGTAAATTTGACTGTGACGAATGCAGCAGGATCGGTTAATAAGATCAAGACGGATTATATCAGTGTTGCAGCAGTAGCAGCCCCTGTCGCCGAGTTTTCTGCATTCCCGACGTCGGGATATTCTCCGCTAACGGTCATGTTCAATGACACGTCAACCGGTTCGATCACATCGTATGCCTGGGATTTCAACAATGACGGCACAATCGACAGCACGATGAAAAATGCGACCTATACGTATACAAAAGGCGGTACTTACACGGTCAACCACACAGTTACTGGTTGGGGAGGCACTTCTTCATCTGTAAAGTCAGATTTAATATCGGTAACATCTGTATCTGATCTGCAGGTATCTTCCATCTCAACCCTCTACCCATATGACTATAACACGGTCACCGCCACGATCAAGAACAGTGGGACTGGAGATTCCGGTGCTTTCAAAGCCAACTTCACCGTGGATGGCAACACAACAACTATTAATGTGACTGAACTTGCTGCAGGGAGCACCACCACCATCAGTGTCACCGATCAAGTACACCGGAAATCCGGTGACACCGTCCCTATCGCGATCATGCTCGATACGGAAAATGCAGTTAATGAAACAAATGAAACAAATAACGAGTACTCCACGACGGCGACCGTTGCGGCACGGGACTCATGGTATGGCGGACGGTACGCTTACGGAACCGATCTCGAAACGACCTACTCTGCGGAAGGAAACATCGGCGTAGTCTTATCGAATGGTGGCACCACGTATTATGCCGGCAACCCTACCTATACAGCGGATGAGCTGGGCATCCCCGCAAATGCAACCATCAAGACTGCAAGGATGTATCTAGCCTGGACATGGTATGGGTACACCCCATATACGGTCAGCTTCAATGGCCACAGCATCGATGCACCTACAGTGCACTATACGGACGGCAATGACGGCCAGGATATGTACGACGTAACAGAGTACTTTGTCCCCGGCGCCAACAATACGGCAACCATCACTGGTGGTAATTTTGCCAGCTATGGCAGGACCCTTGTCGTCGTATACGAAGATCCAAGCCAGCCCTACCGGAAGATCTACCTCAATGAAGGGTACGACATTATCTATTACTCGGAAGGCTACGCCATGTTCCGAGGCATAAATACCACCGGCATGGGATCTGCGAAAGTTATCACCGTAACCCCCTCCGGCAGCGGGGACACAGGAGCAATCGGGTTCAACGGGCAGAGTATCTCGCTCGGCTCAAGCGGCGGCAGCGACCCGAACTTTAACTACTACGATGTCACAGGCGCAATCCAGAACGGCACCAACGAACTGAGAGCGGACCGGGCATCGTACTACTCTCTCTCAAATGCAATCCTATCTATAACGCAGGCTGAGGAGCCGGTCGCGGCTTTCACTTCGAATGTAACTAGCGGCAGTGCTCCGCTGACCGTGAAATTCACCGATGCTTCAACTGGTTCACCGACATCGTGGGCATGGGACTTCGACAACGACGGCAAGATTGACAGCACGGAACAGAATCCGTCGTATACCTACGAATCAGCTGGAACCTATACGGTAACCCTGACGGCAACGAACGATCTCGGCAGCGATACTGTGACCGTAAATGACTCTATTATTGTCACTCCGGCAACGGGTGCCCCAGTAGCAGGGTTCAATGCAACGCCGACTTCCGGCACATTCCCGCTGACAGTTGCATTTACGGACGAGTCCACAAACACCCCGACCAGCTGGGCCTGGGACTTCGACAATGATGGGACGGTAGACAGCACCGACCAGAACCCATCGCATATCTACGACTCGGCCGGCACGTACACAGTCACGCTCACTGCGACCAACGAGCATGGAAGCGACAGCGAGATGAAGACCGGTTATATCACGGTCAATACGATCTCAGCCGACTCCTTGCCCCTCATAACAGAGCAGAACGGCACCGTATCCGGCGACCTCTACGTCGGCTCGTTCCAGCCGGTACCTTTCGCGGACCAGCCTACCAGTGCAACAGTCAGGGACTTTGACCAGTCGTTCAACATCCCGGCGTTCACTAATGTCCAGTGGGCGAAGTTATACGTCAACGTGTACTCCGGCTCCGGTTCAGCCAACTGGCCGGCGCGAACCACGATTACACTGGACGGGAACGGCGACGGGACATACGAGACCATACTAGGTGTCGAGAATATGGATACAGAGAGCTATTCGGCGGATGGCACGGTCTACTGGTTGAACGATCACATGAACCGGGTGTACTCCGACTACGAGACGGATTATAATGTTACCGATCTGATCACATCAACGACACCGACAGTTCACATCAAGGTCGAGAAGACCGGTGCTAACTTCGACGGCCGGTTAAAGGCGGTTACCCTTGTCGTCGCGTACAACGATGGCGACTCAGATTCCGTGAAGTACTGGGTCAACCATGGCCACGACTGGATCAACGAGGGATCGTCGTCCACTAAATTTGCAACCTCCGGTCTCGCCACCGGCTTCACGAATGCAACGCTCTCCAACGTCGCGCTCTCTAGTTATGATGCCGGGTACACGTTCAATGGCGTCACGCAGGAAGGCGCCGACCCTGTTGCCCCGATCAAGTACTACGAGAACCACACCTGGTCAGTCACCGACGCACTTACCGCCGGGTCGGATAGCACGTTCAAGTATGCCCTGAAGTCCGGATCGTTCAAGACGACACTGGCGACGCTGACTGTGAAGTACCCCGCCTCCACGCCGGCAGCCCCGCTGGCAAACTTCAGCGCAAACGTGACAAGCGGCACGACACCGCTTGTGGTGCAATTCACCGACACCTCAACCAACACCCCAACTTCCTGGCTCTGGGACTTTGGCGACGGTGAGACATCGACAGAACAGAGCCCTATCCACACCTACAGTATGGCTGGAAATTACAGTGTAAAGCTGACTGTAACCAATGCCCGCGGAAGTGATGACGAGCTTAAAGCGGACTATATCACTGTTACCAGTGCTGCAGGTGCATCTCTCCCATGGCAGGATCCTTGCGAATCGCTTGACGGCTGGACCTGCACTTACTGTGGTCTTAATGACAAAACAGTCTATGAAGGTAATTACAGCATAGGCTGTGATCCGAGTCAGTTCACGTCCGGATACAATATATATACCTCAGCTGAAAGGACTATCAATATTCCAGCAGGAGCAAAGACTCTTCGATTTGATGCATTGTCTTTATCTACTAACTATGTCTACAACAGCTGGGTAAAAGTCTTCCTGGATGGTAATGAGAAGGTTTCTCTTCCTGTTATTCTGAACAACAAAAACTGGAAACGTTACGAGATTAACCTCACAGGAATAGAGCCTGGTGAACACACCTTCAAGATAGGGTCATATATGGACAGCTGGTGGGGAAATGCTGGATTCTATATCGACAACATCTGGGTTATTGCCGATGATGAGGTCCTCAGTACCGTGAATGTTTCTCCGGCTGAGGCTGAATTGCAGGTTGGTGACAACTTCACCTTGTCGGCCCAGGCAAGTACCCAGTACGGCGAGAGTCTTACAGATACCGTCTTTACCTGGTCCTCTTCGGATGACTCTGTTGGTAAGGTAGACAATGGTGGAATTTTCACCGCTCTCTCCGCCGGTAATGTCACAGTTAACGCCACTGCCGATGGTGTCACGGGATCTGCNACCGTATATGTGGCTTCTCCCGTTCTCCCAGCTCCAGTAGCCGCTTTCTCGGCGAACGTCACCTCTGGTGATGCACCACTCTCGGTGCAGTTCACTGACGAGTCAACTAACTCTCCAACTTCCTGGTTCTGGGACTTCGGGGACGGTACAAATGCTACCGAGCAGAACGTTTCACACACATACACATCAGCCGGTAACTATACAGTCAACCTTACGGTTGCAAATGCAGGTGGGAACGATTCTGAAGTAAAGACAGAGTACATTATGGTAAGTGAATCACTTCCTGGAGCTCCGGTTGCAAACTTTACTGCAAATGTGACAAGCGGTAAAGCACCGCTGACCGTAGAATTCACAGATATCTCGACTGGCTCACCGATGAGCAGGCAGTGGGATTTCAATAACGATGGAATTGTTGACAGCACTGAGCAGAACCCGATCTACACTTATGCTGCGGCCGGTACCTACACTGTCAACCTTACTGTAACCGGACCGGGTGGAAGCGATTTTGAGGTAAAAACTGAGTACATTAATGTCGCCAGTCCATCTTCAGCAAAGCCAGTAGCTGCTTTTTCAGCGTCTCCTACTTCAGGAAAAACACCATTAAAGGTTGCTTTTACTGATACGAGCACTGGCTCCCCAACTTCCTGGTTCTGGAAATTTGGAGATGGATCAAAGTCATACCTCCAGAATCCGACTCATAAGTATTCAAAAGCAGGAACATATACTGTTAACTTGACTGTAAAGAATGCTAAAGGCAGTAACACGGTAACAAAAACAGATTATATAAAAGTGATAACAAAACCGGTTGCAAACTTCACCAGCAGTGTCACATCAGGAAAAGTACCATTAAAGGTTGCCTTTACTGATACAAGCACAGGAATACCTGCTAAATGGATATGGGACTTTGGAGACGGATCTAAGTCATACCTACAGAATCCGACTCATAAGTATTCAAAGGCAGGAATCTATACTGTTAACTTGACTGTAAAGAATGCTAAAGGCAGTAACATGGTAACAAAAACAGATTATATAAAAGTGATAACAAAACCGGTTGCAAACTTTTCTGCGAATCCAACATCAGGAAAAACACCATTAAAGGTTACTTTTACTGATACAAGCACAGGAATACCCGCTAAATGGATATGGGACTTTGGAGATGGATCTAAGTCATTCCACCAGAATCCGATTCATAAGTACTCAAAGGCAGGAACATATACTGTTAACTTGACAGTAAAGAATGCTAAAGGCAGTAACACGGCAACAAAAACAGATTATATAAAAGTTATATAAAAGTGACAACAAATACAAAATCGGAAATATATTATGAAAACGAATAAACCTTAATTGAAAAATGATAAAAGAGATCAAGGCTAAAGGGTTAATATATTATTGAGAAAAACTGGCAAAACAACCCTTTAGCCTCATTAACCAGAGTTGAAAGCCAACTTTGGTTTGAAATTTTTAATAACTGGTGCCATGACCTAATCTCAGGTTAGCATGAAAGTGCGGAACAAAACTGGTTCATCATGCGTATTCTTCTTTTTCTACTCATAATCACATTTAAACCTTCGATGACAACTTTTTGGTTAGTTTAGGTACGATTTTGAAAAACCAAAATGTCGACAACTCACTGTAAACGAGGGCTCAATAGTCAAAAAAAAGATAGGGTAGAATACTTTTATTGGTTCTTCGTTGTTTTGTGTGGATATTCTCATAATGTACTCATAAAAACCAATGCGGTCTTGAATTGAAAATCATTTTATCCATAGAGAATGGTGAAAAGCCCTTTTATTTATTTGTTCTTGTTATTCGAAAAATATTATACGCGTTTAGATTCCTTCATCCGAATGAAAAATATCCTATTATGTATAAATAATAACATAAAAGGAAATAAATTATGAATAATATGTTACTAATATTTATATTTGTGTTAATTATGATGAATATAAATTAATATGTTCTTATTTATTTCGAAGAACTTAAATACTTCGTACTATTTATCTTTTTTGAGTTTCTCTGAAAAAGAAGACACTATCTTCAAAGCAGGGTTACACGTCTGGCCCTTACAAACTGATAATGAAAATAAAAGTTGTAATTTTGAGAAATTTGTTCATACAGCTTTTAAAAATTTTGTTTTTCATCTCAAAAAGAAGTATAAATTTTACAGAGTTGTTGAATTTTAGGAAGTTGAATCTGATCTGAAAATCATTCGTGAGGATAAATCTAAATTTCAAATTTACGGCAAAAAGGTTTCAATTTTTTTGTTTTCAGGAGTTTTTCCTCCAAATTTGAACAGATACAAAATAATTACGATTCAACCCGAACAGACCTTTCAGGCCCTTGCAAAGCTGGCCGCAATAACGGGAGTTTTGGGATAATTTCAGAAACGTAGGTGAATAAAAAGATGAAAAAAATATTTTTTATTCTCTGTATCGCTGCACTTCTGTGCATGATTGGATTAGTGTCCGCAACAGTGGCGACAGATGCTCCTGTCGCAAACTTCACTGCAAACACCACCAGCGGCACTGCACCTCTAACTGTACAATTTACTGACATATCCGCCAATGCAACCAGCTGGGCGTGGGACTTCAATAATGATGGCACAGTGGACAGCACTGAGCAGAATCCAGCATACACCTATAGCAAAGCCGGCATCTACTCGGTTAACCTCACGGTTTCCAATGCAGGCGGAAGCAATTCTGAGGTAAAGACCGAATACATAACCGTAACTTCAGCAGCGACGAACGACCTCAGCATAACTGGACTCGTCAATACTGTTCCAGGCTCTGCGGTTTTTGCCAAAGAATCAAACACCATAAAAGTTCTCAACATCATGAACACCGGAACTGCCAGCCTTTCTAACATTTCGGTAGCACTTTATGCCAGCGACGTATCCAATGGAANGGTTACATCAAACCGTAATTTCCTGGTCCCCCGAAACGACTCCAACCTTTTGAGGGACGTACGGTCCCACGGTGACACAAAGGCAACTTTTACGGTCCAAAGGAAGTTAGCGCCGGGCACGTGAAGGCCGCCTTTGACATGTAGCATCGCAAAAATGGTAACGGAGAACAGTTACCTGTATGGTCACTTTTCCTGTATACCGACATCGGAGAAGCTCTCAACAAGGTATTGACCTGAGTCTATGCGGGTTCAAGTGAGCGTGAAAGTAACTAACTTCTGCGCGAAGGACCAAGCAACCTTAGTGCTATCTGGTTGTTGTTCCCCACGAACCTATGTGACGTGGAAACAACATTCTTGATGGTATCCCTAAGGCAATGTTCGACAAGGCGTGGCAACTTGAACAGCCAATGGTAGCATCTGCGTCTAGGGTATAGTTAATTAGTCGTATGGGAGGTTTTAACCGAGGTCAGGGACAATCTCTCAGGGAAGGACACTCTCCGCAAAGGCAAGAGTTAACACAAAGGCAACTTCTTCTAAAGTTTGTTGCCCTATAGGTGGTCCTCAACCCAGGGTCCAAACATCCGCTTTATTTTCCTTCCCGGAAAAGTAAACACCTCGGCGACCCCTAACCTTCAAGTAGGACGTCCAGGTCCAAAGGCAAGACGGTCAGGTCGGCTGTCGGAAACATTCTTTCATAGTCCGACACAACCTCATGTCTTCCAATGGGACTTCCAGTATCCATACAACCACCACTAACAACGGAAAGCCGGAAAGGGTCATGTCTACGGAAACGGGAAATATTGGTAACCATAGACTCGCCAAAACCCCGGACGTGACGGAGAACGAACGAACAAACAGGGGAGCAACCAAAGTCCTTAGTCCAATAGTCCCAGTTTGTTGACGCGCACATTCAAATGCCATGGCGGAATTCCAACGCTTATCAACCCAAGTTAAATTTCTCAGGTCACCAAAACGAGGCGGACGTTCCCTACTTTAACGAACAACAGCAAAATGGCCTTTGGCA
>JGI20225J20221_1002316_pt1 | contig 14660 bp, 17 predicted proteins | sample BioMet4_FD_20221 | JGI IMG/M metagenome (IMG submission 20221) | reverse complement strand
ATCCTTTTCATATCATGCATGCCTGATATAGTTGGCTCCGCCACGATGAGAACCATATCCACACCACTGATCGAAGCAATAACCGGGCATCCGATTCCGGGGGAACCGTCAATAATTACCAAACCCTCACCCGGAGCTTCCTTTAACAGTTGCTGTTTCACTGCCGTAACCAATTTGCCTGAAGCACCGCTTCCCATCTTTAACTGCGCGGTTGAAAAAGCGGTTTCCTCCGATTTGTAGAGAGTTAAACTTCCGGACACATATTTAGAAAGTTGAATAGCGTGAACCGGACACAGTTCAACGCAAACTCCGCAGCCTTCACATTCAAAGACATCCACGCTGGCGTTTTTTATTGCTCCAAAGTGACAGTTTTGTTCGCAGAATCCGCAATTCATACATTTTGATCGATCAATTACCGCTTTTCCCAATCCAAAATAATCTTTTTCCATCGGAGTAGAGTTTTGTGTAAGTACCAAATGAAGATTGGGAGCGTCAACATCACAGTCTGCAAAGGCATGGCATTCACTCAGCTTAACAAGCGCGCCGGCAATTGTGGTTTTACCTGTTCCGCCTTTGCCGCTGAGAATCAGAAGCTGTTTCACGATGCAGCCTCCTTTGTAATACTTTTAAGCAGTTTTTGAAAAAGTTCCTGATACTGCCTGTCTTCACGTACTGCGATCAGTCCTTTTGAGTTGAGCCTGCCCAATTCCTCATCAAAAGGAATCTTCGCAAGGACATGAATCTGGTTGTCCGTACAGAATCGTTCAGCCGGATTTTCTCCGGACAAGCATTTGTTGAGTACCACGCCAAACGGTTTTTTGAACAGTTTCACAAGATCATAAACCATCGCCAGATTATGAACACCAAACAATGTTGGTTCAGCAACCAGCAGGCAAAAGTCAGCTTTACGGATACTCTCCATTACAATACAAGCGCTGCCGGGTGGGCAGTCAACAATTATGGTATCGGCATCGGGCAGCTTTTGTATCAAACCTTTTATAATCGGTACACCGGATTCTTCTCCTGTGTTAAGGCAGCCGGTCAAAGTTGATACACTGCCGGACTGACCTTCTTCAATCTCGCCGATTTTTCTTTCGCTTTTTACCAAAGCCTTTGCGGGGCACAAAAGGATACAGCCTCCGCAGGAGTGACACACCTCGGGAAAAACCATCAGTTGATTCAGAACATAAGCAAGTGCGTTGAATTTACAAAAATCCACGCAACGCTTACAGCCCAGACACTTATTTGCTTTTACTTCAGGTATTGTAACCCTAACAGGAATTCTATTACTAATCATGGGCTTCAAAAACAAGTGTCCGTTGGGCTCTTCCACGTCGCAATCTACATAAACGGCCTTTTCAGCGGCGCAGGCAAGATTCACAGAAACAAAAGTTTTTCCGGTTCCACCCTTTCCGCTGAGTACGGCTACCCTCATTTTTGTGTACCTACGTGATTATGAAATCCCGCATGAATTTCAGTCAGTGGCGACAGTGCACCGCTTTTGAACTTTGCAATATTGTCTTCCACAGAACCATCCTGTACTTTATACATTTTAATTCCTGCAGCATTTAGTACCTGTGCAGCATTTTCTCCGCAGCGGTAAGTAATCAAAGTTTCAGCTCCGCTATCCACAATGAATTGTGCAGCTTTAATGCCCGCACCGCCCTCGCTTTCTGCGGCGTGATTAGTTAAGAATTCATGCTTTCCACTTTCCGTATCGAACAGTACAAAAAGAGGGGTTCGCCCAAAGGATGGGCAAACAGGCGCGTTTAACGACTGGGTTTCTACAGGTATAATCAATTTCATTTTACATTCCTCCATATTACTTTTATTTTCTATTATCTTTTCCATGATCTCAGCCGCACATCCTACCAATTCGGCACAAGGACGTTTTTTATAGTATTCTTTTGTCCTTAGCTCCGGGATAGGACTGTCGGGTCCTGCGTTCAGCCCCAACAATTCTCTGCATACAATAGATTTGTTTTCTGCTTTGAATTGGGCCGCAAGTTCTTGTATTAGTTTATAATGTTCCGTCTTTGCTTTGTTGTCCTTCGGATCGGTATACCCATATTTCAATCCTGCCACCATAAACATGCCGCTGACTGCCCCGCAAACCTCGCGGAGTCTTCCCATGCCGCCGCCGAAAGAAGATGATAGTTTTAAGGCGGTTTCAAAATCAATATCCAATTCTTCACAAAAAGCGGCTACTACTGACTGTGAGCAGTTATAGCCCTGCTTAAACAGTTCCATTGCCCGCTGTGAATGGTTACTCAAATTACCCCTCCGTTTTAGCACACATCGTTTCAAGCTTTTGTACAGCATCCGTTAAATAGTCGTTGCTGAACCGTTCAAATTCACCCTTATCAACAAGCTGTGCCATAACCGGATCAATCGGCAGCCGGCCTAAGACATCTAAACCTAAATTTTGTGCCGTTTCCATTAATTTGCTTTCTCCGAATATTTTAATCTCTTTTCCGCAGTCCGGACATTTGACATAGCTCATATTTTCTACAATCCCCAAAACAGGAATGTTCATCTGTGTTGCCATGTTATACGCTTTTTTTACAATCATGGAAACAAGTTCCTGCGGCGATGTCACAATCACAATCTCATCCAGCGGAATTGATTGAAAAACAGTAAGAGGTACATCGCCTGTACCAGGAGGCAGATCGATAAACAGAAAATCCAAATCGCCCCATAAAACATCAGTCCAAAACTGTTTGACAACGCCTGCAAGCAATGGTCCTCGCCAGATAACCGGCTCTTCTGCATTTTCTAACAGCAAATTAATGGACATGACCCGAATGCCATTCTTTGTATTTTCAGGGAAAATACCCATTTCACTGGTTTTGGCTTGTCTGCTGATACCAAACATTTTCGGAATCGAAGGGCCTGTGATATCGGCATCCAAAATTCCTACGTGATGTCCTTTCCTGTTCATCAGAATAGAAAGCATTGCGGTAACCAAGGATTTCCCAACTCCGCCCTTGCCACTAACGACCCCGATCACTTTTTTGATTGAATTAAACTCATGCGTTTTCTCTAAAAAGCTATCAGGATTTTTTTCACAGCCGTCACAGCATTCTTTGCTGCATCCGCTGTCTGAACAGGCTTTCTTATTATCAGGCATATTTTTACCTCCAATTTTATGATATATAATTTTTGTGCATCTACTCAGTTACAAGAGAGCATCTGTAAAACGTTCACGATCAAAGAAAGTTAATTTGAGAAAANTCAATNTNGCCNTNANNGTCAACTAATTTTGCATCGGCATGAACATATTCAATCTTTCCGATGAACATCTCATGTGAGCCCGTAACAATAGAATCAACCACTTTGCATTCAATATTCACAGGGCAATCCATAAGAATGGGAGCGTTTACTTTTTCGCCTTCCTTCAGCGCGACATTCATTACTGCAAGTTTATCTTCATCGCGTTTACTGTGGCTTCCCAGGTAATCAAAGGTTTTCTGATAATTTTTATCCACAAGGTTTACCACAAAGCATCCTGATTCTTTGATCATCTGATAGGAATATCTCGTTGGAACAATGCCGACCATAACCATTGGCGGATCATAACTGCAATTACCGCAATAGGCTACCGCCAGTGCATTGTTTTCACCGTTTAATCCCCGGCAGGAGACAAGCACCTTAGGCGCGGGCTGTAGACAGGATTTCATATTTGCTGTACTTTTTTCCATTTCAAAAACTCCTTTACTGCTTAAAAATATTTATTTTATTCTATAATTCCAAAGAATTTCCTGTATAGAATACATGGCAGCGGCTTCCTAAAAGCCGCTTCATTTCAGAAATTGCGAAAATACCCGTGCAGTGAAGAGGCACGACGATCTGAATATCAAAATTCAGCAAATACTGAATCGTATTTTGCAAGCGCATGGGGCTTACGTTCTCTAAATGCATGCCAGCCGCCAGTGAGTAGATGCATCTGCCAGGGAACAGCTCTACGGCATACTTTAAACAATTAATAACACCCGGATGACTGCATCCTAGAAAAACAGAGAGCCCTTTTTCGGTATCAAAAATAAGCATTTGCTCATCTTTCATCAGATCCACTGCTTTATTCTTTTCGCTTCCAGTGTAAAAGCCTTTCGGTGCTGCTTCAAAATCTGTTGTACTTGGTATTTCTGCACAAAGAGTGATTCCAGTGGCAATGTCTGTCCTTTTACAGTTAAATACAACCTTGCTCTCCCTAAGTAATCTTAGATTTTCTCTTGATATCTCCCGATTTCGCAGTATTTCACAAATTCATCCAGAGCAAATGCGGGTTGGGGCGGCATCCAGTGCCGATTCCCGCGAAAAATGGGTAAGGCAAAGCCAGCGTCAAGTGGTTTCTTGATGACAGGCCATACGGTAAACCACATTTCCCGCAGCAGCGAACCTCCCATGTCTAACAGGGTCGTAGCCCTCAATTCCTTCGTTCCGCTTGCCCACAAGGTGGTGTCAGTCCTGCTCCTGCACCGAGTCGTTGCTCTGATGGTTAATTTCAATGACCGACTACCGGCTCTGTTTGTCTTTGCAAAAGGTTGTTTGTCGGAAGCCACATTGCCTCTCCGCGACGCTTCAGGGAGACGCTTCCCGTAAAGGGTTATGCCGCTTTCTGCGGCTGGTTTCTATGAATATCGGCAAGCAGTTTTACGGGATCATAGGCACAGCCCTTTGTGGTTACTGCATAGAATACCCGGATCAGCTTGCAGCTCATAGCGATGATGGATTGTTTCTTCTTCAGGGGATTGTTTGCTCTGGTGGTGTAATAGTGGTGCAGGCTTCGGAACTCCGCATTGTTTTTAGCGAGCGAGATTGCCGCACGAAACAGGCTGGCGCGAAGTTTTGCCCTGCCGCGTTTACTAATCGCCACCTGCCCTCGGTGCTTGCCTGAACTATTCTCTGTAATGGCAAGCCCGGCCAGCTTTTGGATCTGCCGCGGGGAATCAAAGCGCCGGATATCTCCAGTTTCAGCGAGAATACCAGCCACCGTTACCAGCCCCACGCCATTGATTTTTAGCAGCTCAGCCACTTCCGGCAACCGTTCACAAAGAGCTGTAACAATCACCATGATTTTCTCGTACTGCCGGAGTTTCGCGTCGTAATCCTCCAGCAGCAGGTTTAGCTCCATGTGGGCCGCCGTGCTGCCTTCTGTACATCCCACACTGTTCTTAGCAGCCTCATATGCCCGCTGCGCACGTTTCTTCCCAACGGCGCGTAACTTCATTTGCCGCCAGATCTTGTTGATGCCGTCCGGTCCCAGTTCCACCAGATCGTTGGGCATGGGAGCCGTTTTCAGCAGCGCCAGACTGCCGGTACCTGTGAAACTTCCAAAAACGGTCTTGTGCTCCGGAAAGTAAATCTTCAGCCATCGCTGGATTTGATTCTTTGTTATGGTCAGTTCCCGGAGGATACGCCAACGGCAATTCATGGTCACTCGAAGTTCCGCATACAATCCTTCCGGAAGGTACGGTTCAATGCAGCGTCCTTCCAACACCAGCTTGGCGATGGTTTTGGGGTCCTTCCGATCGCTCTTACTGGGATGATTGTCGTCCAGTTCCTTGCTGCGTTTTACGTGATATGGATTGACCAGCACTAATTTTGCACCATTGTTTTGCAGATACACCGCGAGGGTAAACCAGTAGTGCCCTGTCGGTTCTGCGCCGACGACCACATGGTCTTTCTGTTCGTTCATGGCCAGTTCTGATGCCCAGCGCGTGAATTGCTGGAATCCCTCTGCGCTGTTTTCGAAGCTGATGACCTCTCCGAGCTCCAGACCGCGCCAGTCGAACGCTCTCGCCCAATGTGTTTCACTGGCAATATCCACGCCAATGACCATTGTCGTTTCTGTGACTTGACGAATCTTCTCGTTCTGTGTTAAACTCATTTTGTTGGTACTCCCTTCAATCTCAACGTACGTTTTTATTAGGGCTATGACCCTGTGTGTACTTTGATTGTAGGGAGTTCCTTCTTTTTCTGCAAACCTTAAATTTTACCCTTTACAGGAATGCTCCTCATAACTACAAATCAGGTATTATGGACTTATGCCCATAATTTATATTTTAGTACAATTATGAGCATATGTCAATATTTCGACTAAAATAATTATAAAAACCAAGGTCAGAAAGAGGTTCCAGCTTTCCAACCTTGGTTTGCTTCTATATTCCAAATACTACTCATCGCCTATGCCATAGCGCCAGCAATTTCTTCGGCAAAACTTGCCTTTACAGTTCTTGCCGCAGGTCACTTTTTTAGAGCCGCAGGACGGACATGCATATTCACCGTTTTTTATCGGTTCTAAATTTTCATAGCTTTCCATCCATTCCTTACCGCAGTCAAGGCATTTTACAGGACATATATTGCGTGTGAAATTACCGCCTTCCACGTGAATGGTTTTTCCGTTAATTAAGCTATCTGCAATTTTTTCCCTCGCAGATAAAAGGATACGCTGGAAAGTCGGGCGGGATACCTCCATCTTCTCGGCACACTCTCCCTGCTCTAATCCCACTAAATCTTTCAGGCGTATTGCTTCCAGTTCTTCCAATTTCAGTATATTCTCTGGTACTTCCGCAACATCAGTTTCCGATGGGATAAAGTAGGGAATTGTAGGAATATTCTCAATTTTTCTCCATTTAGTCGGTCTTGCCAATTATATCAACTCCATTTTTTCAGCTTGATTCAACATACTTCCATTGTATTTAAAAACATATTCATTTAAATCAACACCCAACTTTTGTGATATCATAGGGCACTTCGCTTTCAGAAGAAAAAACACTTGTCTTCCAACATCCGAAAGAGCTTCAAAATTACCCTGTCCTTTACTGATTACAATATCCGCGCTGTTGAATATATTTAAAAACTCCGCGCTACACTCATCAAGAATTGCACCCGGCGCATTACAGCCTGTGGAAATAATCTTGGTACAATCACCCAGCCCGGAAGCATAAGCTACTGCGACAGTAGCATCGTTAATGATCGGCTCACTTCTAACTGCATATGTAACATCAAGAAAGGAAAGATGCTGCGCTAATATACGGTCGAATACTGTTTCACCGGCATTATCACCAATGATCAAAAGGCTCTTCGCTGTTTTCAGTTTGTTTTTAAAGAGNTCAAGATNGCATACTGAGAACTCTTTTTCCAGTTCTTTTTCGATACAGTCTTCCATATTTACATTATTACTGATTGCGGAATCAATAATATTTCCTGTAGCAGCTATTTTCAACGCCCAGCAGAGGTTGTTTTGCTTCTTTTGCAAAAAGCGTTCAAGCATGGGATAAGCCCTTTTTGCTGCCGCTACATCTCTTTTTTTTATTTTTTCATAAGGATCGTAAACACCGGTAGCCTTTTTCACTGCATAATGAATGGCTCTAGCAATATCCGGTGAAGATTTATAGTTCTTATAATCTGATAGAATCTTAATGGAATCTTCCATTATTTTCTCCTGCAAATCAAACTTATCCGTTGCCATGCGAGAGGCTTCAAGCGCTTGTCTGAACATGCAGGGCAGGCAATCAATCAGTATTTTCATGGAATCCCCTTTGTGATACATATTATGTGACTGAACATCATTCATTTATTTTTGCTGATTATATAGTTTATTTTTATAATAACTATCTGATAAATAAATCGCACCTAAGGGATTATGCGCTAAAACTCTGTCCTTTACAGCAAATACGGTAATTGGAGCATCGGAATATTTGATAAACAGGGAATCATGTCCAACACACAAACCCAACATGATATTCAATTCCGTCTGGGCTTTATTCAGAAAAGCCGCCTGCCCGATCGGATTGCACATTGGTTCGTAAGTTCCTGGACGATTCTTTTGAGAATCCTTAATACCCAGAAATTCTTTTGGGATACTTCCGTTTTTACAGATTACAGAGGATATTTCAAAGCCCTGATCCTTTAGGATGGAGCAAAAAATCTCCGCTTCTTTGCAAAGGCCAATGCAAAAAGCGACCCCTAACTTATGAAACCTGCATTTATTTGCAAAATCAATAATTTCTTCTAATCTTGTTTTTCTACAGTATCCTTCTGACTCTACCAAAGCGGAATGATAAGCAAGTTTAGAAATTTCCGGATCCTGATACTGTTCCTTAATTTTTTCTAATTCATCTGTGTCCCTACAGGGACAATTTAGAGGAGCGTTTTCTAAGTCTCCTGTTCTGCAAGAATGTTTTTGGCAAGATGCGCACGTATACATGTTCATTCTTCTTTCTCTTCATGTAGTAAAATAAAATGACCAACATTTCCATTATGTTAGCTCAATTATGAGCATATGTCAATATTAGCAATTCTTTGGAAAATTTACATCATATGCCAACGATTACTTATTACTAATTTTCTTTCTGTAAAATTTTTTCCCTCATATAGAAATGCAAGCAACTTGCCTTGATCCATTAACTTGGCTAGGATCGATTCTTCCCCGAGCAGCTCACCGGTAATATCTTCTCTGACCGGACGCACCGACGCGATGCTTAACAGATCATCCGCAATAAAATGTCTTCCAGCTTGTAAAACTCACGTCTATTAGCCTGCATTCTGTCTGTTCTTCCAAGTTGACAATAAATACAGGAATATTATTGATTCTAATACTTTGATCCAAACGTCTTGATGGTACGGTTCCATATACAATCATTTATTTTTATCTTCCTGCTTTTGATTTATTATTGTTCCGGGTATCACTTTATCAATAAACAAAATTCCATTAAGATGATCAATTTCGTGACAAAATGCTTGAGCCAACAGTCCTGATCCTTCCAACTCAACAGATTGACCTTGCTCATTCAAGGCTCTTACAATAACCTTTTCCGGACGTTTTACCACACCATAGATATCCGGAATGCTAAGGCATCCTTCCATTTCCTGTTGTTCACCAATTGCTTTAACTATCACCGGATTAATCAGTTTAATAAGTCCGGTTCCATCGTCAATGACTACAACCCTCCGCAAAACACCTACCTGGGAAGCTGCTAATCCGGCACCATTAGCCTCATACATAGTTTCAGCCATATCTTCAAGCAATGCTAGTATTCTGCCGTCGACTTTCTCAACAATTCTTGCCTTTTTTCGTAAAATATCATCAGTTCGATAGTTCATGATGTTCCGCAAAGCCATATATATCTACCTTTTCATAAAAAATTAATTTATGCGAAAAAGGCAGAAACAATCTACCTTGTTCGCATGAGTAAGAGCTATTCCGTGTCTTCCTTCAAATCAGAAAGACGCTTTTTTACCTGTTCAAGCTGATTTCCCAAAAATTCCGCCTGTCGGCTTAAAATCTTCTTTTCATCAACAGTCGAATTATATATTCCAGCGTATTTTGGGGAACCAACACGTACACATCTCTGCTTTCTGGTCGCGCAGAGAGCTCTGCTAAATCCACGTCTGCAACCAAATCCACCTCGTCCTATCTTTGACTCCATTCCCATAGGGCCGGTTCCATCTCCTCTTGGCATGATTTTCACTTCCTGTTCTAAAAAAGCTTTAGTTGTTTTGCAATATCAACTGAATGTATTTTCGTTTTGTATTCAGAAAGTTCCAGCAGGGCCTTTAAATAGTCCTCTTTAGAAGGAGTTATTTTTTCTGTTTTAATATTGCTCGTCACTCCTCGCTAAAAACCTCTTGTCATTGATTCTGCTATGCACGCGCCACAGCCAGTACATTTTTTCGTTTACTTCTAAGTTATAATTGTTATCTTATACCCATAACTATAATACCTTAGTTATGGGCATATGTCAATAAATAGTGCAAAAAATATATTTAATAATTATCATATAACTAAAAAAGAGAGCTATAAGCCCTCTTTTGCTAATTATTCTATGACTACTTTTGTACCCTTTGGAATATTATCATAAATCCATTTTGCATTTTCAATTGAAAGCCTTATACAGCCGTGAGAAGCACGGCTTCCCAATTTAGCCGCTTCTACCGCATCAATCGTTTTATTTTTATCAAAAGGTACGCTATGAAATAAATAATCCCCATCAAATTGAGTCCAGTAACAAGCACCCTCCTGGTACGTTTTGCTGAAAAAGGATTGTCCTCTTTCCTTAATAGTAAAAGTTCCAACTGGGGTACCATCCTCTTCTGTTCCTGTTGAGCAAATAAAGCTTTCTACAGTTTGATTATTAGAATCATAAACAGTTACATTTTGTTTGGAAAGAGTCACTTTTATCCAGAGCGGCTTTTTTGCATCCTGTAAAGTTAACTGACTGGTTTGACTGGAGGACTGATGTTTATTTTGCTCTGAATTTTCTATAGCATGACTCGATTGATTTGTAACTCGTTTGAAGTTTCACTCAAACATGAAACAGTTCTGCTAATTTTACATCATTAAGATTTACTCCAATGACACACAAACGGCCTGTATAGTCAGGAGCTATGGGCTTAAGTTCAAATTCTTCCGGAACAAAATCAAACTGCACCCAGTTTTTTTCATCAATTGGTATGATACCTTTTGCACGTAATACGGTTCCGAACCTATCAGAATCGGATAACAGTTTCAGGGCATCCTTGATTTCATGTTCGGAGAATATATGCGGAGTTTCAATTCCCCAGTTTTCAAACACATCAGCAGCATCGTGGTGATGTGTTTCACAATCACAGTGTTCATGTTTGTGCTCATCGCATGAACAGCCATTATGTTCATTCTGATGTTCTGCATGAGCGCAGGAATCATGAACATGGCTATCCTGCTTACACACCTTGACTTTAAGTGGAATTTTACTCATTAACGAGATTGAAGTATCCTGTTCTGCAACGGATATTATTGTTTCGGCGGTTAATTCATCCCACGAAGTTGTAATAATATTCGCAGTCTGATTGCGGCTTTTGATGTCTTTTACAACTTCTGACAGTTTTTCTTCTTTGAGATTTTGAGTCCTGCTCAAAATAATCGTTTTCGCATACTCAATTTGATTACTGAAAAACTCAGAAAAATTCTTAATATACATCTTGTATTTGATAGGGTCAACAACTGCGGCACATATATTCATCTCACTATCAGACTGATTGACTGCCTTTTTGCAGGCAGTGATAATATCTGAAAGCTTACCCACACCGGATGGCTCTATCATAATTCTGTCCGGCTGAAACTTGTTTAATACTTCCTTCAAGGCCGCGTCAAAATCCCCCACCAAAGAACAGCAAATACAGCCTGAATTTATTTCTTTGATGTGAATTCCCGTATTTTTTAGGATGCCCCCATCAATTCCGATCTGCCCGAATTCATTTTCGATTATTACTACTATTTCAGAAGATAAATACCCATTTAATAATTTTTTTATTAGAGTCGTCTTTCCTGCGCCTAAAAATCCAGATATAATATCAATTTTTGTACTCATCGTTATCTTTCCCCAGTCTAAAATTTTTATAGTAAGCTAATTTTAATTGATAATAAATAAATATGGCGTTCGCCCATCAAAAATTGGTGAACGCTATATTAATAAGCACTAAATCCAATTCTACTATTTAACGCATTTCAAAAATAGGATTGATTTTTGAAGATGTATATCTCCTCTTGCATATAAGCTTTTCAATTTACATTCAACATCTTTTTCTGTATAAAAGGGCGGACAAAACATATTGGTGTCTCTCTCAATATGTTCTACAATTAAATCTGCCTGTTTACTTTCCCCACGAATATAACAACAAGCACAAAAGATCCCTCCGCTTTTCAGAACTCTATGCATTTCTTTAAACGCTAAGTCTTTGTCCTCAAATTGATGGAAACCATTGACTGACAGTACTAAATCAAAACTTTCATCTTGAAAAGGCAGATGGTTTGCAGAAAACTGTTCCAATTTTATATTTTGTTTAATTTTTTGTTTTTCTTTATCCATCTGCTTATCCCCCCTAATAAAAAAGAAAGAACTGCCTGCCGGGAAAAGCCCAGAGGCAGCTTTTTCAATTTCTCACATCAGCACCTCAGTCACATGCTTTACCAAAAGTATTTTAATACGTAAAATAAATGTAATCTTCCTTTGCCTTATCGGCTTTTTCAATTTTTGTTACATAACATACCGGCATGGTTTGATCTTGATAATTTTCTATTTTGATTTTCCCTGTAACCCATACCCAGTCATTATCTTTATATTGTGAGACCTTATCACTGCGGCACAGGATTCCGCAAGGCTGTAGGTCGGCAGCACAGCAAACCATGGCATACCGGGCCGGCACAATTTCATTTTTTGCAAAAGTGCTCATGCGGAAAACCTGGCCTTTCATCTTGATGGTTTTCCCTTCATATTTTTTCATATTTTCATTAATATCGGTATACCAATTGGCAAACTGCTCATCGCTGATGGTCATGACTCCGTTTTTATCCTCCTGGGGTGCCGGTGAAGAAGGAGAAGTAGAAGTATCAATTCCAATATCATCTTCAGAAGATGCGCTGTCCGGTATCACCACGCCCTTGTCCTGTGAAGAAACGCAACTTTGTGCGAAAGAACTGGCGTTTTGTGTTCTACCCGCTGAAGTCCCGAAAGAAATTGCCTGACTTTGCACCACCCCAACAGGAATTATTACAGCGGTAATCATCGGAACAATTAAAAGAATATTTTTCAGTGGTCTGGCATTGTGCTTTGGCGTAAAAGAGAACCGCAGCATAAACACTGCAATCGCGAACAGCGCGGCGGCAGCAAACCAGAGAAAGCCGTACAGGCGCGGATGAACGTAGTTGGATGCCTTCCGTGAAATAAGAGCGTAAACAAACAAAGCGGAAAGTATAAAGCAAATTACCACCTGAAACAAAAGCTCCGAGTTTGCCCTTCGTTTCATAATGAGCCCCCTTTCAGCATTGCGGAAAACAGCAAAAACACTGGGAATGCAATCGCCAGTAAAATTATAGTCAGCCGCATAATAAATCTTTTTTTGAAAGTGCTGCTCATCATGAATAAATTTGTCAAATCAAGCATGGGCCCCATGACAATAAACCCCATGACAGCAGCGGTAGGAAAAATATTCAGAAAGCTTCTGCCAATAAATGCGTTGGAAGTAGAACACACTGACATAAAAAAAGCCGCCAATAGCATTAGAGCAATCGGTAAAACAACCTTAGCACCCGTACCGCTGAAAAAAGATACGGGAATTGACTGCTGCAAAATGGAACATGTTAAGGAACCGATCACGATGTATCGACCCATGTTGAAAAACTCCTGACCCGCTATCAAAAAAACCGATTCTATTTTTCCTTTTGTTCCGCTATTCTGAATACCGGTTGTTATTGAGGTGCAGGAGCATGTGACGGTGGAAAAAGCAGTCAAAACATTCCCTGATTTAATATGTATTACACTTAAAACGAAACCCGCAAGAAGTGCGACCAGTGCACCCAGGCCAATGCGGCACAGAGCATACTGAGGCTGCCCCGGAAACGCATAAAGTGTAGACAAGATAGTAACCGGATTCATTGCCGGAGCGGCTAGCATAAAAACCATTGCCTGTGGAAGCGGAACTCCCTTTTGTGTCAGACGCGAAGCGATTGGAACAATACCGCAATCACAAATTGGAAAGAAAAATCCCAGTATCAGCGCCAGAGGAATTCCAAGCCACTTATGCCCGGTGAAAATCCGCACAAGAGTTTCGTCCGGAACGAACACCTGCAAAAAGGCCGAAACAAACGCGCCGATTAACAGGAAGGGAACAGCCTGCATTAGAATGCCAAGAAAAATCATGTTAGTGCTTTTAATAAAAGAAAACACGTTATAATAGAGGGGTATCGTAAAGATAAATAAGTAAATACAGATAAGAGATATCATAACGCTGATACGATTACGGCTGCGAATATGGTTTTCTTTTTGGATTTCTTCCGGCTTTAAGAAGGCTTCAAGATATTGATCTGCTGATTTGTCATTAAAAAGAAGCTCTGCGTCACGGTTATTGTTTTTTACGCCCGCTTTTAATGTATTAAAATTTCCAACACAACGGTTAAACATCACTGCATCGACGTTGTTTAATTGATTCAGCATCAGAGTCCCTGTGTTTTTCATGTATAATTCAAATGTACTTGCGTCAGCGCAAAACAGGATTTTATCAATTTTATAATCATCAGGCAGACGCACGCGCAGTAATTCCTCAATCGGCCAGGTACCGTTATATTCCACTAAAATCAAATCCGGTTCAAGTTCAGCCTTGATTTTGGCGAACAGTTTCGCACGAATTTTATATGACTCCTCAATCTGATCCAAAACCACACTTTTGTTTTTCATCGTCGAAGCTCTGAATTCCGTTATCCCTTCTTCGCATTGCAGGATCAGAATCTTGTGGTACTGCTCCATATAATCCTGTTCTAAAATGTGCTGGATCAAGGTGGTTTTACCACTTTCCAAGAAGCCGCATATCACTTCGATTTTCGTCATATTTTCACCTAAAACATTGTGGCAAAGCATATTTTTCAAATTTATTATAAAAAAATGCCTATGTTTTGTCGCTATCGTTTTTCTTTCCTATCAGTGTCGTTCCTTACAAAATATTAGTCGTTCAATCTGTGAAATGATGCTATATGCAAATGATTATCATTTACATATAGCATCATTCTAATTGTACTCTTCAATTTTGTCAAGGCATTAATTTTTTATACGGCTACGCCCTGTCGGGTGTCAATCATCACGCTCTGCGGCAGACAGGCCACTTCCGGCGTATCAAGGATGCCG
>JGI20225J20221_1002313_pt3 | contig 14695 bp, 9 predicted proteins | sample BioMet4_FD_20221 | JGI IMG/M metagenome (IMG submission 20221) | reverse complement strand
ATTTGTTTTCACGAACTGGTTATAACATTCGAAGAAGCCGCCTTTGCGCGAGAAGGGGGCGAATTTTTCAAGGGCTCAATCTATTTTGAAATCAAGCTGACACACTTTTATTTGATAGGGCAAGTCAGGATAGAGGCTTGAGCTGCAAGAATAGTTAAATGCGACGGGCTGTTGGATGCGTCAAATAATCTTTGACCATTCTCAACAAAATGAATTTTTTCCTTCACCAGGCCTCGGAGTGAAAATATCTCTGAAGTTACACGGTTATTGCCTTGCTCGTTTCTTTTTTTTGACAAAAAAAAAGGCAAGAGGCATTAGTCTGCTGCAAAGGCATGGCTTGTTTTCTTACAGTAATATGCAAGGGAAGTCGATTTGCTGAAGGCCGCTGTCCCATTTGGGCCAGTTTTGAAACCGTTAATGTCTCGGAGCCTTTGTTTTGCCAATGCTTTATATGCGATATTACACAGGATTATTCATCACTGTCTCCTGGATAGTTTACTATGGTTCGATCCCCCACCCCCCCACCCCCATAAAATTTGACTTGACAAATTCAGCCATCTTTCAATGTCGCTTGCGGAAGGCGTAGCTGCTCGTATCGTCTTGCGCCCCGGATACGTTTACTCGTTTTTTGTGCCAGTAAACTACCGCTGTGGCCAAAAATAAGCGAAAAAAGTCTAATAATATATTGGCATGCTGTGTTTCACAAAAACAAACTCCCGCTCTGGAAATTCCGAGACATAATACTTTATATATTACTTATTATCCGGAGCAAAAATGAATTATTACATTATCTTCAAATAATCTTTTATCTGCCTCTTTGCTTCATGGAATGCCTTTCACAAAGGAGCGGTGGATACTGCCGACAGCAATGCAGGCTCAAATTGAAATAAACCGGATTTAAAGGGCAGCCTTTCAAAGTTTTTTCATAAACGAAGTAATTGAAACGGCTGCCAAGATAAATCATATTCACCAAATTCAGTATAATGAATCATCTCCAGTTTCTTTTCAAGAATATTCTGAGCAAAGTATGTCATAATTGTTCCTACGCCAAAAAAGAGGCCGATGAATGTTCAAACGCCGACTTTGGAAACAATATTTAAAGACAGATATGGAAATTTACCAATTTGCCTTGGGTGGGGAATGATTCCATACCGTCCCGGCTGCAAAAGGAACATCCGTCTTTGGAGAAAGGGCAGGCGTGCTTGCAAAACTGTGCAGGCGTAACTTCTGCCAAAATTTCGCTTCCTTCAAATTTTGTTATAGTTACCGAGCGCTCTTTTCTAACAACCTGTTTCCGCCTCGCGGAGTATTCAAAAAAAACACTTTCAAATTTCTTTACGCAAAGGACAGAAATTTGATCGGGCAGAACCTCGTTGAGAAGGCTCACACAGCAGGGGTATATACGAGTACCCCGTGTGGGTATGAAAGGAGAGCTTGCCCTCCGTGGTGAAGTCCTTGATATTTATATGCCCGGCGAAGAGCTTGCGCATCGAATTGTTTTTGACTTCGATGTGATTGACCAAATAAAAACTTTTGACGTTGAATCGCAGTCAACAAAACAAAACCTAGAAAGCATACTTATCTATCCCATGAAGGAAGTGGTGTGGACAGATGAGCTTGCTGAAAAACTTGAAAAATTATTTGATAAAGAAGACGCAGAAGGTATTGAAAACGATTATGCCTCATATGACGAAAAGAAAAGAACAAACGGTTTTTCCGATGTTGATGAAAATCAGCAGAAATCGACACAACTTAATATAATACAAGAAAATATTGATAAAACAAAAACACAAGACAAACGTTCAGTAGCTCAAGATTCAACCGTACATCTCTCTTTGTCTACTGAAGCGAAGAAGGCAAAAGAACGCATACTTACCGAACTCGAAGTCAACCATGAAACAGAAGGCGAAGAATTGTTTTACGGGATGCTTTGGGATAAGCAATATTCAATTCTTGACTATGTTTCTGAAAGTACCTGCATTTTTTATCTTGACTATGACCGCCTTTGTAACGGACAGTTGCTTCTCGAAAATGAATTTGCCGCTTCGTATCGCATCGCAAGACTTTCGCTTCCTGTTTTTACCCCTGACGACATGCTTTTTACATTCAAGAAGATAATACAGAAAAAAAACAAAGCTATAAAATTCAGGACACTTGATGCGCCTGCAGAAGAAAAAAATGAAACGCAAATAAACATTGCCTCGGAGTCACCGCAAAGTTTCTTTGGAAATATTACGTATTTTAAAGAGCAGCTTTCTTCGTTGCAGAATGACGGCTGGTCAATATATATTTACGCTGACAATGAGAATCAGTCGCTGCGAATTCAGGAAATTGTAAAAGAGTATATTTCGCCAAAAGCTGATGATGTTGTTCCGCTTTCTGTCGTACCAAAGGCGCTGTCTGCAGGATTTTCCATTGTTGAAAAGAAAATACTTGTCATACAGGAAAATGAAATTTTTGGTAGAAAAAAGCAAGTTCCAAAGTCTATCAGAAAGGCAAAATCGGCGGTCATTGATACTTTTGTAGAGCTCAATCCAGGAGACTATGTTGTTCATGTAAATTACGGCATCGGACTTTTCAAAGGCATAGAGCGTGTCAAATCACTTGGTACAGAACGTGATTATATTAAAATTGAATATGACGATGAAGAATTTGTCTTTGTGCCTATTGAGCAAGTCAATATGGTTCAGCGGTATATTGGCAGCGAGACTGAAAAACCGCGTCTTGATCATATTGGATCAAAAAGTTGGAGTGCGCGCAAGGCAAAAGTACAAAAAACGGTAGAGGAACTTGCAGAAAAACTTATCGACTTATATTCAAAACGAAAAGCGTCTCGGGGATATGCTTTCCCCAAAGATACAGAATGGCAGGCGGCTTTTGAGGCTGCATTTCCGTATGAAGATACTCCGGATCAATTTTCTGTTACCCAGGAAGTAAAGGCTGACATGGAACGTCCTGTTCCTATGGATCGTCTTGTCTGCGGAGACGTCGGGTATGGTAAAACTGAAATTGCAATGCGGGCATCGTTTAAAGCGGTGATGGGCGGCAAGCAGGTTGCGTTTCTTGCTCCGACAACAATTCTTGCCGAGCAGCATTATGATACATGCATTGAACGGTTTAGAAATTTTCCTGTGCATATCGCGCAACTTTCAAGATTCATACCGCCCGCTGAACAGAAAAAAATTATTGCAAAAGTTGCAGCCGGCGAAGTTGATATCCTTATCGGAACACATCGCATTCTGCAGAAAGACATTGTCTTCAAGGATCTTGGACTGCTCATCATTGATGAAGAGCAAAGATTTGGTGTCAAAGACAAAGAAAAACTCAAGGAACTCAAGAACAACATTGACTGTCTGGCAATGAGCGCAACACCTATTCCAAGAACACTCCACATGGGCTTGTTGAAAATACGTGACATGTCGTTGCTCACCACACCTCCGCAAAACCGCCATCCTATCGAGACAACGGTTTCAGAATATAACAGCGATAAAGTTGTAGAGGCAATACGGCGTGAAGTTGCAAGGGGCGGACAGGTGTTCTATCTTCATAACCGTGTGGAAACGCTTGAAGAAACAAGGCGCAACCTTGAGAACCTTGTTCCTGAAATGATCATTGAAACGGCACATGGTCAAATGACAAGTGATGAACTCGATGACATCTTTAGAAGATTCAAAATGGGTGGATTCAATGTGCTTGTTTCAACAACAATTATTGAAAATGGAATTGATATTCCAAATGTCAACACCATCATTATTGACAGGGCGGACATGTATGGCGTAAGCCAGTTGTACCAGCTCAGAGGGCGGGTAGGCCGCAGCGACAGGGTTGCATATGCATATCTCTTTTATCCGGAGAATAAATCGCTCAGTGAAGTTGCCATGAAGCGTTTGCAAGTAATCAGTGATTTTACCGAGCTAGGCTCTGGATTTAAAATTGCCATGAAGGATATGGAAATCCGTGGCGCCGGAAATTTACTTGGCAAAGATCAAAGCGGTGACGTGTATGCAGTTGGTTTTGAAATGTACTTGCAGCTGCTTAATGTTGCAATAGAGCGCCTAACTAATCAAAACTGGCATGCGCCTGATGAAGTATATCTTGAACTTGACTACACAGGCTTTATTCCAGACGAGTATATTCCAAGCGCAGAAACAAAGATGGAAATATACAAGAAAATCGCTTCAATCAGAATGTCTGAAGAAATAGAAGCTGTATACGCAGAGCTTTATGACCGTTTCGGTCCAGTTCCTGATGAAGTGAATAATTTGTTAAACATAGCAAAAATCCGTATTTCCTGTGAAAAATTGTCTATCAGCTCTTTGAAGGAAAAGGCCGGCAAGGTTCAAATTGAATTTTCACAAGTGGCTAAAGTGAATATAGATAAGGTTTTACGTCTTATCAAAACTAGCTCAGGAAGAGTAAAACTTGACCCGCAGCATCCAAACATGCTCATCTTACAAACGGACTCGCTTTCACTCAATGAAAAGAGTGATTTCATTCGCGAAAAACTTGAGCAGATATCGTGATTTCAATAAAGTGATAAATTACTTGAAAAACGGTAATTTCTATGAGATACTCTATAAAGGGTATGTTTGCTTTATGTCTTTGTTAAAATTATGCCGAATTGATATAATTGAACAGATCTCTCGGAATATTTTTAATAAACTGAAAAAAGGAGATGAGACAAGTAAATGAACACTACACTGAAGACAATTCTGATTGCTGACGATGTTGAAGTAAATCGTGCAATTTTGCGTGAAATGTTTGCTACCAAGTATCAAATCTATGAAGCAAGAAATGGAATTGAAGCGCTTGATATTCTAAAGAAAAATAATACAATAGTCATTGTATTGCTTGACATTATGATGCCTGTTGCTGATGGATTTTATGTTCTTGAACAAATGAAGTCAATGGGAATCATCAACCGCATACCTGTCATTTTTATCACAGGCGCCGATAGCGTTGAATTTGAACAGCGTGGATTTGATTTGGGCGTAGCAGAAGTTGTATCAAAACCATTCAATCCGCTGATTGTAACAAAACGTGTTGAAAACGCAATTGCCCTGTATGAAGAAAAAAACAATACTGAGCAGAAAAGCAAACATCCTTGCTGAACGGCTGCAGAAGACAAAAGATGACATGATAGACGGTTTTGCAGGTCTTGTAGAAAGCCGTAACCGTGAATCTGGCGCTCATGTCTATAATATCAAATATGATACGCAGGTTATTCTTGATGAATATTCCCGTGGGCGCGAAGGTGAATTCACTCCAGAAATAAAGCGGCTCATTGTCAAAGCGAGCGCACTTCATGACATAGGAAAGATTGCTGTGCCTGAAGGAATTCTTAATAAGCCAAAATCAGCAGGCAGATTCACCCCTGAAGAATTTACCGAAATGAAGAAACATACCACAGCGGGTGTTAAAATACTTAATACCAATTTTCGCCCACTGGTAAAGGACGATCCATTTTTCTATAAGTTCTGCATGGAAATCTGCGAAGGACACCATGAACGATGGGACGGCAAAGGATATCCCCGGGGACTTGTCGGAACACAAATTCCTTTCTGCGCGCAAGTTGTTTCAATTGTAGATGTCTATGATGCATTGGTAAGCTGGCGTTGCTACAAAGATCCCATTCCGCATGAAAAGGCCGTGGAAATGATTAACAACAATGAATGTGGAGCTTTTAATCCTGAACTGCTTGATGTTTTTAACCGTGTGGCTGGCAAACTTCAAGAACATTACATTGTTCTTGAAAAAGCTCAGGCAGATGGCGGGCTTGAATTTGATGAGTTTGGTAACGCCATCATGAAATAATAAAGACTTACACAAATAAAAAGGGTTGCTCGTAATGCAGTCTTTTTTATTTGTGTCAATTAAATCATATAATGTATATTCTGTCTACTTGTATGTATTATTGCGTTTTACAAAGGAAAATCATCATTGTTTCTGCTTATTTCGCTTTTCCAATACATCGGGATGGTCACGATAGAAATCATCTCGTTCCTTGTTAAAGACTTCACGAGATGCAAGCAAAGACTTGTTTATAGCGGCAATATGTTCATACAAAGTGTAGTAGTTTACCGGCGCTGCTTCCGCAACAGATGATAGTTTTTGCTGCTTTATATTCTGTCCGACTTTGTCCACGGAAAAATTGTCTTTTGTTCCGTAAGTGTGTTCAATTTCTATTCGCAGTGCAGCCTCATCATCATCAGTCCAGCCGGTGATTTTAGGATTCGCCAGTGAGCAGCTCTTTTGTATCGATGATATCAAATACCATTTGTCACCATAAAACGTTTCTACAGCCGTTCTGAAGGGCTTATCAAGCGCAAATGGTACTTGGACAAGGAGTTCATTATCCTTTGGAACGCATGAGAAATAGGGAGTTTTAAAGAAAGAGTCAACCACTTCACGAGCGCCAATAAAATCGGCCGGACGGTATGCTTCATCAAAACGATATATGTACTGCGCACCCCAAAGGCTTTCGCAGAGCGACTCTCTTTTTCTTTGATTAGTTACCGGAAAAATAAATGCTTTTTTCAGAGCAAAATACGGTGGAAGAATTTGATTCATTCTCTGGATAAATTCAGACTCCGCATACGGCGTGTAAAGAACACAGGATGCAATTTCTTCATCAGAAGCTACACCAAGCGTCATGGCTGTTGCAAATTCAATACGAGGCAGTGGATTGAATCCATTTGTAAAAACAACGGGCAGACCACAGCGCAGAAATGCTTTATGAAAAATCTCAACTTGGGTCAGGTACGCAATGTATTCTGCGCCTTCTTTTCTGGTAAAAGTAAAAATGACTCTATACAAGAGCGGAATGTTTGATTCCGGGTACACTTCAGGCGTTACAATTGTCTTATTTTGTATACAATTTGACACTTTTTCTATCTCATCAAGTGCGTGTACCGAAACGCTTTCTTTCTTGTTGCAGACGCCACATGCATGGCTACAGTTTGATTCGCATTTTTGAGTAAGCACGCTTTGCTGAGACTTTTGCCATTCCTTCAGATAAAAAGATTTTGAAGGACCGAGTGAAACTCCATCCCATGGCAGCTGCTCGTCAACAGACCATGTTTTGAAAATCGATTCTTTTACATTCCATGAAGATTCTGAAAATGCTTCATTCCAAAATTTCATATTCACATCAAGATGTTCATCCCATGCATCAAGACGCGCTCCTTTTTTATAGGCGGAAAGAATGATGCCGCCTACCCTGCTGTCACCTCTGCTGAGCAGTCCTTCAAGCAAAGTGGTATTATAATTATGCATACCAAGATGAAACTTACCTTTGGGCAGATGCTGATAAATGTAATTAATTTTTTGTTGGGCTTCTTCAGGCGTAATTTGGCGTACCCATTGATACGGTGTATGCGGTTTTGGTATGAAAACACCAACATTCACATTGCATTGAATTTTTGTACGTTTCTGCAAGTCAATCAGAAATGAAACAATTGTTTCTTCCTCTGACGGGCCGTCATACTGAGTGCCGTTTTGTTTTGAAAAATAATCCGCAACAGGGAGACCAATCATAAAATAAAATTTTGCTGAACTCCAGCCTTTGTTACGTGCTTCATTTATTACATCCACAAGATGCTGGGCATAGACTTCCTTGTTCAAACTGAGCTGCCAAAGTTCTTCCGGCGTTTCTATTGCAAAGGTAAGGCCACTCTTGCGTACCGTTGCAATTTTTTCAAGAATAGGAAGCGACAGGCTGTTTACTTTAAGAGATGGAAGTTGGAAAGAAACATTATATATCCTTTTATATCTTTCATTCAAAGGTAATCAAAGTAAACTTTCCAATAATCAGGATAGTCTGCACTGGCTTAAGGGAAGTTTTAAACTTATTTTCCCTGCAGCCCGGCGGTCAAAGACAAGGATGAATTCAATTTCATCAATTATTAATTTCTTACTTTTTACCACGCTGCGGGACGATAATAGGATTCCTGCCGTGGGTCAAAACGGGCATCCGTTTGGACAACCGGCGCATAATTTCTACGACACCCATGGTCTTGAACTGTTTTTACATGTGGGAAGCGGAAAACCACGGAAGGTAACAGAACGGTTACCCCAAACCAAAATCTGCCTGAATCGCACGGCCGGTGAAATTTTTGACTTGTTTTTTTTTGTGTCCCAAACCAGAAGAATCTTTTCAAGTTCTTTCCAGAAGTTGCATTCTTGAAGCCACCGTCCCTCTTTTAAGCTGCGCCAAATACGCTCTTACCAGTTTGAAATATTCATCTTCTGCTTCCACCAATAAAAATGCCGTCAAAAGAAATCACCTATTGGTGGCAGGATTTGTTTACTCCACAACCGCCGGCAATGACAATCGGGATCGTTTTGTGCTCTATCTTTAGCTAACAATGGAAAGGCCGGCCAAGGTCTAGCGTAGTAGAAAGGAACATTTGTAAATTCCTAGCTCATATTCCCAATTGAAACCCAATTCCATATCTACATCGGGAAAGTGCCATTCCAGTTTCCCAACGTAATACAGAAGGATTTTTTTTGCACGCAAAAGCGCTTCAAAAATCTGTATCGACTGCAAAGACTCTTTCACAGCGAATGTCGTCACGGGCATTAAGACCGTTGTAAATAATTTTTTATTGCCCGTTTGGTTTTGACATTCCTATTTCATACAAATCTGGGAGAATGGCCGATTTGGCAAAATTATAATATTTTTTTACTTTGTTGTATTGTTCCTTGTAGATTACAGCCCATATTCACCGCCTAAATATCGAGCAGGAGATTGAAACTGTATTTAAACCAGGGAACCAAAATTTTTACGGGGTGTATCAGCTTCACCCTTACACGCCCTTGCCCCAAAATCAAGGCGCCGCGAAATTTATGCTCATTCAAATTCCAATGGCAGCCATGTTTGTAAATCAATGCGCTGCCTCCGTATGAAAGGAACGGTAACGGAATACCGGTGATTCGGGCAATGATGCCCATGACCCATTCCAACATTTACGGATGAAGTGGAAGGAACCAGGCATTCCCAATATGCCACTTGCCCAAATATATGCTTCCAAATTGATTCGTTGTCTGCCTATTATTATATAAATGATTGCGCCATTGAATATAATCAAGAACAAAGGAAAAAACACAAAAAATCCGCCGCGGAAACCCATTTCCTCAGCAAGAATGCTGAATATGAAGTCTGTGCCTTCTTTGTGTGCAGAAATCGATAATGGCCTCTGCGTTTCCGCGAAATAAATCCTTGTCCCCAAAAATTACCGGGAACCAATTGCAATTTTTGTACTGTATAAGGTTCCAACCATATCCTTTTTGGGATCTGTTGATGGATCAAGGAAGACTATGAGGCGCTGGATTTTATTGATATTCCTTTATGAAAATTTATTTTTGCTCGAATAAGTTTTTATCTTGCACAAAAAGAAAATTCAACAAGCGGAAATAGTGATATTGCCCGAAATATGTATGAAATCCGATTAATAATATATTTCTTTTTGAAATAGAATTTTTGTCCAATGAGACCTTATGGGATGGGGGTGAATAACCCAAGGTTTGCACTCATCCATCAATATGATGACTTTGTTGTTTCTAAAATACATTGGTGATTATTGGGAATGGTGGTTTTAGAATTGGACGATTTCCTGGCTTGGCGGCGTAGTGAGGGATAAGGTATATTTGAGCGCTCCGGTCGCAATGTGTCATACAAAAATACATATACTCATAGTGGATAAAAATATAGCGAATGGCGGTATGTTTTGCAATGAAAAGCACAATGGGAAAATGGAATATAGGGTAATAAAAACACTTGGCCGTTCCTAAGTCAGGGGCTGAAGCATAATTAATGGCGATTGGAATAAGAAAGAATAACAAAAAGCTGATTAAAAAAATCGTTTTGCGAGGGATTTTCATTTTGGGAAACGTTCCAGATACCAAGGCCAAAAAACACAATATAACAAATAATTTTGAACTTTTCAGATGGTTGGGAAGCCGAAACCCCTCGATATGAATTCCAACTGCGTTGCACCGTTTAAGCTTATTAGGACTAAAAATACTTGTCAGAAATAAGAATAAACATGATTATACCGAACATGAATTGGTGGCAGAAAACGCATGTAACGAACGTAATCATACAATGAAGTAAGAATCATGATGACAAGGCCCTACTCCAAACCAAATGATTTGTTTTAAGTATTCCTTAGTTTACAAGGAATGCCGTCGGAGTTGGACGCCGGAAGAATAAAATAAAGGCTATTTCCAAGGCATGATAGAATAAGCATAGCAAATAAAAAGGAGGTAATCGAATTTTTTCGAACAATTTAAATTTTCATTCACGTCTCCCCGCTCTGATTTATTTTTACTGGTGAAATTCAGAGCCGCAGCAGATTCTTCAAATGACTGATTATTGAATATACCCTGTATAATGAATATATTTGTTGGCATACGGAGCCCACCATTCCCATTTGTTTACTGCTTCTACCAAGCGTTGCAACAACAATCTGATCTTGAACAGGCGCGTCAAAAGGAGCATACGCCACCATCCATGAATGCCAATGGTTTTTAGGAACATTCCTTTACTTTCTGCAGTACCGGTTCTTTCCGGCAATTTGAATCGATCTATTGTACATAGGTCCGTACGGTCCGCCGGCAGTACCGTCGGTTATGGTGTAGCGGAGATTAGTCTGCACTTCCTTCCAAACTTCCTGCGGCACTTTTGACTTGAGCATGACTTGAGGTTGCACTTCGGTGATAATTTCATTATTTGTAGGATTGCGAACTTCTTTAAGAAGATGTGGCTTATAAACAACACCGCTGTTGCAGACCATTGCCATCATATCTGCAATATGCAATGGCGTAACAAGTGTATCACCCTGTCCTATTGAAATATTCATGGTGTCGCCACCAAGCCACGTTGCGTGTTGAGTTCGTTCCTTCCATTGCCTCGTTGGAACAAATCCTTCTTTCTGTGACGGCAAATCAATTTGCAGACTTTGGCCGAAACCAAATTCCCTTGCATAGCTTGAAATTCTATCTACTCCTAGATAGTCTCTTCCAATAACCCAGAAGTAAACATCACATGACTGGGCAAGACCATTCTTTAAATCAAGCCATCCATGTCCTGGAACACCGATGTGACATTTAAACACACGGTCACCGTATGTAATGCGGCCGGGGCACTCAATTTTTTTATCAGCAGGAAATGCTTTTTCAGCAAGAACTGCCGTTGTCATAATTGTCTTGAATGTAGAAGCAGGAGGATATGTTGCATCTACAGCTCTATTTAGCAATGGTTTGTTTTCACTTGATATGAGCCGGCTGTATTCCTTGGAAGCGTTGTCTGTAGAGAACAAGTTTGCATCAAAGAAAGGATATGAGACCATTGCAAGCACTTCGCCTGTTGCCGGTTTTAATACGACGACTGCGCCAACTCGTTCTCCAAGTGCCTTTTCTGCAAGCGTCTGAATGCGCGTGTCAACAGTGAGCACAAGATTTTTTCCCATCTGTGGCGGATCAATTATCGGCGTGTCATTAAGAACGCGGCCGGTAGCATCAACTGTTCGACTTTCCTGCCCGGCGACGCCCTGCAACAAGTTGTCATATTGTTTTTCTATACCAGTTTTGCCAACAATCGAGTGGTCATTATAATCGCCCGTATTATACAAATACGTAAGTTCATCTTTTGTAATGTTGCCGACATACCCTACAATATGACACATCGAACCTGTTTCGACATAGTTTCTAATCGGTTTGCTTCTCCAGGATACGCCAGGAAGGTCCGTGATATTTTCTGCAATATTGCTTATTACTTCAAAAGGAACATTTGTCTTAATTTCTTTTGAAGAAAAATCCTTGCGTTCTCGAACTGGTATTTTTTTGTCAATGTCGTTTTTGCTCATGTCGAGAAATTTTGACAACTTCAACGTCACCGTGTCGTAATATCCAACGGGAATTTCACCTGGTGTCAAATCTACTGCGAAAGAATCAGTATTGATGACCATTGGAAGATTTACATTGCGATCAAAAATTTCCCCGCGCTGCGCCGGAATTGATTTTACTTTACTGGAAATTGTGGCTGCCTGCTTACGGTACTTCTTACCGCTGACAACCTGGAGAGAGAAAAGTCTAATGCTGTATAAAACAAGGCAACACACAATAATAATAGAAAGCACGAATAGTTTTCCATTTTTTCTTGTAGAACTTCCTGAATTATTAAGAAGGTCATTGAGCTGCATTAGATGATGGTCTCCGGTTTAAGAATGATATTTTTTTTAAACAGTCCTAGAAACTTGAATACAAACGGAGTAAGAATGGTATTAAATAAAAGTTCGAACAAAAACACAATTGTAAAAGGATTGTATGCCACAACTGACGATGGATACAATAAGGATATTATCCACAAAAGTATTGCCTTGAGCACCGTTGCGCAAAGCCCCAGCAATGCCGGAATGAAGAAACCTTCGGTGTTGAGCGTCTTGTTGAATATGCCGCCGATAAAACCAATTATTGTTCTGAGAAGACAGTTAAGTCCAAAAGGACAGGCGCTTAAAAAGTCAAGAAAAACGCCACTTACAAAGCCTGTCGCCTCGCCCATAAGTTTGCCGTTTTCTATTGAGAAATAAAGCACACAGATTAACGCCAAATCAGGCACTACTGGTAGTACAGAAATGTTTGCAAGCACCGCTGATTCAAGCAGTGTGACGCACAAAAGAATTAAGGTACTGACAGAAAAAGATTTTATCATTTGTTTTGAACTTCCTCTGCATCTGCATCTGGGTTATTTTCTGTCTGCTCGACAACGACAACAGTTTCTAGTCTTGCAAAATCTATTATAGGCGTCAAATCTATGTCTAGTGAAGATTCATAGTCCAACACGGTGATTTTGCTTATTGTACCAATGGGAATATCACGCATGTAATTATCATTCTCACCACTTGTTACAACAATATCGCCATAATTCAATTCATCAAGAACACGCTTCTTTATGTATTTCATGGAAAGCGGACTGTCGGACGAACCTTTGCCGGTTACAATTCCTATGTCCCGTGTGTTCTGTATACGGGAAGAAATATTGCACTGTGTGTCATACACCGGCATAATCATGCTTGTGTACAAACCTACAGTCACAATTTTACCGACAACACCGACATTACCATTCTGAACTGCAATGACCGGCTGTCCTTTCTTTATTCCATTTCTTGAACCTTTGTTTATGGTAATGCCTGAATAGAGACTGTTTGGATCACGCGCTATTATTTGGGCAGAATAATTTTTTTGCGTAAGCGTCTGTGAGAAATCAAGCTGAGCTTTAAGACGTTCATTTTCCTTTCGAAGCTCGGTATTATTACGCTGAAGATACTCGTAATTCTGGAGGCTTTCAAGCAATTTCTTATATTCTTTCTTCAGATTTGCCGTCTCTTTGATGTTTGCGAATATTCCAGTAACCCCCTGTTGCACCGCATGGACGCCTGACTGCATTGTTGAAAAAATAGTAAATCCGACTTTGTTAAAATTTATTGCGAATCCGCCGGATGAAAATCCGAGCATCACTCCGCTTAATGCAATGAGGATTGCGAAAACAAATTCTGGCAGCCGAAAATGAATGTGGTTCTTTACTCGAGTACGCATTAAAACCGTACCTTAGTCATTCAAATTGTCATAGATAGAGCGGTCTGTTGACATATCTTTGAACAATTCAAATGCCTGTCCTGCACCAACCGCTACGCATTCGAGCGGCTTTTCAACAAGAATGACCGGAACGCCAGTTTCCTTTGAAATAAGTTTCTGAAGTCCCTTGAGCATAGAGCCGCCGCCGGTCATCACAATGCCACGTTCCACAATGTCTGCGGCAAGCTCAGGCGGTGTGCGTCCGAGTGTCTTTTTAATTTCTTCTACAATCTTTGTAATCGGTTCTTTTAAGGCTTCGCGAACTTCAACGCTGTCTACTTCAAGTCTTCTTGGAAGTCCGGTAATCGCATCGGTTCCTTTGATTTCCATCTTTTCAATATTCTTGTCAGGAGTTGCATTGCCGATTTCTATCTTAAGACGTTCTGCCGTCTGCTGACCGATGATAAGATTATGAACTGAACGAACATGCTTCATGATAGCTTCATCAAATTCATTTCCACCAGTTCTGATTGAACTCGTGATAACCATTCCGCCGAGAGATATGACGGAGACTTCTGTTGTTCCTCCGCCGATATCGCAAACCATATGACCTGCCGGTTCATAGATTGGAATTTGTGCTCCAATTGCAGCAGCAAGGCTTTCCTCGATGACTTCCACTTCCTTTGCACCGGCTTTCAAAGCAGCAGCCATTACCGCGTCACGTTCAACCTGGGTGATGCAGGAAGGAATACCAATCTTCATGCGGGTAGATTTAATAAGCTGATGTTTTGGAATAATCTTCGAGATGAAATATTTTATCATCTTCTCCGTGCTGTCACTGTCACTGATGACACCATCGGCAAGCGGGCGGATTGCGACAATATTGCCCGGCGTCTTCCACAACATTAACAAAAACCTCCTTTATTTTTTTACCCAAAAAAACCCTGTCCTAAAAGATGACTATACGGCCTTTATCTTACGACCGTGGGACGTTATGCGAATAAATACAAGGCGCCGGTCCATTAAACAGTAACTTACTTCGGTAGTCAACAAAACCGCGAACAACTTGTTTCCTTGGTGTACGCGCAGCAGGACGTTCAAGCCGCGCCTTCGTTTTTCC
>JGI20225J20221_1002310_pt1 | contig 14715 bp, 13 predicted proteins | sample BioMet4_FD_20221 | JGI IMG/M metagenome (IMG submission 20221) | reverse complement strand
AAGGATATCTCGCCCGCAGAACCTTGCGAACACGGGCGCGAAGCCCAGATCTGAGCGATCTCGCGCATGAGCGGTACGGGAGTCGTTTCGCGGAAAAACCAGTCCAGCAGTTCCAGACAACCCTGGAGCGTATCAGAAAATTTTTTGCGAAGGTCTTCGCGTTGTCGCCAGAGGACATGCAAAAGCAATGGCAGAGACGGCCCCCCCCCGGGCCCGGGGAGGGCCATTCTTCCCCAATCGCTGGCGGCATAACTGAGGAGCGAGTGCTTGGGCGCCTCGGTGAACAGCCAATAAAGTAACCGCTCCCCTCCATCTGGATCCTGTGGCGGGAAAGCACGTTGCAAGTCTTCCCGACCTGCCCATACGGCCGCAAGCACCATCGGTAGCGGCTGGCTCCAGGCCGTCGTCACCGGTGAAAGCGCTTGCTCAAGCATTGCGGGGGTCTCAAGCACCAAGGAGGCATGCATACGAAAGAACCATTCCCAGAGCCGCATCCTGCCTTGGACCGTTTCAGGGGGACCCACGGATTCGAGATCGAAAAGACGCAATGCGGACTGAAGCAACCGCGACAGTGGCCACTCCTTGCAAGCGTCCTCCCCTGACGGCGGTGCGCAAAGATAGGTTGCCTGAACGCTAGAAAGAGCGTGCTTGAATTTCCCCTGACCTTGAGAGTCATCGAGCATCCCCCAGACGAGAATATCCTGGAGCAGGCCGTCCAAGCCCAGCTGATGGGAGGTGGTTTCAAGGATTCCCCTCCAGCGGTCTACTCTGCGGGCCCTCAAGGCCAGCCCTACCGAAAGTTCCAGTGGAGAATGTACGCCCTTAAGGAATATCTGGGTCAATCGTTGTCTGGTGCCAGGTTGCAACAAATCCTTTTCCCCTTGAGACTGAAGACGCATGTATTTTGCGTTGTTTCTGGCGCGCCAGCCGTTCGATGTGAGGTGGTCCGAGTCGGTTGGACAGGTTGGCGGCGAATTAAGCTCTAGTCCGGTTGGTGCTCATGCCGCCTTGGAAGCCGAGTGGCCTTCCCGGTATACGTCCATGGGACGGCGACCGTCAAAAGCCGTATGCGGTCGCTGCTCGTTGTAAAAGCGAAACCAGTCTCCGAGCGCCTGCCGGGCCTGGCTGCCGGTTTCGAGTTCCCGCAGGTAAATGCACTCCCATTTCACTGAGCGCCACAGCCGCTCGATAAAGACGTTGTCCATCCACCGGCCTTTGCCATCCATGGAGATGGAGACGCTGGCATCCTTGAGCGTCTGCGTGAAGTCCTGGCCAGTGAACTGCGATCCNTGGTCCGTGTTGAAGATTTCCGGCACCCTATGACGATTTATGGCCTCTTCCAAGGCGGCGACGCAAAAATCGGCGTCCAGGGTGTTGGACAACCGCCAGGGCAGGACCGCCCAGCTGTGCCAGTCCATGATCGCCACCAGATACAAGAAGCCACGCCGTATCCGGGTATACGTGATATCAGCGCACACACCTGATCCGGCCGTTTGATCGCAAGACCGCGCAGCAGATACGGAGAGATCTTGTGCTCTGGATGCGGCTGACTGGTCCTGGGCTTCTGGTAGCCCCATCCTGCGCATCAACCGCCGCACGCGTCCACATCCGACTACGATGCCCTGATGCCACAAATGCTATCGCATCTGGCGTGAGCCATAAAACGGCGTTTCCAGAAACTGCTCGTCGATACGCCGCATCAGGTCCAGATTCATGGCCGACTCGCCNTTNGGNCGATGNTANCAAGTNGACCTGGCCAGCCCGAGGATGTTGCACTGCCGGCAAAGACTGAGTCGGGGATGCCCGCGTTCGACCATCCCACGTCTTCGCTCGCGACTCAACGTTTGGCGAAGGTTCGCTCTAAAAAATCCTTTTCCACGGTCAATTGGCCGATCTTGGCGTGGAGTTCCCGGATTTCGGCGGCGGCATCCTTCTGCACGGTCGTTGCCTTTCCGGAAAAAGCCGCAACCATGCCTTCCTTGGCTTGACGCTTCCAACCGGCGATCTGCGTCGGATGCACGTCATACTTGCTGGCCAGTTCGGCCAAGGTCAACTCGCCGGACAGGGCCTCGAGCGCCACCTTCGCCTTGAACTCCACTGGAAACTTCCGTCGTTTGGACATCGAAAACCGTCCTCCTGTGTCGAGGACTAGAGCTTAACAGGCTGTCCAATTCCTCGCGGCCACCTCACTTCATTTACCGTGAAACGGTTTTATTTCGAGGCCTGTTATATCTGGTATGCATACAGATTCCCCCATTATCCTTTGAATATATGGAATTAACAAAATTTACAAAGCTTTTATATAACAAATCATTTGCATATCCACTCAAATGATCACCATCGAAAAATAATGGTTTGTTATTTATATAGGCTGAGCATTGGCTTGCTGGGCACAGGATAAAGAAAGGATCCCAAATAGATACATTGGGAACTTCTGTTTTAATTTTTTGCATTATTAGAAGGATTGGTTCTCTCAATTTTTCAAGTAAAGATTTTGAAACTTCGCTACCGTGCTGACATATAGGATTTAATTTATTAAACCAGTCTGAGCAACGGAAGGGGATGGTCATGAGCATCGGCGTTGGCCCTTCAAATATGACATGTGCTCCCTTCCCGGTCAGTTTTTTAAGAATAGGAATGGCCGTCGTGATTGCCTCTTCTCGTTTGTTACTATTATCAGTAAAGAATCTATTGACAATAGCATTTTCATCAAATATGGCCCATTGGTCAATCATTCTTGGAAGACGTAAAGAAGGAAGGAAAACAATATCTCCTGGCGAGGCAGTGTCCATTATATACTCTATTGCAGCGGCGTTAAATTGATTGCATTGTGAGCTAACCTCATCTATTCCTGCCTGAAATAACATAAAGCCACAGCCACCTTGAGAAAATAAATAAAGTTCTATCCCTGTCGATGCAACAAAATTTTTAAATAGCTTTAGATAGGCACCAGCATGAGAGTCTCCAATAACAAAAAGTTTTTGGCAACTTACTTTTTTGTATAATGGGCTAATGATTAAAAAATTTCCTATTTTTATTTTTTCTTGTCGTTCTGTTACTTGATGATTATCCGAATCATTTATATACCACACTGAAGCATTTCTCATAACTGTACTTAATGAAATTTGATAACGATATTTAAAAATTTCTTTGGAAATGAAAAATGATAAAATAATTAAGAGCAGACATCCTGTAATAATAATGGGTTTCGCTAGTAAGCGACCGGCTTGACGAGGCGGCTGTTCAATAAAGTAATAGGAAAAGCTTGAAAGTAAAAAAATCACCAAAACGGCAACAAATTGGACCACGGCCTTATCGAGGCCAACCGTCCAACGGCAGAGGACAAGTATCGGCCAATGCCAGAGATATAACGAATAGGAGATCTTACCGAGATAGCGAAATAAACCAGAGGTGAGGCAACGATAAGCGAAGCCACCTGCTCTTCCGTGAAGGAAGCCAAGCACCCCGGCTGCGCCGAATACCGAAAGGATGGCCGGCGGAAAGGGGAGGAATTCGGGGCCGGCCAAGATAAGTCCCGCGAGCATTATCAGGAATGCCAAGTCACTTCCGCAAGAAAATATTTTCCGGGAGCTGCAGAGCAAGGAAAAAGAATGACCGCCAAAAGAAAGGAGCTGAAAAAGCAATACCCCAATTCCAAGTTCCCAAAATCTGGACCATATCATATAAAATGACTTTGTTGTATCCATTTTATTGAGAATAATGCAACAAATTAATGAGGATATACTCAAAATAATGTAACAAAACGTCGAAAAATTTTTTCTTTTATTAAGCCATGCCCAAAAAAGTAACGGGAAAATAATATAAAATTGTTCTTCTATCGCCAGTGACCAGGTTTGGGTGAAGGGATTAAATGCAGATGATGGTGAAAAATAACTGCCGACATTGTCCGCAAGTACAAAATTAGACAATCCAAAAAAAGCAAAAAATCCGGTATTGTAGATATCCTTAGAAAGCCAAGCGTCTGGAATAAATAGAGCTGTCGTAATGAAAGTCGAGAGAAGGCAAATAATAAGTGCCGGAGCAATACGGATAAGACGTCTTCCATAAAAGTATATAATAAGATTCTGTAGCCGAATGCCGTCAAAATTGCTCACTGATATTGAAACGACAAATCCTGAAATAACAAAAAAAATATCAACACCAGCAAAACCACCAGGCATCCATGTCGGATTCAAATGACAAAGTATGACACCAAGAACTGCAATCGCGCGCATTCCATCAATAAATGGTGCATAGAGCGGCTTTGATATAGGCATAAAGATACTGATCCTAATTTGTTATAATTCCTTAGCCTACGCCGCCAGCATAATTTTATGGAGCTGTCCGCGATAACGAACGCACAGAGGCCAAGTCGGTTGTTCCCCTGCGCAGGAAACCCGGGGAGTCTCATTCACGTCTAATTGGATACGCGTGCGAGACAAACAGGCTATATGGGAAAGAAGGGCATCACCATTGACCCACCAAATTCCTTTTGTGGAATTTATGTCATCGATAACCTGTTTATGGATGGTAATTCGAGCCTCCTCAGTTGCCCATCCATAACTATAGCGTGGGGAAAATGGATGATCCAGATAGCCGAAAGCTTGAGCTGCCCCGGAACGCATCAAGAATTGGGCGTGCACCACCCCTACTTGAGAAGGGGGACAGTCACCATGCAACATACATTGTTGGCTATGTGTCACCACTGATCCGTCTGTAAATGGTGGAATTCCCCCACGGGCCAAAAGGAATTCTGGATCATTGTGGATGATCCCTGAGATGACACCCGTAAAATTCGCCTTGTTTAGGACGTCAAAAGTCCATGGTCTGTTCGTATGAAATGGAGAAACTGCATTATTGCAGGAATATCCCTCTGGTAGTAAATTTATAATGTCATTTTTACTACCGATAGCCTCGGAAAATGCCTCAGATGGATCTTTTCCCCAATTGATAAGATGGGTCCTGCTATGGGCCAGTACGGCTCCTCCTGAGGTAACAACATCCATTAGGAGTTCTTTTTCCGTTTCAGCGATGAGCTGACCCGTTTTGACTGCCAATGTAAAGGGAATCCCACGAGAGCGGTAGAGCTCGAAGACCGGCCGAGCCGTAGCCACTGCTTCGTCACAATCCAGGCGTGGCATGACCATGCCCGGACACCCGAACGGCAACTCCTCCAAACAGGGCAGACAGCGCAGCGTATCTTTTCGATAATCCGAAAAAAAACGTTCAACCAGCCGCCATTCAACGCTATCCACCGGTCCGACCAAGCGGTTATACCAAAGAATTGCCCCTCCACCAACTTCCCGCAAGGCGGCGTACCAACTGAGTGGGATACCATCCTCGCGGCGGCGAAGGACGGCCACTGGTTCGGCCTCCCCCTCCCTGACCAGACAGGCCAGTGACCAAGGAGAACCTGATCCTCCCGAAATGCGCCCAAATCCCAACGTGTTCCATTCGTTTTGAAAATCAAAGCGGCAAAGCGCCCGCTGTGCCAAGCCGGCCCAGGCCCCCAGTCCCTTTTCAGCATATGTGACCAGTACCGGTGATTCGGTTGGATCGCCGGTGCAGACGGGACAGTCCGACCACTGTGAAGAATTTGTAGGCAAGTTCTCTGCGGAGAGCCCAAGGAAGCCGGCGGCACCGACATCTGGGCAGCCTAAAGCAAGCACCTTACCGCCTCGCACCAAGAGGGCTTGCACCTGGGGAATTTCCATCTCCCGTGGATTAAGCCAAACAGCGGCCACCGATTCATCGGTAGTCGTGTCAAAAATTGATGGTGTGAAGGATCGGACCAGAGCGGCTACGACAATGGACTGCGCCTGTGAATTTTCAGAGGAAATGATCTGCATTTGCATGATGCATACCTGCCATGTGAATTGATCGCCAGCGTAGCAAGGAGGCAGCCGTACACAGCGTTATTTGTACGTAACTTCATTTTAAAAAGCATATCGCCTCATAGATCATATTACACGCCGGATAGTTCTCTTGAAAATTCTAACCTTGATTAAGATATAATAAATTGTTTTTAGTAAAAAGTTTAAAAAATAACAAGGCAGATTTTTTTATATGATAGTTTGACACAATATCATGGTAGGCGTCCTGGCGAATTGAATTCCTAAGATTTTGATTATACAACATCTCCTCCAAACCATGGAACCATGCTGCGTAGCTGTTTTCAACAAGCAAGCCAGTTATTTTATCTTTAACGCACTGGCTGTAAATAGAGACGTTAGAATATATACCTGGGATGCCAGCCAAACCATAATTTAAATATTTAAATGGATTTTTACAACAGTTAAAATGGAGGTCGTCGGGATCCTCATTCCCACCAAGCGGTGTTACTGCAAAGCAGTACCCGCTATTCGCCAAACAATCAATGTAATCAGAATACGGCGTACGACATGTATAATGCATGAATGGCAAGGAATAAATTTCTGGGAAGGGATCCCCATAAAAATCAAAGATGACCTGCGGGTAGGTATTAGAAAAATCCTGCAAAACACGCAAAAATTCATGCTTGAAATTGCATATTTTCAAAAAATCAGCATTGGTAAATATTACCCTGGGAGGATATTGTTCCTCCATATTGAGTTCTGGATACCTCTCAACATAAATTCCATTCGGAATTAATGTAACATTATTACAAATTTTTGAAATTTCATTTTTTAAATGCTCATTTGCTACTGTTATAATATCAACAGAGTCCAACATGTTACAAATATTCGTTTTCCTGACATCGCCTTGCAGGCAACCCCCACTATATTTTGGAAAAGTAAAAATCCAATCATCAATATCTAGTAGTGTTATACAGCCATACTCATGTGCTTTTTGTGCAATTTTCAAGGCAAGACTTGAAATATGCTTACAAAAAATAACAACATGCGCCCATTGAAGGATACGAAATATCGTTGGATCATTTTCATTGCAGACGGCATATTGCAGATAATTCATGTCGCGGAGCCAATCCATGGCTTCGATAATGCGCGCATAGACTGAAAGCGAAAAACAGGCCCCGGACACAAGGGATTGGCGTTGTACAATGAGAACGTTCATGAATCTCTAGAGTGAGGTGCGGTTAAAGAAAAAAAACTCAAACGCCAGTGTCCATTTTTTTGTTCAATTTTCGTGAGAGAGGCATTTTTCGATAAAAACATTGGAAAATCGCGCATGGGCACATGACAGACAAAGTGGAGCAGCGCGCAAATCGGGCCGGCATGCGTGACCGCCAGGACGCTGACTCCGGTAGAAAGCGAACACTCCAATTCGCGGAGCCAAGCCACGGCCCGCTCATACAGATCCTGATGCGACTCCCCACCAGGATATTTCCGCGCGGGCTGAAAATTCTGCCAAAACGCCTGATGTGACCGGGTAAAGTCAGCCAGAGGCATATCAGCCGCTGCACCGGCATCGGTTTCACCAAGCCGGCTGTCCACTGTAAAATGCGCATCGGGACAAAAAATCAGCGCAGATTCCTTGGCGCGAATCCAGTCGCTTACCCAATAATGGGTAAAGGAAAGGGAATAGAAGTCAAGCAATACCCTGGCCTGCCGAATCTGTTGGCGGCCTTCCTCTGTCAATGTATCCGTGCGATCTCCGGTGACGAGCTTCTGTATATTGGCATGCGAAAGGCCATGCCGCAGGAAAAAAATATTCATGGTTGTCCGGAACAAAAAACATTATGACGCAGGCCCGCAAGCGCCACCACGAATGCGACCACGCGTATAGCATGCGGAGACCGCGCCCGAGGAGATTCCCCCGCCCTGGTGATCCCAGTCGTTCGGGCTGGCCCACGCATCATGCGATCTGTTGCCTCCCGTCCTTCCAGCGAAGAACCAATGCCATCTTCCTTCTCCGCCCGAGAGACTCCTTTTTGACCGTCTATGTACACTGGCTTACTGCTTAGAGTATACGTCCACAAGCAACTGCCTGTCAAAATGAAAGTTTTGGCTGTTTCTATGAAAATAGCCTAGGGAAACCGCGTCAGTTCCATGGTTACGACGGCAAGAGATCGTTTGCCCTTTGCAAATTCCATAGCCATAATTATAATGATTTGACCCTTCCTACCCTACTGCGCCCGAAATGGCGAGCCCAAAAAAAAGCTTATAGCGGCCTGCCAGTGCCCTCTTTCTCGGCAAAAAACGTCTGCCAAACCTGCTCCATGCGCTCGAAACGGGCTTTCCAAGTATACCGGCGGCAGGCGACTTCAATGGCTCCGGGATCGCGCCTCTCCCCGCCCAGGACCTGCTCCAAGGCCCTGACAAAGGCTTCCTCGCCTTCCGCCAGAAAACACAACGGCGCAAACGCACGCAACGCCGGCAGCGCCGTCGCCACCACCGGCAGGCCGGCGGCCAGATATTCAAAAAATTTCATCGGAAACATGCCGTCGGTATAGGCATTGTGAGGCGACGGTAACACAGCCACATCAGCGTGAGCCAGATAGTCGGGCAGTACATCACGGGACCGTGCACCCAACAGATGGATATTCGGCAGACGTGGAGGAGCGTTGGTCCCGGGCTCCCCCTCCCCTACCGCGCCAATCAACAACCAGTGCACCTCAGGCAGGCGGCGAGCCAGGACGGCCAAAAGAGAAAAATCGACCTTGTACTGACTGAGCGCGCCGACGAAGACCAACCGCGGGCGGGGAATACCGGCCAGATCAACCGGTTCGGGACGCGGCGTCCGGGCCTGGGCGAACAGCTCGTAATCACAAACATTGGGCTCGTAAATCGCCTGCCGGAATAGACCGGCCATGCGTTCCTGTAACAGGGGCGATGTAGCGAAACACATCGCTGACAACGCGCCGAGCCTCCGTTCGCCGGCGGCCACGCTGCTGGCGTCGATGCCCGGGGCGGCCCGCAGATCGTCAACACAATGATAGATGATCCCGGTATGCGGCAAGGCAGCACAGAGATCCGCCACTACCGGATTGTAGGTCCAGATGAGTGGCTTGGCCATGCCGAGGCCGCGCAGCTGGCAACTGAGAAGCACCCGTAGCCAAACTGCATTGCACCATCGGGTGGAGTTTTGCCCGTGCCAGGGCAGAACCAGGGGCGAACTCCGCCAGATGTTCGGCCGGACCGGCCGAGGGAAAGGCAGCGCCTTTCCCAGCCGGCGCAGAATACGCCGAGCGTCCCCGGCATTAAGCGTCGGCCGCCGCAACCCCAACGAATCCACATATAGCACTCGGTAGCCGTGCCGCGCAAACTGCACCGCCATGTGCTGCTTGTTGGTCCAAAACGGATTGTCCCAATCGGCCGTTGAAAAAAGAAGGATGTCATTCGGCCAGCGACTAGACGCCGGCTGCCCATGCGTATCGGAAGGCTGCTTTGCCATCAGGGAATTCCACGGGGTCGAGGCCGGGCACGGACTTTTTCCCAACCGGCTCAGATGTTCTCACACGGCAGGGCGGTTTCCTGGGGCGTCGTCCGCCCAACCGTCTGCTTCCCGCAAACCAACCGCCCAATGAAGGCCAAATGTGCTTCAGCACAACGGGACACGGAAAACGGGGGTTTAATGCCCTGGGCGAGCTGTGGTAACAGTTTGTGATTCGTCAGCAATCGACGCAACACCGCGACAATTGCCTTGGGACTACCCGGCTCAAAGTGCAGCCCGTCGATGCCGTCGCGCACCTTTTCGGCCATGCCACCGATATTGCTGCATAGGACGGGTCGGCCCATGGCAAAGGCTTCCTGGATGACCAGCGGCGAATTCTCCCACCAGATGGAGGGCACGATCACGGCATCGACGTCGGCATACAGACGCTCGGCCTCAGTTGGCTTATATGGACCATGCCAGGTGACACAATCAGGGGCCTCTTTGAGCAGACGGTGAATTTTATCCTGAAACTCCTGCGGATGCCACTGCAGGTTCCCGCCGTACAGCGAGATCTTCAACCGCTTGGTTTCCTGTTTAGTCAGCATGGCGCAGGCTTCCAGAAGCACATCAACGCCCTTGTAGGGCGTGATCTGGCCGAAAAATGCCACGTGAAGCGGATCACCCGGTTCGAGAGGCGCCCGTGCCAGCGGAATCATGCCGTTTTCAATAACTTCGAAGTGCTCCTCGGGCAGTCCCCAGGCGACATAGCGCGAGCGCAAAAATTTGCTTGGGGCAATGAAGCCGTCCATTAAAAGGAAATGATGAAGAAAATACTGTTTGCGCAAAAAAAAATCGGAAGGGGATCGTTCGGGAAAGCACTTGGCACAGGCTACATAATCGGAAGATGTACACAACTTGTCCTGAGTAGTGTACATCTGGCCGTTTTGCAGACAAATTCCCATAAACTCATGCAGAGTGAGCAAAATGATACTATTAGGACACGCCCGCCGCACGACGGACAACATTTCCAAGCCAAGATGCATATAGTGATGGAAGTGAACAACATCCGGTCGCAGATACTGCACAAGATCCGTCACTTCCTGGGCCATGCGGCCACTTTCGGCACACGACACGGTAAACCAGTCACCAATGGATGTATTGATAAGAAAGTCATCCGGCGTGTCCGTGGCGTTGATGAGCTTGTCACCCGTTCGAACAGGATGCTCACCCCGGGCCAGAAAAAAAACTCTGTGCCCCTGTCGGCGATATTCTTGACACAAGCGATACGATGCAACTTCCCCGCCTCCCTGGCTATAGCGGGGATGCCCATGGGCCAGCATCAGGATACGATATGACATGCGTCAACCCTCCACATTGGATAGGCGCAACTATCCTGGATAAAGAAAGAAGCTCGTTCTTCCATCGCGCATTTTGCAGCCAGGCATTATACAGCGTAAACTTCATGCGTTCCGGCGCAGCGGCGAAGGATTGCCGTTCGAGGTGATAAAGTTTGGTATCGAGATCAACGTAAATGGACTTTCCACTTTGCCGCAAGCGCAGACACAAATCGGAATCCTCAAAATCACCCCGAAGAAACGCCGTATCAAGGCCCCCGATTTCAAGATATTGGGATCGCCGCAACAGCATGCAGGCCCCGGAGACAGCCGCCATCGGCAGGACACCGCGCTGCGGCAGGAACTCAAGCCCAAGCCCCTTTAGAGGATGATCGTTGATGTACCAATCCGTACCTGGCAACAGAGAAAAGGCCATGCCCGCATGCTGGATTGTTTCGTTTTCATAAAGCAGCAAGGCACCCATCGCCCCGACGTCCCCGACCAGCTCGAAATGGCTAGCCAGGGACTCCAGCCAGCCGGGTCCGGCCGGTAGCACGTCGGAATTGAGGAGGCAGACGAATTCCCCCCTGGCCCGATCAACACCGAGGTTGTTTGCACCGGCGTAACCCAGGTTCTTTTCCGGCACGACCAGACGAAAAGGCACCCCAAAGGCCGTATCCAGGCCACTAACAACGGAGATAAACTGAGTCAAATCTTCGGGCTTATCGAGAACGAACACCACTTCGGCGCGTCCGCCGGTAAAGCAGGGATCTTCCGAAAACGCAGCCAGTTGGTGCCGCGCGAAATCATAGCGTCCATAATAGGGAATAACTACCGAATAACGCGGTACTGCTGATTGGCTGCCAAAAGCGGTTTCGTCCATGATCCGGTTGGCAAGCCCCTCCCCCCACAACGTCCTGATGGATTGCCCCACGCCCTCGTGAAGGCTATGGACAATGGCAAGCATGTCGTCGGGAAGATCCCGCAGCAATTGCGCTATCAGCGGCAGCGGTGAGTATAACCGGCTACTGTCAGGAAGTTGATAGGCAACCGTTGCGTGATCAGCGGTACGAAAAACGGCGCAAAAATTGGTTTCCTCCGGGGAAATGCCACCTGCCACGCATTGTAGCTTCTGCAGATTGATATCCTCGTTTTTCAGAGGATACGTAATACCAGGGATTTCTCTAGTTCCCTTCGGTCCTATAGCAACAAGAGAAAAAAAAACCGTTTGGCCTTGAGGAATATTTATCGTAGCGAGGAGACTCAAAGAAGAAGTAACCGTAAAAGTAATACTTTCAAGGTTAATCATTAATTTAGTATTATTCATAAATAATACCGTTTATCTTTTGACATGGTACGTGTATTTTAAACATCGCTCTTTCTGCCTTTTTCCAAAAAAATATCGGTAATTCTGCCAATACGCCATCACCGGAAGGCACGTTCTCCTGTGGCCACTCCGCTTACCTCGGAATTCTCCTTGAGTTTTTTTGGAGCAGTGGTGGTGTCTTACAAACACCAGAGGAAAATTCGGCGATAAGCGCCGCATAGCAAGATGTTACCCTACTAAAATCAGGTAATTTACTATATCTGATCGACGAGGCCATGGCAAGATCTTTCCGCATTTCTGGATGGCGGACCAACAGTGCCACATGTTCAGCGAGGGTAACCACTTGGCCTGGTTCATAAAACAAGGCGCACGTTTCGTCCAACAACTCCATGACACCGAAAACCGGAGTCGTGATAATGGGAAGCCCCATGCTCAACGCTTCCAAAATCGCTAAAGGAGAGCTTTCTATCCGCGAACAAAAAATAAAAACATCGGCAGCCGCATAATGCCTTGCAACAGCCTGTGTTTCTTTATAAATGCGAACATGGGAACGAACACCAGGAGAAAGGGCATCAACCGCTTCATGAAAATGGATACTATACTCCGTCCCCGGTCTATCACCAACAAAATTACAGCAAACGTTCCCCAAGACATCCGGTGGCAGACAGGCCATGGCCTTTACAAGATCAATCTGGCCTTTTCTCTCNAAAACAGAACCAAGAAGCAGCAAGGACACTGTACCATTGGCAATACCAAGGCTGGCGCGTGCCTGCTCTCTGGTTCCAAAAGAACGGTCGAAAACCGGCATATCTGGAAAAAGTGCATTGGGTATGACTGTAAAATTCTCTCCAGTTCCCACTGTCCTGAAAATATTTTCCGTCATTTTTGATACAAAAATAACTTTTGAAGCCATATTTAAATAGCTAGGCAAGAGCGTTGTCACTTCCCTCCCCAATATGCGCAGATGGCTAAATGGCTCCTCGCTTTCATGAATAAGCCACATCGTCGGAATTCCCAATAACTTCCCAGCAGCAATAGCCCAAAATGACAGAACAGTATTCGCAAGAACGATGTCAGGGGCATATTGCGCTATGATCGCAGCCAGGGACGCTATTTTTTGCGGATAGGTGCTGGTCGGGTCGCGGAGGAAACGCAGATTGTTGCTGACATAAATATCTAAACCCGAAGCGTCGACCGGAAGTGGCTCCACGACGGCACACTCCGGGAGGATATGGACGGGAATCCGGGCCTTTTCGAGCGAGAGACGCAAGGGTCCATCCTCGTGAACCAAAACCTCTGGGAAAAGCCATTCCACACCGGCCAATCCACGGGCTAGATTGACAAAAACACGCGGCGCCCCTTCAAAACCCAAACCGTGCCCGACCAGCAGAATTTTTACACGTCGTTGTTGCATTGGCAAAAGTGCCTCATTACGATATCATCCGAAGTAGCCGATTTCTTGCCATGGTGCCGGTAATGTACAAGGATATTTCCAGCAAAATATATCGAGACTGCTGCACAATTGCCAGACAGCCTGTCAATGCGCTACCGTTGCATTGCAACGGGCTAATATCATGGCGGAATTCCAAAGGGCTTTGCCCTTTGGCCGCCGGAGGCATCCTCTCCTGACCAATTGTGCAGTGTCGCATATCACAAAAAGCGGCTTCCTCCGCTATGACCACCAGGAATCTCCACCACATACCGCCCCGACTGGCGCCAGGGATCCGGGAATCTGTTAGCCCCTTTCCCTGGAAAGATACTCGCACAGCGGTTGCAGGACGGCCGGCAGACAATGCCGGGCGCATAGGCGAGACGCCAGTTCCGGATCGCGAGGCTTTTCCAGCCCTTGCCGAACACCCTCCACAATGGAGGAGGCGTTTGCTGGATCGACATACACCGCTGCATCCCCAAAATGCTCACGGGCCCAATCCGAATCGGAAGTCAGTATATTCGCTCCCGAAACAGCCGCTTCCAAAATGGATTTTCCAGCCGGTTCCAGTGTCGGCTCGATGTACAAGGAGCATTCCTGAATGGCCGCACGGATCATGTCCGATTTATGCGGCATGGGATCCAAAAAAAGAAAATGGTCCGGTGCCGCTCGGCGACAAGCCTTGTAATAGGCCTCATCGCGATAATTTCCGATAAAAACAACTGGNGTTGAAAGNTCTTTGAGTGAATTTATCACAAAAAGTTGATTTTTGTATGGCTCAATGATGCCTATCCAAAGNATATAGTCCTGAATTTTAAATGTACTTCTGAAGAGAGAATCCGGTGTTTTCGCAGCGAAACATGGGTCAACACACGCTGGTATATGTAAAATATCAATATTATCAAAAGTTGTTATATTTTTAAANATAGCCTGTTCAGAATTAGATTTAAATATTATTGCATCACACAGTTTTACCTGTCGANNTATTATTGAACGTTGTTCAAANCTAATTTCCTCTGGTAGCCAAGTATTTGGCCATAATATAATTTTTAAATCATACTTTCGAAGATGTTCCAAAAGTTTTAANCCNGTTTCCTGGGTTGAAAAATGTATAACTGTGTTATAAAAATTTATATCCCTTGAAAATGGGCTATAAATNTCTGCTATAAATCCAGACTTTCTAAGGTTAAACGCAACTTCAAGGAGTTCGTATTCTCCGCCACCTTTATTTAAAAAGGCTTCATGATATGTTGTAAACAATATATTTTTCATATTTTATTACATACTTTGAGCTATTTTCATCCAAAAAT
>JGI20225J20221_1002309_pt1 | contig 14719 bp, 11 predicted proteins | sample BioMet4_FD_20221 | JGI IMG/M metagenome (IMG submission 20221) | reverse complement strand
TCCTCCAGAGGGACAGGTAATGAAACAAACTATGTGATGCAAAAATTTGCCCGCGCGGTGCTTAACACCAATAACGTGGATTGCTGCGCCCGCGTCTGCCACGGCCCTTCCGTTGCGGGTCTGCAGGAAACACTTGGTAATGGCGCGATGAGTAATTCAATAAACGATATTGAAAACTCAAAATGTCTTCTGGTATTTGGCTACAACTGCGCAGATTCTCACCCCATCGTCGCCCGGCGCGTGCTGAAAGCCCGTGAGAATGGCGCAAAAATCATTGTTTGCGATCCGCGACGTATTGAAACCGCCCGCATTGCCGATCAGCATCTGCAGCTGAAAAACGGCAGCAATATGGCGCTGGTCAATGCCTTTGGCTACGTGCTGCTGGAAGAAGAGTTGTACGACAAAAACTACGTCGCACGTTTCACTGAGGGGCTTGAGGCCTACCGGCAGACAATTAAAGATTATGCTCCCGAGAACGTCGAACACCTGACCGGTATTCCGGCCCGCGACATTCGCCAGGCGATGCGTACGTTCGCGGCGGCACCTTCCGCCACCGTTATGTGGGGCATGGGCGTTACGCAGTTTGGCCAGGCCGTGGATGTGGTAAAAGGCCTCTCCAGCCTGGCGCTGCTGACCGGTAACCTGGGACGTCCAGCGGTAGGCGTCGGGCCTGTGCGCGGGCAGAATAATGTACAGGGAGCGTGTGACATGGGCGTTTTGCCCAACATGTTCCCCGGCTATCAGGACGTGACCGACCCGGCGGTCAGGCAGAAATTTGCCGATGCCTGGGGAATAGACGTGAACAAGATGGACGATCGCGTCGGAACACGCATCACCGAAGTCCCGCACCTTGCGCTGGAAGGTAAGGTCAAAGCCTATTACATCATGGGGGAAGATCCGCTTCAGACCGAAGCCGATCTGGGCCTGGTACGCAGCGGTTTCGGGGCGCTCGATTTTGTGGTCGTACAGGACATCTTCATGACCAAGACCGCTGAAGTGGCGGACGTACTGCTTCCGGCGACCTCCTGGGGCGAACATGGCGGTGTCTTTACCTGTGCCGATCGCGGCTTCCAGCGTTTCGGGAAAGCGATTGAGGCCAGCGGTAACGTGAAGCGCGACTGGGAAATCATCAGCCTGCTGGCAACGGAGATGGGCTACCCGATGCATTACGAATCTAACCAGCAGATCTGGGATGAAATGCGCGAGCTGTGCCCGCTGTTCTACGGCGTGACGTATGAAAAAATGGGTGAGATGGGCCATGTTCAGTGGCCGTGTCCAACGCTCGACCATCCAGGTACCCCGTATTTATACAAAGACAATCAGTTCGATACGCCTTCCGGTAAAGGCCAGCTCTTTGCCGCCGCCTGGCGCGCTCCGGCTGAGACGCCGGATGAAGACTATCCGCTGGTGCTCTGCACGGTGCGCGAAGTTGGGCACTACTCCTGCCGGTCAATGACCGGAAACTGTGCCGCGCTACAAAGCCTGGCCGACGAACCGGGCCGGGTACAGATGAACCCAGCCGATGCGAACAAACTGGGCATTGCTGACGGTCAGCTGGTGTGGGTGCGCTCACGTCGTGGCAAAGTCATCACGCGCGCCAGCATCAGTGAACGCATCAACGTCGGTGCGGTCTATATGACTTATCAATGGTGGATTGGTGCCTGTAACGAACTGACACAGGATAATCTCGACCCAATCTCCAAAACGCCGGAAACAAAATACTGTGCGGTTCAACTGGAGGCGATCGAAGACCAGCGCTGGGCGGAGGACTTTGCGGCCTCAGCGTATCAAACCATGAAGACGCGGTTGATCAGTGCGGTGAATATCTGATGNCACTGCCGGGTAAGGTATAACGCTTACCCGGCACGATATATTCAGAATATCATTTCCTCTGCCACGTCGCATGTCCTGGAATTATTTAAAAAACAGTCACGAAATATATTCTGGTGCGTATTTCTCTCTGCCAGCTTGTTGAGTAATATCATTAGCTCATAATCACTTCGCAGATCAAACTTTTGCATCACCATATATTTATGCGTAAAAATGGTTTTACAACTCACCTTCAGTTTGTCCGCAATCTGCGTAACGGATAAGCCTTTATACAAATTCACCATAATGCGCATTTGTTGCATTGACAATGTTTTATGTTGACACCCGGAACACGCATTTTTGTCTCCGCTAAAGCCGGTAAGCTGTGTTTTCTGCCATGTGATATTCAGGGCCTCACGCACCTGCATAAGCGAAGTTCTTCGCGCAATGAAGAGAATATCCTGAAAACAGGATGGTGATGCCGGTGTGCGGAACGCATCATCAACTAACCCTATCACGATCCCTCTTGTTCTGGATTGTAATTCAGGGATACAGGTAAAGACTTCGCCAGGACACAGTGGGAGCACAATAATATCTGCCATTCTCACGGTGTCATGTGTAAATTCAAAGTTGAAATGAATACCTTGATTAAATTCGAAAAGGAAAAAGTCAGTAAAAAAGCACTGTAGTCCTTGCCGGAAAAACAAATCAGATTCTTGAATAACTATATTAAGCATTGATTTAGCCGACATGTGATAAATATTTAAACCCACTCGCTCAATTGTATTGCAGCGTAATCATAACCACCGCATGGATACTGCCTGGCGTAGCCCCGCCAGAAACTGATTTGACCGAAGCCAGCATAGGTATGGTTGCAGTTCCGTCTGCACCGATATTTTGCGTGATGCCGGACCCCGTTCCCTTGAGCAGGCCAGTACTCATCTCACTCATCGCCACTGCCACATTGGTGGCCGAACCGCTGTTTATATAATAGTCCGCACCGGCAACAGGATCGGGCGTTCCGCTAAACGCGGCGGTGACGCTACGTGTTCCTGACGGACAACGGGTAAATAACAGACTGAATGGAACCGGATCGGATGAGGATCCGGGGGTTACCATATTTGTCGCCTGAATGTTGCCAAGATTTACATCCAGATTCGAATTTCCACCGTTAAATACACACGGCGAGGCCACAATATTTCCCGTCACGCTGACATTAACACTATCGGCGGAAAACGCATTCCAGCAAAGCAGGGTAAGAAGAAGAAACGTCTTGTGTTGCATTTTCATATTATCACCCTTACTGGTACGTCAAATTGAGCGTCGCGGAAGCATTCGCTGAGCCGGGTTCCACGGTGGTTAATGTCTGGTAATAACGTGCAGTTAAGGGAAGCGTCTCTTGCCCACCCGAAGACTGCTTTAGCAACAGGCGGCTATTCATTACCAGCGGAGATCCGTTATACAGAAGCTGCACGCCAACACCTTTTGCCGTACCGGTACTCCCCTGTCCCGTTAATGCCATCACGCTGGCATTGGCGCTATCGGGGTTTTGTATACCACTCAGCGAAATATTTATATTGGTTCCGGCACTGCAGCTCAGTCCCAGATTTTGGGTGTTTTGCGCCCCCGAAGGCGTTGTCCCAATAACGGTTCCGAACACCGACGCGGGGATGTCTCCAATCGGGAACGTCAGCTGTGACGACTGAACACTGCACGCAAGCGCATTAATCGTTCCGCCAGTGAGCTGAACAGTCAGCCCGTCACGAAAAACACCGTCGCTGCCCTGAAGCGTCACCACACCTATCACCCCCGTCGTCAACGGTCCTGACGATACGGGGCCGGTGACCACCAGCTCGACCTTTCCTCCCCACCATTCGACATAGGAGGATTGCGCATTATAGGTAAAAGTGTTGTCCGGGTTTTCAAAGTAATTTCCCGAAGAAAGCCGAATGCCAATACCGTTTATATTGGTGGCGTAAACATGGTTACCGTAGCTACTCAGACTGGCATTAATATATCGCATACTGAACCCTAACATGAGTGGGTTCGTACACCCCGTCAAATAAGACCCGGTTGTTGTCGCCGCCTGAGAAAATACCACCGAGCCAACAGGCGCATCACGTTGTACGTTAATTGTACCGACAGATAGCGTGGAAATCTGCGGTGTAATCGTTGTGCAGGTATTGGCATGGGCGATATTCCACCCGATAGCCAGGCACAACCAAAAAATAATTTTAGCCATTTTCATTTCAACGATCCTGAAGACAATTAACGCTGATTTCGGTTATTCCACTGTAGGTGGATTGTTCAGGCAGACGGTAATGCGCCCGACACTGCCGGGTAGATTGATTTCCCCACGATGCCAATATTGCCCCTTGTTCAGGCATCCCGGTTAAATAGACCTGTCCACGATCGCCAACAATAGCGCCGCTGGAGCCCTCACCAGATAAGGTGACCACCGCACCAAACGGGACAAAATGGGTATTCGACAGTAATGTCATCAACACCCGTCGCCCCACTCTGGAAATGTAATCAGCTTTCACCACGGCTCCCCGCGTCGGCGTCACCGTGCGGGTATTAATCTCCAGTTCGACATCATCAGGCATATTTTCCGGGTCGAGGGTAATATCGTTTTTTCGGTATACCGAAAGATTACTCACTACCGTATAACCACGGTAATCTGTACGCACTCCGGGCTGGTTAAGGATCGTCACGCCATGTGCACCAGGGGCTTCCACCAGCACGTTTGTCTCCCCAAGCGGCTGGGACAATGTCATGCCTTCCCGGTGAACAACAACGCCCCCCTGCAGACCATAATTTAAACGATCACTGTTCTTATCTGTGCCATAGCCTGCCGTGATTTCACCATAAGTACCTTTATAGTCACCGTTCATGTTCCCGGTATAACCCACGTTATCCGTGCCGTAACCTTGCTGTACGTTCCAGCTCAGCGCATGGTTATCGAGCGCCACACCGCTTATACCGATACTGTGCGTCGTGCCGCGGCTCTTGCTCGCGTTCATGCCATAGTTGGCCCAGGTCTGTGGTAGAAATTTATCCAGAGGCACGCTGATGTTTAACGCCAGTAGCTGATCATGGTCGTAGGTTTTGGCGTTGCCATTGCCATAAGAGGATGAATTGGCATTTTTGCTGTATGTCCAGGTTAAGCCATAGCTGATGTTGTGCCAGTCGTTGTTGTATCCCACACTCCATGAGGTCATCGACTTACTGGAGTTCCAGTAATCCTCGCGTACACCGCTAAGGGTCAACGAACCGAAGTTATTGCCAAGCGTCTGACTCATCGTCAGCTCCGCACGGTTACGTCTTCTGTCCTGCAGCGCGTTGCTGTCCCCGTACGAATCCAGCACGTCCTGCATTCCGTAATAACCGCTTGTCGAATAGCGGTATCCCGCAATGGAAAAGTTCGTTCCGGTATTTATAAAGTTCTTGCTGTAACGCGCTCGCCAGGATTGACCACGTGTTTTTTCAACTTTATCCGGGGTTGACCAGCTCTGGGTGATGTCTGCAGAGAGGGCACCAAGCTCCCCCATGTTTTTCCCCACACCGAATGCTATCGACTGATATTTACTTGATTCCTGCACACCACCATAAAGCGTGAAGCCTTTCGGCAGACCGTAAATTCCCGTAAGTTGCCCGAAAGGGGTTTTATCCACGTGGTTGTTATAAGAGCGATATTGCCCCCCTGTTGCCGCGTATTTCAGCCGACCTTCCCGCTGCAAAACCGGTAACGAGGCATAAGGCAAAGAAAAATGTTGCTCACTTCCATCAGCTTCTTTGATCGTCACATCGAGATCGCCTGCACCCCCGGTGGGATACATATCTGTAATCTCGAACGCACCCGGCGCGACATAGCTTTGGTAGATCTGATATCCATTCTGTCGAATCACAACCTGCGCATTGGTACGCGCAATACCACGCACCACCGGCGCATAGCCCTTGAGTGAATCCGGCAACATGTCATCGTCCGATGCCAGTTGGCCTCCGCGAAAGGGCATGCTGTCAAAAACGTCCGCAGGCGCTGAACTGTCCCCAAGCGTGAGCTGGGCTTTCAGAGGAATAATGGCACGCTGAGTGTAGGTATAAACGGTATCCCATCGTTCCTGGCTGGATGAATCCCGCGACCATGTGGTGTAATTACGTAAACGCCACGGCCCAATATTTAATCCCGGACGCAGGTTTGCATACTGACTGTTGCTTTGAGTTCCCGCCTCTGTTTTCGCCCAACTGTTTGCACCGCTCAGACTGTAGTTGAGCATGGCCGCGTTAATACCCTCATCCCACATTTCCGGGGACACATACCCTCTTGCTGGCAGATCAATTGCTGCCTGGGGTAGGCTGATAACCAACCGCTGCGCGCCAAACTGAAAATCTGTGCTTGCCTGGGGAATAGCCTGAAGGTTGGCACATTCACTGTTATCTACGGCAAGTTGTGGAAATAATGCGGTCCTCACTCCCCAACGTGTTAATTGTTCGACACTGAGACAGGGCTGCAATATTTGATGATCATTCTCACCTTTTACCGCAGTAAATGTGATATCACGGGTTTCCACTAACTGGTCGTCAAGAACGATGTCAACATGGTACGAACCTGAAGCCTGAGAGCCGGATTCAAAAGCAGATAAGTCGGCTTTGCCCATTACCGGATTATCCAGCTCAACCAGTTCAGTATTAAACGATTCGCTGGCATAAAGAACTTGTGATGAGCTTGCCAGTACCGTGGCTATAAACAGCGCCAGAGGAGCTGGCCGCATGTTTTTATTTTTCGTTGTCATCGCTATCAACCTGATTAATACAAAAACTCACTACTGCCCGTTTAACGTTCACAAACTGGCTTGATGTAATATTCCGGGGCTGCCGTAGTCATTAATAACTTTAAACGTGAGAGAATTACCGTTAATTCCATCCGGCAACGTAAATCGTGCAATGCTGCCGGGTAAAACATACGATACGTCCTCAAGCTTTTTCCCGCCCACGACAATTTCATTGAAATTGATGACATAGGCGGTAGGATTATTAACTTCAAGTTCATGCCCTGTTCTGTGCCAGGTTAATTTATTCGCCTGCTCTTCTGGTGTTGACGCGTGAAGATCATCTGGACGGTAAATAATCTTAATACGGGTTTTCACTGCAATTTGCAGCGAGTTCATCTGTTTTGACGCTGACGGAATCGCTTTAATATTTAACCAGAATAAACTTTCGCGGTCCTGCGGTAGCGAACCTGTTATCAAAATACGTTCAATGTTTTTCTGTCCACCGTCCAGACGATACAACGGAGGTGTAATAATAAAAGGCGCTTTACCAGAAGTATCATCCTGCATATCGATCCATGACTGAATTAAATAAGGCGTGTTGTCCGGGTTATTAATACTGACTGATGCTTCCTTTTTCGCCCCATCAAAAATGATACGCGTGCCACCAATAATCACACCCGCAGTGGCGGTTGACAGCGCCAGCAGCATCACTATCACTGCCAGCCATAATGTTCTGATAAAACGCATTGAATAATACCTCTTAATACAAAGGGGCCAGGACGGCCCCGACAAATCACTGCAAGAGACTTAGTTGTAAACAACAGAGAAGTTAGCGACTGAGTTAGCCGGGCCTGCAGTCACCGCAGCAGCGGTCGAAATGTACTGCGCATAAAAGTTCAGCGTATTGTCCGCAGTGCTGCTGAGTGCGTAGGTATAGCTATTGCTGCCATGCAGAGGCAAATCGCTCTTATCCGCTGTCATCAGGTTAATCGCCACACCGGTTGCAGCACCGGCGACGGATGTATCAATAGCAAGCAGGCTGGAGTTGGTCACATCAGGTGTGCCATCAAAACGCACTTTGGCATTGGTGACCGTGACCGGGCAGTTTTTCAGAACGATATCGAATTTTGTTGCTGCCGTTCTGGAACCTGTCGCCGGAAATTCAGTTTTATAATAATCGCCTAACACAACAACCTGGTTCTGAGATGCCACATCCACATCACACGCAGAGTCCAGAATATTTCCATTAAAATTTACGGTACCCGCTGCTGCAAAAGCATGGGTCATTGTCAATGCAGAACTTGCTGCAAGCATAGCAATGATAACTTTCTTTTTCATAACGCTATATCCTGTATTACTTTATTTATTACTGATATCCAGGCAAACCCCATTAATGGGTTACATGCCATGCAGAGCTTTGCCATTTTCTATACGGCGAGAAACAAATGAAATAGAGTTATTTCATCGTTCGTTTTATACGAATCTTAGCGCCCCTGCCGATAGCTCCAAATTTATACAACTCATTTCTGGCTCTCAATCTATTTTTAGGTCTAGCTGTAGACTCGTTTTTAACAAAAATAAAACAACCAAACTTCAGATATGCCTTATAAGAGTCGTGCTCAGTCCATCATTAGACCAGAGTGGTAAATCTAATAAAATCATACAGTTGAAATCAAAATACTCATCAAGTCTATTTTTAGACTTATGCATATCATTCCCAGAACCTCGCGTTTTTAAGATAATTCTTCATATCTATCAAAAAACGTTCGCTTCAGTCAGTGAGGTATATTATGAACACACGGATAACTCCCGAACTCGGCGATGAAAAACCAACCGTACTGGGCAAAAAACCCTACAAGCACATAGAGACATTAATCGATCATGTGCTTCCGTGTGCACAGCGACGCATACTGGCGAGAGGTGATGTTGTCCAGTATTACAATAATGACATCCGCCAGTGTTTTTTACTCATCCACGGTAGCGTTGCTTTACACCGTCGCGGCGATGGCATTGTGTTGAACTCCGAGTCATCGCCGTTTATTCTCGGCGTAAGTAGCCAGTTTTCGTCAGAGCACCTTTATGTCAGAGCACTTGAAACGTCAGAGCTCGCGGGGGTTTCTCTGGACACGTTTAATCGAGTGGTGACGCAACACAATTTGTGGGAACATTTTTCACATTTGCTAATTTATACTGCCTCGCGCGTTTATGAACACTGCGCCCAGATTTCTCAAATGTCGGCCTATGACATTATCCGCTTTCAGTTGGTAGAGTTAATGCAAGAGCCTGAAGCAATAAGGCTCGGTATCACCGCGGCGGCTTATATCCTGAGCCGAACCTATCTTTCCCGCAGCGGTGTCATGCGGATCCTGGCGGAACTTCGTACGGGGAAGTACATTACAATGGAACGTGGTGTGTTGATTGATATTCACCATTTACCCCGAAAATATTAACCGTTCATTTATCTGGAGATAGCGGGCAATAAGAGCGACACTACCCTGAGTCATAGTCTTCCAGAGGTTATCCAATATGCCCTCTTCAGAAAAATCGCATCGCGGTTCCCCCTTTGCTCAGGAGCTTATTGTACATTTACAGTCAGACAGCACCCTGCGCAACACAGGCCGCGGTGAACAATTGAACCTTCAGGTTAATGGTCAGGGAATGTGTTATTTGATCCTGGAAGGTACCATTGCGGTATACCGTCGAAGCGACAATATGATGCTGAGTACGGCGCGCAACCCTGCCATTTTTGGTCTTGCCAATCTGACGGATATTTATTTTGATGACTACCTCAAAACCGTCACGCCTTGCTTAATCGGCGTCATCTCCACTGTTCGGGTCAATGAGATTATCAAAGAGAAAGCGCTATGGGGACTTCTCTCAAAACAGCTGATGTTCACCTATAACCGTCTTTATAACAATGTGATGCCTTACGGGGCTCCGACGGCGTATGAGATGATTCGCCAGCAGTTAATTAAGTTGATGGAAGAGGATGAGGGCTATCGTACTGTGGTCACCGCAGAACGGTACATCCGGGAAAAAACACAGCTTTCCCGTAGCGGCATCATGCGCATTCTGGCCGACCTGAAAACAGGTGGTTTTATTGAAATGGATGAAGGCAGGCTCATTAAAATCAACAAACTGCCCGCCAGATATTGAATTTCAGGTACAAAAAAGGCCGCAAGCGCGGCCTTTTCTTCAGGTATTAATGGACGTGAACGCCCAACCGCCAGGCAAAGTAGATCTCTTCTTTGAGTTCATTTGAAGAGAGCGCCAGCAAATCAGCAAACTCCAGCTCAAGCTGCTTCAGCTTTTTCAGGTACTGCGCCGGAGACAGGTTGCTTTTATCGCGACGTATATATTCAATTGCCAGTTGTGTTGGGGTTATTTCAGTATCCATGATGTCCTCGCTTATGTACAAAACCTGACCAGTATATCACAGTCAACCGCCTGGTTTTTGACCAAATGCAAAACATCGGGCAACTTTACACAACCGCCGTCGTCAGGCGCGACGAACAGCACAGACGTTCCTGCTCATCGATAATGTCTATCTGCCACACCTGATGACGTCTCCCGGCGTGGAGGGCGCGGCAGATCCCCCGCACTCGCCCACTGCGCACGGAACGAATATGGTTAGCATTAACTTCCAGTCCGACAACGTTTTGCTCGCCTTCGGTGCAGAGATACCCTGCCACCGACCCCAGCGTTTCGGCCAGCACGACGGACGCGCCACCGTGCAGTAAGCCAAACGGTTGATGGGTACGGCTATCGACCGGCATGGTGGCTTCCAGCTCATTCTCACCAATGCGGGTAAACTGGATATCCAGCAAACCCACCATATTACCTTCGCTCATGGCATTCAGTGCCTGTAGCGTCACTGCTCGTTTCCAGATCATCCGATAATCTCCAGTAAAGCCTGTAATGGATGGCGCACGCCGTTACCTTCGACGCGTTTTACCTGGCTGCGGCACGAGTAGCCCGTCGCCAGACAACGATTTCGCGGTAAGCGCTGCATCGCCTGATGCCACGACAACTCGTAGATCCCCAACGACGTTGCATGGTTTTTCACTTCATGCCCGTAAGTACCGGCCATACCGCAGCAGCCGACGCTGACGTTCTCCAGTTTCGCGCCAAAACGGGCGAAAATAGAGGCCCACTGGGCAGGAGCCCCTGGCAAAGCGGTCACTTCGGTACAGTGGCCAAAAAGATACCATGACTCACCGCGCACATCTGCCGTGGTCATCCCCTGTATTGCGGCTGGTAGCCATTCGTGCACCAGCATGACGTGGAAATCGCCGCGTTTTTCGCCCAGCGTCTGTTTGTACTCATCCCGGTAGCACAGCACCAGCGCCGGATCGACACCGACCATTGGCATGCCCAGTTGCGCAACGCGATTTAAGAAATCTGCGGTTTTCCGGGCTGTTTTGGCAAAGCGGGTCAGGAAACCTTTAATGTGCTGCGCCTTGCCGTTTGGCGAGAACGGCAGCACCACTGGCTGATAATCCAGCTTTTCAGCCAGGCGTACAAAGTCAGCCACCACCTGAGCATCGTAGTAACTGGTAAACGGATCCTGCACCACCAGCACCACGCGGGCTTTCTGCTCCGGGCTTAACGCTTCAAGTTGCTCCAGCGTCATGTTCGCCGAGCGGTGTCCAACCAGCTGGCGTTGCAAGGATGGCGTCGACAACAGCGGCAGATCCACCATCCCGATATGTTTTTCGGAGAGCTTGCGCACCAGCGGCTGATTGATAAAGAAGTTAAAGGTCTTCGGCGCTCTCGCCATCAGCGGCGCGTAGCTTTCCACCGTTGCCACCAGGTGGTCACGCATCGGGCGCAGATAGCGCGTGTGGTAAAGCTGCAGGAAGCGGGAACGGAACTCCGGCACGTCGATTTTAATTGGGCACTGGGTCGAACACGCCTTACAGGCCAGGCAGCCGGACATTGCCTCTTTCACTTCATGCGAGAAGTCATACTCGCCCTTGCTTGCATGCCAGCTGTTGCGGGTACGTTCGATAAGCGAACGCAGGCTGGCACCTTTCTCCGGCAGTTCCTGCTCCAGTTTCAGTGGATCCACCCCACGATCGGCCAACAAACGCAGCCATTCGCGCACCAGCGTTGCTCGCCCCTTTGGGGAGTGAATGCGGTTGCTGGTCATTTTCATCGACGGGCACATCGGGCTTTTCACGTCAAAGTTAAAGCACAGGCCGTTGCCATTACACTCCATTGCACCGCGCCAGGAGGTGCGTACCGCAACCGGAATTTGTCTGTCCCAGGTGCCGCGTTTGACGGAATCCACCCGTAACATCGGCGCGTCAACCCCCTCTGGCGGGCAAATTTTTCCCGGGTTGAGGCGGTTATCAGGGTCGAATACCGCTTTGACCTTGCGCAGCTCACCGTAGAGTTGTTCACCGAAGAAAGCCGGGCTGTGCTCCGCACGGAACCCCTTACCGTGTTCACCCCACAGCAGACCACCATATTTGGCGGTCAGGGCCACGACATCGTCGGAGATCGCTTTCATCAGCATCTCCTGCTGGGGGTCACACATGTCCAGTGCCGGACGCACATGCAGTACCCCGGCGTCGACGTGTCCGAACATGCCATAGCTCAGGCCGTGTCTGTCCAGCAGTGCGCGAAACTCAACGATATAATCCGCCAGATGCTCCGGTGGTACGCAGGTGTCTTCGGCAAAGGGAATGGGTTTGGCGGCACCTTTGGCGTTGCCAAGCAGCCCCACCGCTTTTTTACGCATCGCGTAGATACGTTCAATGCCGGAGAGATCGTTACAGAGCTGCCAGCCAATCACCCCGCCCTCGCCCCGGGCGATGAGCTCGTCCAGCCTCTGACAAAGCATCGTCACCTGACTTTCGATCAGTTCGGCATCATCACCCGCAAATTCAACAATATTCAGGCCGAGCATCTCTTTATCCGGCACATCGGTGATCAGCTCGCTCACGGAGTGCCAGACGATATCTTCCCGGGCCAGATTCAGCACTTTGGAGTCGACGGTTTCCACCGACAACGCCCGCGCCTCCACCATAAACGGCGCATTGCGCAGTGCGGAGTCGAAAGAGTTGTATTTGACGTTCACCAGGCGGCGCACCTTCGGCAAGCGGGTGATATCCAGACGCGCCTCGGTGATAAACGCCAGCGTCCCTTCGGATCCGGTCAGCACGCGGGTCAAATCAAACTGGCTCAAATCATCATTAAAAACATGACGCAGGTCGTAACCTGTTAAGAAGCGGTTCAGTTTTGGGAATTTATCGAGGATCAGCTGGCGGTTATCGCGACAGCGTTCCAGTACGGTGCGATAAATTCGCCCGCTCGTGGTGTTCTCTTTGCCCAACGTTTCCGCCAGCTCAACCGGCATCGGCTGGGTATCAAGGATATCGCCCCCCATCAGTACCGCGCGAACGCCCATGACGTGATCGGAGGTTTTACCGTAGACCAGGGAACCCTGACCGGAAGCATCGGTGTTGATCATCCCGCCAATTGTGGCGCGGTTGCTTGTGGACAGCTCCGGGGCGAAAAAGTAGCCGTAGGGTTTCAGGTATTGGTTGAGCTGATCTTTAATGACCCCCGCTTCAACGCGCACCCACCCCTCTTCAGGGTTGATCTCAATGATGCGGTTCATATAGCGGGACATATCGATGATGATGCCCTGGTTCAGTGCCTGGCCATTGGTGCCGGTACCGCCGCCGCGTGGGGTAAATATCAGAGACGTAAATCGTTCTTGCGCCGCCAGACGGGCTACCAGCGCGACATCAGCCGTTGAGCGTGGGAAAACGACGGCATCGGGAAGTAGCTGGTAGATACTGTTATCGGTCGCCATCGTCAGCCTGTCGGCATAATTGGTGGCGGTATCACCTGTAAAACCCTGTTGCTCCAGTGCCTGCAAAAAATTAAGCACCAGCTGAACGACGCCGGGTGCCTGGGAAATCTGTGGGATCATTACTGTCGACCCTAATTAGAGTTGTGGATCCCCTTCATACTTCAAGCAGCAGATGCGTTGGCTGCGTCTACTCACCCTGGCCACATAGTTATCCATGCGCCCAGGGATTCGTTCACTTGCCGCCTTCCTGCAGCCCGAATTATTCAGGAGATAATCGTTTGCGTTGTGTCCCAACTTTTTATCACATTTTTTTCTTATACGCTCAGCAGAATTACAGGCAAAATCCGCCTGTCAAAAATCGCTGAAATCACTAATGATTAGAGATACGCGGTTTTACGTTTCCGCCGGCCTGTCTGGCGTTCATTTAAGGAAAGTTTTATTTATGGTCAATCTTCGTCAGCCCAGGGATGTTGCGCAAATTTTACTGTCGGTGCTGTTCTTAGCCATCATGATTATTGCGTGTCTGTGGATTGTTCAACCTTTCGTGCTCGGCTTTGCCTGGGCCGCGACCGTGGTCGTCGCGACCTGGCCTTTACTCTTGCGTTTGCAGAAACTGCTCTTTGGACGGCGTGGTCTGGCGGTGCTGGTCATGACCCTGCTGCTGTTCCTGCTGTTTATTATTCCGATTGCGCTGCTGGTGAATAGCCTTGTTGACTCCAGTGGCCCGGTTATTCGCGCCATCTCCAGCGGCGATCTGACGCTGCCGGATCTCGCCTGGCTCAACAGTATTCCCGTCGTGGGCGCAAAACTCTACAGCGGCTGGCACAGCCTGCTGGAGATGGGCGGCAGTGCGCTGATGGCGAAAGTGCGACCGTATATTGGCACCACCACTACCTGGTTTGTTGGTCAGGCCGCGCATATCGGCCGGTTTATGATGCACTGTACCCTGATGCTGGTCTTCAGCGCCCTGCTGTACTGGCGTGGTGAACAAGTGGCTCTGGGGATCCGTCATTTTGCCACCCGACTGGCGGGTAAACGCGGCGATGCGGCCGTTCTGCTGGCCGCTCAGGCCGTCCGTGCCGTTGCGCTTGGCGTGGTGGTGACTGCGCTGGTGCAGGCCGTGCTGGGCGGTATTGGGCTTGCCATCTCAGGTGTGCCTTACGCAACCATCTTTACCGTCGTGATGCTGATGACCTGCCTTGCGCAACTGGGACCATTGCTGGTGCTGGTACCCTGCATTATCTGGCTCTACTGGACAGGTGATACCACCTGGGGCACCGTCCTGTTGGTCTGGAGCTGCGTGGTCGGGACG
>JGI20225J20221_1002307_pt1 | contig 14722 bp, 15 predicted proteins | sample BioMet4_FD_20221 | JGI IMG/M metagenome (IMG submission 20221) | reverse complement strand
GGGTCGCGTCCGTCAAGGTGGTGTACGGTGTGCCATCGTCTCCCTGTCCCTCGCCGTCTTGCCGCCGTTGTGGCATGAGCGGCCAGGCCATCAAGGCCAAGCCCTTCGGGTTCGCTCCGCCAAGCCTCCGCGAAGCCTTGATCGCCCGGCCTTGCTCATGCCCGGGAGCAATCATGGCGACGGCGAGAGGAGCGGCAAGCCCCAGCTCCGGCTCAAGGAGCATCCCCGCTTCAGGCGGCGGTCAGTTGTCCCACAGCCTCCTTTGACCTGAGCTGTTGCAAGGATTCCAGGGAGATATAGCGCCTGGATACGGCCCATTCGTCATTTTGTTCAGCCAGAACCGCGCCCACCAACCGAATGATGGCGGCACGATCCGGGAAGATGCCAACCACGTCGGTGCGCCGGCGAATTTCCTTGTTGAGCCGCTCCTGCGGATTGTTCGACCAAATTTGCTTCCAATGCGCCTTGGGGAAGCTGGCGAAGGCCAGGATTTCCTCCCGGGCATCCTCCAAGAGGTCGGCGGCGTCCTGAAATGCCTTTTGGCGCCGCAATTGTTCGACCACCCGGCCATGCTGGGCCAAAACCGCCTCGGCGTCAGGCTGGGCATAGATCGAACGAACCAGGGTTGCCACGAAGTCCTGGGCCGACTTGGCGACCTTGGTCAGCAGGTTGCGCATGAAGTGCGCCCGGCAGCGTTGCCAGGCCGCGCCGGGGAATACCGAGGCAATGGCGTCCTTGAGACCAGCGTGGGCGTCAGAGATGACAAGCTGCGCTCCGGTCAGACCCCGTGCGACAAGACCCCGCAAAAAGGCGGTCCAGCCGGCACCATCTTCGCTGGTCATGACGTCCATGCCCAAAATCTCACGTTTTCCTTCCCGGTTGACGCCCGTGGCCACCACCGTGGCGACGTTGAGGACGCGCCCTCCCTCCCGGCTGCGTTGCGTCATGGCGTCCAGCCACAAGTAGGGATACGGTCCCGTCGTCAGCGGTCGGTCACGGAATTCCTCAACACGGGCATCCAGTTCCGTGGCCAACTCCGACACCTGGGATTTGGAAATGCCCGCTATGCCCAGCGTCTTGACCAAACCGTCGACGCGCCGGGTAGAAACCCCGCGCACGTAGCATTCGGCGATCACCTGCACCAAACAGCGCTCCGCACGACGACGCGGTTCCAGCAGCCAGTCCGGAAAATAACTGCCATGCCGCAGTTTGGGGACGGCCAGGGGGATGCTGCCCACCCGGGTATCCCAACGTCGCTCCCGATAGCCATTGCGCTGGTTGACCCGGTCCGGGCTTACGGCGCCATACGACGCCCCGCATGCGCCGTCCGCATCGGCGCTCATCAGCGCTTCCACCACCGTCTTGACCAAGTCCCGCAGGAAATCCTGGTCTCCCGCCTCAACTCGCTTGCGAAGCCAAGAACCTCCGCTTACCGTCATGTCAGCCATCGTTCCTCCTCGCTGCTTCTGAGTTTGACCGCTCATGAGGATGGATACGATGGCTTTTCCTTTCAAGTCCCGCCCTTACCGGACGGCCTCCCGTACACCACGTCCGTGGACTCTAACTTTTATGGACCCATGCAGATGGATCAATCTTAGATTCACCGACTAATGTCATCAGCCTCTCCCTTACAAAGTATGATAACGAGTTGATCCTAAAAAATACTCGGCGTTATCCTGCAGGTTGTGTGACGAGACATCTCTCGTCTCGCTAACCAGCCACATCACGATGGGAAAAAGATGCGACAGCTTGCCCGCGCAAACGCGCGCTGCCTTGGTGGCGCTTTGTGGAGCTGTCGCTCTTTTTCGGACGGCTTGGCATCACGATCGCAGCATCGCGCTTCCGCTCGCCGTCGAGATTTCCCAACTGCTTGGGCAACATGAGGCTAACCTTGGCTTGGCCGGGCGTCCAGCTTTGGGAGTATTCATCCTCAGCAACCTAGCCCGGGGAGCCACCGTTTGAGGCGCTGCCACAGGCCCTTTCGAGCCGGCCGCCTGGGCAGCACCGTTCCCTTGGCCCCCCCCCCGTCCGGGAGCTGGGCAACATACAGCGGCTGCCAGCGCTTGATGAGGGTCGCCTCCAGCATAAAATCGGCATTGTCCATGCGCGTCTCCTCCCCGGCGAGCGCGCTGTCCTGTCGGGTGAAGACGGTCAGGCAATCGAGCAGCAGGGGCGAGCCCCAATTGATGCACTCCTGACTGAGCACGCGGCCGCCATGGGCAAGAACGGACGCGCGCACGATGGAGGCGGAAACCTTGGCGGAACGCACATGGGGAATCGGTTCCTGGAGGTTCAGGGCGGCGGCGTTGGAGTGGTGCAGAAAGGCCGCGCCCCGCGACGACAGCCTGGAAAGAATCTGCTTCACATAGGTATCGAGGACATCCTCGTCAGCATGTACGAGGGAATCGAAGGAAAAGACGAAATCAAGTTCGGTGTTCCCAAGGAAAGCCAAACTTTTTCCATCATTATTGAAAAAACGGGCATGGTGCGCCGGGGCGAAACGCCGCTTGCAGTGATCGATGCAGGCGGGAGAAAGATCGACGCCGTAATATTGCTTGCATTGCGGAAGCAGGAATCTGGTCCAGCGACCGAACCCCGGGGCAATTTCCAGGATCGTCGGAGCCGGAAGGTATCGATGCACGCGCGGATACAAGGTGCCGAACCATTGCGCCTCCGAGTTTCCCCAGGCGCTCGACCACTCCTCGCCCTGGTCCTTCCAATCGTAATGAATTCCCCAAAAACTGTCATTCCACTTGATATCCGGCATACCTTACCCTTCTCTTGCCGCTGAAAACCCGCTTTTGCAGAGCACCCGAGTCAACCCATCCGTCAACGTGCAATCGCTCCTTCGGTCCTGCATCCGTGGACACGGAAGCAGGGAATGTCTTTTTGGCATCGGCGAAGTGCATTTTACTGGTTCTTTCAGCCCGTTGTGTTCAGCCAACCCGGTTGTAGGATGCTTTTCCCCTGGTTTCCGCTCGACGTCAATTCCTCATGCCCGCCGGGGCGTGAAGGACGGTTCCCGGACAAGGCCGACCGGCCGCTCCACCGGGCCTTTCTCCCAGCCGGCGGCAGGTTGGCGAAGAAGGTTGCGACTTGGTCGCTTCCGAGCATCCTGCGCAAAACGACCCTCCCCTCGGCATCGACGCCGTGGAGTTGAAAGGTGTTCTTTGCCAGGTCACTGCCAACGAGGGGAATACTTTTCATGGGATGCCCTCCTTTAAGGATGGCGCGGCTGCTTTATCCTTATCCAGGTTAGAGGAGGGACCATCCATTACGGCTATGCTGAGCTAGGATCTTCGGTGCAAGATTTTATTAATAAGTTTATTATACTACGACGTTCTGGTGTCATGACAAAAGTTGAAAAGGTACAGCCAGCGCAGGCACCGCCTTTTACTTCCTCCGTAAGAAGATACTTGCGGAAATTTGTCGCATGCCTGTTGGTGTAGGCTAGAAAAATGTCCGATACTACGGAGATGTCCGCTGTAATGTATGAAGCATGCTCAGGAACATCCGAGCGAATGTTGCAACATGGAACAATCTTTCCATTGAAATCAATATATATAAACGAATACGGGACAAGGCATGGTGAGATTCTCTCCTCATTTGTTCTAATATTAATAGTCCCCCCACGATTTGTGCCATTTATTTCAAAGTTCCTTCCATACAGACGAATATTCATATCCTCAAACCTGAGTGAATACTCCAACCATTCCCCAGGAATATCGCGGACTAATGTCGCTACAAGCCCAAGTTTATGGATCATCTGGTTGATACGTTTCGATATCTTGATATGAGAATAAGTCTCGTTGTTAGCCAAGTAAGCTTGTATATTCAAACTCCGCAAACCTGCATCGTAAAGATGCGCTATGTAGTCAGAGTCAAGGTAGTCTCCATTTGTATTGGTATGGAGTAAAGCATTTGGTAGTTTTTCTCTAGCCTCGCGTATGCGATCCAAGATTATTTTGCTAGACAGAGGTTCGTTGTAGCGACTATATGATATAATTTTATCATAGTGAATTGATGCCAGTTGGTCTAGAATTGTAGAATATAAAGCTGTAGGCATAACATTATTTTTAGACATTCTGTCAATATAACTATTCGGACAGAACCAACATCTTCGATTGCAGTAAGAAAATACTTCTATTTCAATAGAACGAATTGCTCGTTTGAAAATTGATGCTGCGAGATTTCTATCCGTGGTCGGCTTAAGTTGGTCACTCTGTATATTTGCAAAGATATCCATTTCGTTTCTCCAGCGTTTGAAGTATCCAGAAAATTATGCGAACAACCTCTGGTTGCTGGTTCAGCAGAGGTCGTCTTTGAGCCTTTCCTTGAAGAAGGTCGAGAGCTAGGCCATGTCCTCCTGCCAATTCCTCGTTCGCATCGTCCAGCGCTTTTTGGCTTCGGCTACCCGGTTCGATAAATAAGGTCTTTGCCCCTACCCCGCCCAATCCGCTCCACCCGCTTGTGATTCACCTTCCCAGCACGCTTATGCAAAGCGGTGATACGCCTGTAGCCGTACCTACCATACGCGGTTGCCAGCTGGGTAGAAAACACGAAACGGAATTTTCCGCACCCGAATGGCTCAAGTCCTTCTGAGTTGGAGTATTCCCTGCTGCGCTTCACAATGCTCGCGACCATATTCTTGCGCAGCCGGACTTCTCTGGCGATCTCCCGATACGAGTGACCGGCAATGAACGCCTCCGGCCGACGCACCTTGCCAGGGAAGGTGCCCACCGCTTTTATCAAGAAGCGCTGGAAGCGGCGGGTCTATTCCCAGGGCCGGATCGACCGACGTGACTACGCGTTGTGCGTCATGGCGGAATTGCGCGAACGGCTGCGCGCCGAGGACTCTCTGCCACTGGTCATCGAATCGGATTTTTCGACTTTCATGGCACGCAAGAGAGCGGTTCTGTCCGATACCATGGCGCGCGTCTGTGCGAGGGCGGCCGAGAGGAGTTTGCCGGACGTGACCACCTCATTTAGCATCTGTCGGGTCTCACGTTCCAGGCTTCCACCGTCCAAGGGCCACCGTCCTCGGCTTTGAACAGGGCATAGGCACCTGTTGCGATTTTCAGGTTATGTTCACGACGGAAGGCTTCGAAATCCCCCATCAGGCAGGGGGAGAACCGGGCGATCCCGTTGCTGGTCACCACGAGGACGGTCTTATTCGGCCAGTCGTTGCGCAGGCGCTGACCAAAGGCCAGCCAGGCTTGGATGATCGCGTCCGGATCCGCGTTCCAGCCGGGGGGGACGATTCCGGCCTCGTCCCAGGCCTTGATAGCGCCCGGCCCCACGCGGGCTAGAACGTCGGCCTCGGGTTTGTTTTCGTCAGGGCCGTAATCGATCTCGTCGAACATCTCGAGAGCGATGCAGGGCAGGTGCAGCCCCATGGCCAACAGAGCTTGGTCGGCCGTCTGGCGGGTGCGGACCAGGGTGGCAGTAAAGACCACCTCGGGGATCAGGCCTTGTTCCTTAAGGTACAGGCCGAGCCTCCTCCCCTGCTCCAACCCCGAGGCGACTAAGGGCAGATCGGTCCGGCCGCCCACGCGGGTTACGATAGCGCCAGGGGCGAAGGTATTGCCGTGGCGGGCGACGATCAAACGCATTGTCATGGCAACAGTTCTCCGTGTTTGGCAATCAACGCCTCGGCGCGGGCGATATCCTCGGGGCTGTCGACGCCCGACATGTTGGCCCGGCCCTTGTAATCGACCGGTACGCAGCGAATCATGTAACCGTTCTCCAATATACGCAGCTGTTCGAGCCCTTCCAGTCGTTCGAAGTATCCTTCGGGCAGGTCGCCAAAGCGTTCGAGCATGGGACGGGCATAGCCATACAGGCCGATATGCCGCCAGACGGGTGACAGAGCCCTCTGTCGGCGCAAAGCATCTTCCGCGCGCAGAGCGGGGAGGATAGTTTTGGAAAACCAGAAGGCCCGGCCCGTCGTAGTATCGAAAATGGCGGTCGTGCCGCTGAAGGGAGTTACTTTTTTGTGCTCGCGCAACTGGTCCAGCTCGTCCCAGGTCAGCTGGGTTACAGGTGTCACCACATCACAGGGGCGGGCGGCGAAGGCATCGAGTAGCGCCCGGAGGAAATCGGGCGGCAGTAACGGGGTGTCACCCTGGAGATTAACAACGAAATCGGGTTGTGTCTTCAACTGGCGCACGGCCTGCAAGGCGCGGTCGGTTCCCGTGGGGCAGGAAACCGGCGTCATCGTCCAGGGCACGCCCAGTTCTTGGGCGTGCTTGCCGATGCGGGCGTCATCCGTGGCAACGAGCAAAGTGATGTCCGGATCGCCTGCCGCAGCGACCGCAGCAATGCGCACGACCCGTTGAAGCATGGTCTGCCCCGCGATCATGGCGAGTGGCTTGCCAGGCAGGCGCGTGGACCCGAAGCGGGCGGGAATGACGATGGTGGCCTTCATGCTACCCCCTTTATCAAGACGGCGCCCCCGGCGTCGCAATCAGAGATCACGCCGGAGAACGCCTACACCTCATGACTTGATGGTCGCCAGCCGTTTAGCGCAGGCGAGTCCAAAACGCAGCGGATCACAACGTTGGCGCATGACGGCTCGTGCTTTGACGGCAAGTTCCCTGGCCAAGTGCGGCTGGGTGAACAGCAAATGCATCGAGCGCGCAATGGAGGAAATCGAGGTTTCGTACCAGGTGAATTCAGGCCGTATGTCGCCGAGGGCCTCTTGGCCAACACAGGTCGGTATGTAATCGAGCAAACATGCCCAGTCAGGGGAGAGAAATTCGGCGGGGCCGGAAACCGGAGGGGCCATGACGGTTTTTTCAAGCAACATGGCCTCGATCAGGCAACGACCGAGACCTTCGGCGCGGTGGGGGGACACAAAAACATCAAAGCACGCCATCAGTTCGATCACGGCTTGTCGACTGTATTTTTCATTGATGAGTAATATTCTCGGGTCGCGTTGGGCCAGTCGCTCGAAGGCGGTGATGTCACCTGGTCGCAAAGACGGGGAAGATTCAGCTTTATATTTGAGGATGAGTTTAACTGGTGCGTTAGGGTTGTCCCCGAAAGCCGAGAGGAAGCCAAGGATTGTCGCCGTGGGATCTTTGCGCGCCACCAGGGAATTGCAGTCGAAAACTGAACCGAAGATAAAATCGGCAGGGTCGAGCTGGAAGGCCGTTCTGGAGGCGATCGTAGCAGGGACCTGGACGTGCAAGGGAAGAGTGATAACGGGCAGATCGGTTTGGGCGGAAAAAATAGAGGCGAGAAAGGAGTTGGACACCCAAAGTTCGTGTAAAAAGGGGAAAGCCGCACAATGCGAGGCAGGCAATTGGGGGAATTCCCAGTAGGGAGCACAGATATTGTAACGACCGGCAAAAAAATCAGGCCGATCCTGATGCAGCAACCTGATCGCGGGAAGATTGAGGCAAAACAGATTGACGTCATAGATCGGCGCAGTAACAATATCCTGGGCTAACGCCTCATCTGCATTGGAATTGATTAGGGAAGAATAATTTGTCTCGATTACCACAAAAGGTACGTTTGCGGCCTTGAGGGCCAGAACCTTGTCGCGTAGTTCCTGTCCCAGGCCATGCTCGCCCCTTGGCATGCCGAAAATGTTTAATCCGATCACCTTGCCCCACCCTCCAACTCTTCAAGGCGTCGCCTGAATCGTTGGCCCACAATCTCGGGAGAAAACTGCGAGGCAATATCAAACTTACCTTGACGAGCGATCGTGTGTCGAAAAACTTCATCATCATAGAGACGGCGCATGTATGAGGCGGCATGGTCAACGCGAGCATCAGCCCAACGTAATTGTTGTCCATGGTATTCGTTGCCATTCATTTTGACAAGATCGTAATCGACTAAGCAAGAGTTTTCTTGATTCATAAAATCGAGATTTCCAGAATATGCTGTCGCGATGACTGGCTTGCCATAAGACATCGCTTCGGCAATGGTCAATCCGAATCCTTCAGCTCGGTGCAGAGAAATATATGCGTCTGTATTGATATATAACGAGGCATTGTCGTCATCTGACAGTTGGGATTCGATAAGAAAGATACGTGGGTCGGTCGCGGCGAGTCGCTTGAATTTTTCGAAATGCGCTTTCGTTGTGGCGTCAGCCTGGAATATTTTGCACTTAAATACCAATCCGACATCCCGACTGGTATCGGGAAAGGCTTTTTGGAAAGCCTGGATCACTGCGAAGGGATTTTTCCGGGTCAGGGTCGAGTCGGCGCAAAAGGTGAACAAAAAAAGAAAACTTTTTTCAGGGAGGCCAAAATTCGCTCGTGTCCGCAAGGTGCCGGGCCATCGGGAAATCACCGGCAAAGGCATGGAAAAGACCGGAATCGACATGCGGCGAGACGCGGCTTTGGCGATGAAGTCGCTGAGCGCCCAGTACTCGTCGATATGTGCTGTGTCCGTGAGGTAATCGGGGAATTCCTCCAACTCCCATGCTCCATAACAAATAGTATAACTGGTTTTCAAAAAGCCGGTGCCACTGGCCTGGATCATTTTTTTCAGGCGCACCACGTCCCCGCAGACAATGGTATATTTTGAGGATTGGTACCCGCAAACAGTTCGGTTCGTTTCGCCATGCAGGGAGTCGTTAAAATTCACGCAGGTTACAAAGTCCTCGCCGAATTCACCGCGCAACACCTCGCTGACATTGCGGGTCATGACGCCCAGGCCTGTGACGATATTGTGTGGCCCAATAATGGTCATCCCGTGCCTCACCGTGCTCCTGCCCGCCAAGGTCAAGGCGCTTTCCACGGTTAAGTCCCGGATGAAGATACCGAGTTTGCGCGCGTCATCCGAGATCCCAGCGTCCGCAGGCGAATGAGGGAACAGCACGTGAATGACAAGATCAAGCATATTGTCGCAAAGTAGCCGGCGAGGCACAAGAATATTTATATTTTCCGTCTGTTGTGAAAGATTCACCGTCAGAAGCTCTTCTTGGCCCACGCAAAAACGGACCGTCTGCAATGGTAACAGATCAGAAACGAAAGCACTGACATTGGCAAACCGCAAGACTACATCCGTCGGGCAATGGTGCACGAAACGAAGTCTGAGGTGCGCTTCTCTGTCCTCCGACCAAACCCCGGAGGATTCCTGGCGGGCCCATCCATCACCCAAGGCAGGAAAGCCGGTTTCCTCGGCCGCGAAAGAAATTTTTTCGTGGAGATTACAGGGTAGATGGTTGTCAACCGGCAGTGCCTCCAAGGAAATCAGGCCCACGGCAATCGCGCGCGCATCTGCCTCGTCATCATTATTCATGCGCGAAAGGACCGATCCGCCCCCGGAGGTGACGAAGGTAAGCACCAAGGATCTTGTGTAATCTATCAGGAATGCGGGAACAATGAACATCTCCGTATGCAACTCCGAATCCTGAAGCTTGACCGCAAACAATATCGCGTTGCCGACGGTAATGGACAGGGCTACAGGAGAATCCGCACAGGCAAAGGCTTTGAATTCTATTCTGAACTTCACACCGGACGGGCTGACGGGCTGGGCGAAAGAAAGACAGACACGTGATTGCCCGACCTTGGACCAAGTTCCCCATGATTCCGGTTCCCACCATTGGTCGTCGAGCGCTTTTTGCGCGCCCCCGATCTTGGTAAAGTGAATGGTTTTCCCAAGAAAACACGTGACTTGATCCGTCAGACTATCGCGGCCAGGGGATGGGATTTCCCAATTGATGTTAAGCGTCTGCTTTATGACGTCGGAAGAAAGACAGGTCGTGAGCGCATCAAGTTTTTTAAAGTTTTTCGTGGCATACATCCAAAATTTATTTGCTATCGCGTCGAAGCAAAGGGCTGGTTCATTCGCGAAGCATTTCCATTTTGGATGGAACGCGATGCGTTCCTTATTGAAAAAAACTGCCTCGCTCAGAACGCTTGACGATATGGCGGCCACGCCAAGGAGCGGCAATTGCGACAAAATTTCATATATCGGTCTATTTATCAATGCCACATTCGCATAGCGTCGCAAGTTATCAAGCACCTGTCCTGGATTCACGTCATAGGGGTGCGGTTTAAAATATAGTGTCTTGTATTGTTTGGAAAGAAGTTCGAGCCTTTCATAATAGAGATCAAGGGATAGGATGCTGGAGTTATGGATCAAGGCCGCGTCCACATCGACTTGGCCACACAACAAAACCGAATTTTCGTCCAAAGCGAGCTTGGTCTTGCGTTGTGTCTCGGCGAAAATGATGTCCGCTGAGATCTTAAACACATACTCCGGAATGCGGCAGGCCTGAATCGCATACTCAAATTGCGGAACATTCGTTTCAGCCTGAAAAAAATAGTCCCGGCAGAACCTTATCGGATGAATGGCAAAGCTTAGGAAAGGAATGTTCAAAAGAGAAAAAGTCTTACGCTGCAAAGGAGAAAGCTCGAAGCCGATGATCAGACAGTTCGAAAAACAGCTATCAAAAATATCGATTAGATTTGGCGGGATATCCGTACCTTCATAGGTCTGTATCCAACTTTCAGCGGATGCGTCCCGCTGCAATGACCGATAGAATGCGGTGCCATCGAAGCTACCGTCACTGGTCCATAAAAATGGTTCTGGCTGGCAGCCTAGGGCCATGGACAGCGATTGGCGCATCAATCGATACATCCAAAGGATATTACCATTTTGGCAGGAACTCTTCGCATAGTGAACGCCCGATGCAACTCGCAAAAAGTCGCCTGTAACAACGAGACGTTTATTTTCATTTGACAGCCACGACTCGAGCAAAAAATTGTTGAACAGCTCTATCATTAATTTTCCCGAATGCTATTTCTTGAGTTGACTATCAGTCTACGAACAGATTTAACTGTCGTTGTGCAAAGATAAAATGTCCTTCCGACTTTTGCGTGAGTACCCTCGTTCAGGCATACTTGGGATGAAGCTCCAGTCCTCCGCAAAAGAAGAAGATGTCGTCTTGAAGTGCTCCCGGTTCCACGAGCAACCGTGCGGGTGGCCGATGCACGCCGGTGCGAGCCAGTTGTTTTCACGCATCAGGCGCAACGTCCAAATCGAGGACATCCGGCCTGCCCAGATCTTTCAGTAGCTTCACCGGGAAACGGGCGGGACGCTATCTCGACTTTGATCTGCCCGGCCAGTACGGCATCACCGTAAAGTTCTTGCGGCCAACGGCGTCGCCCCGGGCCCTTCGGCTGCTGCCGTTGACTGAACACAGCGGAACGCGACAGGCCCCAGAGGCGACAGATGCGCGCCATGCCGGAAGCTTTTCCGGTGAAGATCGAGATGGCCTGGCTCACTTCCTCGACCTCCAGGGCGTCAGCGGGTGGTGTTGCTCCATTCGGGCAGTTTCCCCCGAAGGAGTTCGTTTTCCATGGCCTGTGCGCCGAGATTCTCTCGCAGACGGTCGAGTTCGACGGAATTCTTGACCGGATGCGGCTTCAAACCAGTTTCACCCGCTTCCAGGAAGGTGTCGCACTACGGCGTCAACGTCGCCGCCGTCACCCCGAGAGGTCCCGGCGCACCAAGTCAATGTTCTCTCCGCGAAGAAGCCTCAGAACCGCCTGGGCGCACCTCCGTCCATACCATCGGACACCTCCTCGACAACCTCGGGAGTCGCCCACGGCGGTGTCTCCCAAAACCCGCTGCCGTTCCAGACGAAAGGCCGGCGGCCACCAAAAGGCAAAAAAACGCCACCCATTTTCGCTTAGTACCCTTTGACGAGCCTGTCGATGCGGCGCACCTGTTCGAGCAGGTGCGGCAGTTGCGAGAAGGGGATCATATTGGGCCCGTCACAGGGGGCGGTTTCGGGCGTCGGGTGGGTTTCGAGGAACAACGCGGCCACGCCGACGCTCACGGCGGCCCGGGCCAACACGGGCACGAACTCACGTTGCCCGCCGCTGCAAGACCGCTGCGCCCCAGGCAGTTGCACACTGTGGGTGGCGTCGAAGACGACCGGAGAACCTGTGGCGGCCATGATGGCCAGGGAACGCATGTCGACAACGAGGTTGCCGTAGCCGAACATGGTTCCGCGTTCGCACAGGGTAATCCGTGTATTGCCCGTAGCCAGGGCCTTTTGCAGCACGTTTTCCATGTCCCACGGAGCAAGGAATTGCCCCTTCTTGATATTGACCGGTTTCCCGGTGGCCGCCACGGCATGGATGAAGTCGGTTTGGCGGCACAAGAAAGCGGGCGTTTGCAGCATATCCACGACCGGCGCCACAACGGAGGCCTGTTGCGCCGTGTGCACATCGGTCAGCACCGCAACGCCCAATTGCTCCCGAATGGCTTGCAGCGCGTGTAATCCCGCCTCCAACCCAATGCCGCGAAACGAATCGTTCGCGGTCCGATTGGCCTTGTCGTAGGAGGTCTTGTAGATGAAGGGAATGCCCTGTTCGGCGAAGATCCGCTTCAAGGTGGCGGCGGTGTCCAGGGCGAAATCGTGGCTTTCCATGACACACGGGCCGGCAATGACCACCAACGGCAAGGCATTGCCGATTGTGATGTCAAAGGGGGGGGCCAGACGAACGGTGCGTTGCGGCGGAGTTGGCTTCATAGCGATCCCGAGACAAGAAAATTACAAGGTGTCCCACACCCCCGGGGCCAGATACCCCAGGCCGGGCTGGCGTCGAGGCGAAAGCGTGCCACGGCAACACGCCCTGACGCTCCTGCCGGTGACAGATGGCGGCCCAAATCCAAACAGTGTGTCATGCAAGAGCGTTTGGCGAGCTTGGACATTGCCCATTGGAACTAAAGGGGATCCTTCCCTTACCAAGCAGATCATGCAGATGCACGATGCCGCACAGCCTGCCCGAGCCTTCCAGCACGGGCAACACGCTGATGCTATGTTTTTCGGCAACATCCAGCGCCTTGCCCACGGTGACGCCAACATCGATGGTGACCGGGCATGTCGTCATGAACGTTGCCACCGGGCTGTCAAGATCCAACCGTCCCCGCGCCACCCCCCGGCGAATATCGCCGTCGGTGACCACCCCTTCGAGATAATTCTGGTCGTTGACCACAAAGACGATGCCGTAATTGCCCTTATCCAGGACAACCAGGGATTCCCGAAGCGAAACATCGCGCCGGACAAAGGGCAAGTCGTCGGAAGACATGATCGCTGTAATTTTCAACGAAAGGCGCATGCCAATAGCCCCGCCAGGATGACACCGATAAAAATCATTTTCACTGAAATTGCTTGCTTCGATCAGGCAGGCGGCGAAGGCATCGCCCACGGCCAGGGCCGCTGTGGTGCTGGCGGTCGGTACGAGCTTTAAACGACACGCTTCGACCGGGACCTTGACCTGTACCGGAAAGTCCGCCATGCGCGCCAAGGTGGAATGCAGATTGCCCGTGATTGCAATGGACTTGCAGCCCCGTTTTACAAACTCCGGCATCACCAGCAACAGCTCTTCGGTCTCGCCTGAATTGGAAAAAGCAACGATGACATCCTGCTCGCGCAACATGCCGAGGTCGCCATGCAAGGATTCAACCGGATGCAAAAAAAAAGACGGGTATCCGACGCTCGAAAACATCGCCGAGACCTTTCTGGCAATGAGGCCGGATTTCCCCATTCCCGTGAAGACCACGTTTCCCTTGCAATTTACCAAACATTGGGTAGCCAAAAAAAAATGTTCATCCAACGACTCTTTTACGGAAATCAGCCCCTGGCTTTCGATTTCGAGAACTTGCTTGCCTATTTCTATATACGATCGCATAGATACCGCCTTTTGCCAAAAAACATGAATTCGTAAAGCGCATCGCCTTACGTTGCAGTTTAGCTGCCTGCCGCCCTTGGGGTAAAAATCCCTCCCATGTGTCTCGGTGGTGCCGACATTAGTCTGAGCCAGACCGCTCTCGCCGCCACATGCAGCAACGACACGTACACGATGGACCGTTTGTCGTATCAGGTTGAAATTCGTCTCTTCTACTTGATCTTATGCAACATACGCTCACGCGTATTTCTTTCTTTAGAGCGCTATCGATCCTCTTCTCGTGGTGTCTTGCGAAGAGAAGCGAATTTCTGTGACGGCTGCCCTCGTTGAGCCAGCAACCTGTTGCTGCGCTCGAAGAATGCCCTTCTCAACCATACGCTCTTCCGCATCGGCAGTCAAAGTTCCGTAATGGCATGTCGCAGCTGCATTGCATTTCTCTTTAGGAAAAGAATAGCATGGGCCAGACCAAATGTCGACACTTCCTCGGGCTTCTTCATAATTAAAGGTTTACGAATCGCCTGCGACCGTTTCATACAATCTTGTCTTCATCGTCCACCGCTTCTCGGCTTCGGCAACCGCCAGATACAGCGCCTTGAACAGGGCGACCTCGGTCGGAAAAACGCTTTTCCCTTTCACGGTTTTTCTTACCCGGCTGTTGAGACTCTCAATAGGGTTGGTGGTATAAATCATCCGCCGCATTGCTTCGGGATAATTGAGAAAAGTCGCCAGTTCCGTCCAATGACGCTTCCAAGACAGCACGACCTGGGGATACTTCCGCCCCCAGATTTCCTCGAACTGGGCTAGCGCCATGAGGCCCGCCTCCTCGGTGGGTGCTGTGTAAATCGAGCGCAGACAGGTGGCAACTTCCTTGCGGTCCTTCCAGGCCATCTGGCCAGCGAATTCCGGACCTGGTGGACAAGGCAACGCTGGATCTCGGCCTGGGGATACACGGCTCTGATGGCTTTGCAGCCCGTTGCAAAAAACGGATTTGGCTCAGTTGAGGCTATGAATGCAGGCGAGCGGCAGGATGATGCAGGATTGATTTTCGAGGCATAGCATCA
>JGI20225J20221_1001022_pt3 | contig 14744 bp, 12 predicted proteins | sample BioMet4_FD_20221 | JGI IMG/M metagenome (IMG submission 20221) | reverse complement strand
GACGCGACCTCTACTACCTGGAGGCCGAACGCCAGGTGATGGGGTTCGGCCACGACCGCATCAACGCCTGGCTGGCCGACCACTGGAAGCTGCCGGCCAACATCAAGGAAGGCCTCTCCTACCACCACAAGCCCCACCTGGCCCAGCTCTACCCGGAGATGGCCTGCGTGGTCCATCTGGGCGACTTCATGGTCAGGCTCTTCGAATACGGCTTTTCCGGCGACGTGGGCGTGACCTATCTCCAGCCCGAGGCGCTCAAGATTCTCAAGATCAAGCCGGCCGAGTTCGAACGGCTCCTCGACCAGATGTGCGAGCAATTCGTGGAAATCGCCGACCTGAGCTTTGCATAGACAGGGAGGAAAAGTGCCTCCGGCGGCCAAAGGACGTTGCCCTTTGGAATCCCCCCCCAAAAGACCGCGTGACGGGACGCATCCCCAAGGGGTCGCGCGCAACCAGCCTCCAGCCGAAAACAACCGACACACGCCATGACCAGCCTGCCCCGAGCCTTCAGCCGGACCCAGAAAATCATGGTCCTGAGCCCCGATCCCGCCCTGGCCGATCTGCACGCCCAGGCCTTTGCCCCGGAGGACGTCGAGATTATCGCCCTGCCCAGGGGGCGCGGCGCCATCGAACACCTGTTCAACGATCCGCCGGATCTGCTCGTGGTGGACCAGAAGCTTCCCGACATGCCGGGCCTCGACGTGGTCGCCATGGTCAAAAGCGAAAACGTCTACCGCCAACTGCCCGTGGCCCTGGTCATGGACGAGGCCGATCTGACCGCGGATCTGGACTGGACCGTGGCCGAGGTGGACGAACTGCTGTCCCGGCCCATAAGCGCCTCGCTGCTACGGGCGCGCATCCGCCTCACCCTGGCCCGGGCCTCGCGCTCCATGGATGCCAACCCCCTGACCAAACTGCCCGGCAATACCTCGATTATCGGCCGCATCCAGGACCTCATCGACCGCAAGGAAGACTTTGCCCTGGCCTACGCCGACCTGGACTATTTCAAGTCGTTCAACGACAAATACGGTTTTTCCCGGGGCGACGAAGTGCTCATGATGACCGCGCGCATCATCGTCAACACCGTGCGGGCCGTGGGCGGTCCCAAGGCCTTTGTGGGTCATGTGGGCGGCGACGACTTCGTCTTCATCCTCACCCCGGACCGGGTGGAGGACGCCTGCAAGGCGGTGGTGCGCAGCTTCGACGACATCGTGCCCCACTTCTACGACGCCGAGGACCGGGAACGCGGCTTCATCCACTCCGTGGACCGCGAAGGCAACCATCGCACCTTCCCGCTCATGGCCCTGTCCATCGCCGTGGTGTTTAACCATAACGGCCGGCTCAAACACTACGGTGAGGCCTCCCAGACAGCCATGAACCTCAAGAAAAAAGCCAAGGAAAATCCCAAGAGCTGCTATGTCCTCGACCAGCGGCAAGGCTGACGCCGCCCCCGTCGCGCCGGAACTGCCCGAACCGGCCACCGCCTTCCTGGCCCACCTGGCCGTGGAAAAAGGCTACTCCGAGGCGACCTGCCGGGCCTATGCCAACGACCTGGCCCAGTTCGAGGCCTCCCTCATCCGGCGCGGAGTCTCCCTCGCCCGGCCCGACGCCATCACCAAGGACCATATCCGGGGATTTTTAGCCGAACTCCACCGCCTGCGCGAAGCCAAGACCTCCATGGGGCGCAAGCTCTCCAGCCTGCGCAGCCTGTTCCGGTTCCTGCGCCGCAAACACCTCGCGACCACCGATCCCCTGGCCGGCGTGCCCAACCCCAAACCGGAAAAACGCCAGCCCCGGGCCCTCAACGTGGACGAAGCCGTGGCCCTGGTCACACCCCACCCCGGCACGCCCCAGGCCGAGGATACCCGCGAGGCCTGCCGCGACCTGGCCCTGGCCGAACTGCTCTACGGCTCGGGCCTGCGCGTGAGCGAAGCCGTGGACCTCGACCTCGACGATCTGGACATCGCCCAAGGCATCGCCCGGGTCTTCGGCAAGGGCGGCAAGGAACGCCTCGCCCCCTTAAGCGACGCGGCCCGGGTGCGCCTCAAGGCCTACGCCAGGCGCCGGGAGGAATTCCAGCCCGTACCATCCGAAAAAGCCTTCTTCCTGGGTAGCCGAGGCGGCCGCCTCAACCGCCGCCAAGCCGCGCGTATCATTGATGCCCTGGCCAAATCCGCCGGCCTGGCCCAGCATACCCACCCCCATACCCTGCGCCACAGCTTCGCCACCCACCTGCTCGAATCCGGCGCCGACCTGCGCAGCGTCCAGGAACTCCTCGGCCACGCCCGCCTCACCACCACCCAGCGCTACACCCACCTCGAACTCTCCCGCATCATGCGCGTCTACGACCAGGCCCACCCGCGATCAAGCGAGTCGGAGAAAAAGTCGTAAGCAGAGGGGAGAAAATGCAAGGATGAGGAGGAAGGCTCGACCGGATGCCTCCGGCGGCCAGGGCGCTGCCTTGGACTCGCCAGGAGAGGCTCTGCCTCTCCTGGACCTCTCCGCCGGGGGAACAAAGTCCCCCCGGACCCCTCGTATGGGGCCGCGGAAAAGCCGGAGCCGTGCGGTCTGCCTGCCGGACGCGGCAAACCGTCGGGAGGTCCGCAATCAGGCCCGGCGACACAACCCGCGAAACGCGGCTTGACGCCGGCCCAGATTGCGGACCTCCGGTGGCCGTCGCCCCTGCGGGGCGAATGCTTGGAATTTTTACGTCCAGAGCCTGTCTAAGAAAGAATCCCTTAAAAAAGATCCCTCTCTAAAATTCTGAACAGGCTCTGAAGATCTTTCTCCACCGAATGCGGCGCTTCGCCGCCGGCACCCTTTGGGCGGCAATGGGGCCTGGCGTCGTGCCGGCTTTGCGGCACGTGTCGCCAGGTTCCATTGCCGCCCAAGCTGCGGGTTGCCGCCCGCCAACGACGCTTCTACCCGCTCCCCGCGTCACCGAGGCCCCATGCAGGGGGTCCGGGGGGGATGATCCCCCCCGGNGGGGTGGGTCCAGGGAGGGGCAACGCCCCTCCCTGGCCGCCGGAGGCCTCTTCCTCTCCCCCCGCAGCCGCCGTTACTTGGAGCGGCCGCCGGGGGTGGACATCATATAGACTTCGTGGGGATCGAGGATGAGCACCACCGAGCCGTCGCCCATGATGGTGGCGCCGGAGATGCCGCGCATATCGAATTCGGAGAGATAGGTCCCGAGGGGTTTGATGACGATTTCCTGGCGTTCGAGCAGCCGGTCGACGATGAGGCCCAGCCGGCGGTCGTTGTCCTGGAGGATGACAACAGGGACGATTTCCTCGTTGGCATCGTTGGGGGGCAGNTCGAGGATTTCGGCCAGCTCGACGATACCGAGGACTTCGCCGCGCAGGGTGACGGCCTTGCGCTTGTTGACCTCGGTCATGCGGCGCACTTCGATCTTGGTGGTCTCGGACACGGAATCGAGTGGCAGAGCGTAGGTCTGGCCGGCCACGACCACCATCAGTGCGTCGATGATGGCCAACGTCAGCGGCAGGGCCAGGGTGAACTTGGTGCCCTTGCCCACTTCGCTCGTGACGTTGACCGTGCCCTTGAGGTTTTTGATGTTGGTGCGCACCACGTCCATGCCCACGCCACGGCCGGAAATGTCGGTGATTTTTTCGGCCGAGGAAAATCCGGGCAGGAAAATGATGTCCACGGCGTCGCGGTCGTCCATGGACTTGGCTTCTTCGGCGGTCATCAAGCCCTTGCGCACGGCGACTTCGCGCATCTTGACCGGATCGATGCCCTTGCCGTCGTCCTCGATCTCGATGGCCACGGAGTTGCCGCGGTGGTAGGCCCGCAGCCAGACCCGGCCCACGGGCGGCTTGCCGGCGGCCACGCGTTCGGCTTCGGTTTCGATGCCGTGGTCCACGGAGTTGCGGATAAGGTGGACCAGGGGATCGCCGATGACTTCCACCACCGACTTGTCGAGTTCGGTTTCCTCGCCTTCGGTGATGAGGGTGACCTCCTTGCCGGATTTGCGCGACAGATCGCGCACCAGGCGCGGGAAGCGGGAAAAGACCGTGGACACCGGCACCATGCGCACCTTCATGATGGTGTCTTGCAGGTCATCGGAGATGCGCGCCATGGCGTAGGTGGTCTCGGTGAGCTGCTGGCCGATGTGGGCCACGTCGTTTTTGCCCTCTTCCAGGGAGCGGGCGAGCATGGCGAAGCGGTTGCGATTGATGATGAGCTCGCCGATCAGGTTCATGAGATGGTCGAGCTTTTCGTGGTCCACGCGGATGGTGGCCGACACCTTGGGCTTGCCGGCATCGGCTGCCGCAGCGCCGTTTTCGGCCGGCTTGGCCGTGGCCGGTTTGGGCGCGACAGGCGGCGTCGGCGCGGGCTTGGGAGCCGGTTGGGGAGCCGGAGCCGGTTTCGGGGCCGCGGCAGGCGGCGTCGGTGCCGGCTGCGGGGCAGGTGCGGGAGTCGGTTCAGGCTTGGGTTCCGCTTTCGGCTCAGGCGCGGGTTCGGGTTCCGGCTTCGGTTCGGGAGCCGGAGCGGCCGCCGTAGCCGACGGGAGCGGCGCGGCCGGGGCCTCGGCCGGAGCCGGACCACCAGAGCGCAGCCGGGTCAGGGCCGCCTTGATCATATCGACCAGGATCGCACATTCCTGGCCCAAAATATCGAGCATGGCATCGAAGGACAGGCCGGCTTTGCGGGCCTGATCCACCAGACCGGCGGTGCGCTCGGCATGCCCCTTGAGCTCGCTTAAGCCCATGTAGCCCGAAGAATTCTGGATGGTGACCAGGGCCCGGTACAGACCGTCGATCATCTCCTTGGAATCCGGGTCCTCGGCCAGACGCGACAGCGCCACGTGCATGTGCTCGATCTGTTGGCCGATGGTGGACTCAAAAATGGCCACATCCTCGGGGTCATACCCGCTCGCGGCCTTGTCCTGATCACTGTCGGCCCCGTCGGAAACGGCTTCCGGCGCCGGTTCCGGTTCGGGTGCCGGTTCGGGCGCAGGAGCCGGTTGCGGCGCGGCGGTCGCCTCGGGGGTATCGAATACGCCGCCTTCCTCGGTGGCTTTTTTGAGCCTGGCGACCAGGGGCCGGATGTCCTGCGGGGTGGCGATGCTCGTGGCCGGCTNCGCCTCGGGGGTATCGAATACGCCGCCTTCCTCGGTGGCTTTTTTGAGCCTGGCGACCAGGGGCCGGATGTCCTGCGGGGTGGCGATGCTCGTGGCCGGCTCGATGTGGCTGACCAGGGCCTCGACTTGGTCGACCACGGCCAAAAGCAGGTCCACCATGGCCGGATTGGTCTGGATTTCGCCCTTGCGCACGCGGTTGAGCAGGGTTTCGGCCTCGTGGGTGAGGCCGTTGAGCTCCTTGTGCCCGATGATGCCGCTGTTGCCCTTGAGGTTGTGGAAATAGCGGAAGATATCGTTGATGCGATCGGTTTGGCCCCCGCCCGGGGATTCGAGTTCCACCAACGCGGCATTGAGGCGCTCGATAATTTCCCGGGCCTCCTCCAGGAAGTCGGCCATATGGCCTTCGCCGATGGAGGTGAGATGATAGGGCTCGGCCACGAAGGGCGGCAATTCCTCGGCGGGCGGCGCGGGCTGAGGGGCTGGTTCGGGCTCAGGGGCGGATGCGGCGGCCGGTGGTGCCACCTCCTCGGCCGGGAAATCGGCGGTGCCCGGGTCCATGTCCGGGATGGGCGGTGCCGGCGGGGTCCCGCCTTCGAGCTGGGCGGCGATGCGGGCGATGACCTGGGTCGTGTCCACGCTGCCCTCGGCACCGGTCTGTTCCAGGTTCTCGATCATGGTCCGCAGCAAATCCGTGGCGGCCAGGATCACGTCCATGATCTCGGGATTGACCGCGATATTGCCCTTGCGCAGCTCATCCAGGATGTTCTCGGCCTTGTGGGCCAGACCGTTGATGGCGTTTAAGCCCAAAAAGCCCGATGCCCCCTTGAGGGAATGCATGGGCCGGAAAATGTCGTTCAACAGACTGAGATTTCCCGGATTGCGTTCGAGTTCGAGCAGGTTGGGCTCGATGGTTTCGAGATGCTCCCGCGCCTCGACAATAAAGTCGGCGAACAGTTCCGGGTCCAAGAAATCCTGGCTCATCGAGATACCTCGCGGCGGATGGTGCCGGGCCGCCCCGGCCTATCCAAGCAACATCTTGACGTTGCGCACCATAACTTCGGGTTGGGCGGGCTTGACCATATAGAGGTTGGCCCCAATGGACAGGCCGGCGTGAATATCCCGCTCCTCGCCTTCGGTGGACAGGACCACAATGGGAATGTCGCGGTAGCTGTCCTGCTCGCGCACCGTCTTTATAAAAGTGATGCCGTCCATGCGCGGCATATTGATATCGGTGATGATGAGATCCACCTGGGGGTCGGTGTAGAGCTTCTCCAAACCGTCCAGGCCATCCTCGGCCGCAGTTACCTTGAAGCCTTCCTTGCGCATGATAAAGGCCACGAGGTTGCGCACGGTCTTGGAATCATCCACGATGAGGATATGCTTGGGCATTTATCCACCTCCTCAACTCTTCAAAACCTTTTGGAAAAGACTGTCAACGGAGAGGATCTTGACCAGGAGGTCGCCCACCTTGAGCAGTCCGGCGATCAGATCCGCGGACACGCCCACCCTGGCTTCCACGCCCCATTCGACATCGTCGCCCCTGGCCTGGTGCATGGCCGCGATGGCGCCAACCACGAGCCCGAGCAGCATGTCGTGCCGCCGACACACGATGATGAACCGGTCCTCGCCCTCCCGGTCGGGCAGTCCGAGCAGACTGGCCATGGACAGCAAGGGTACCACGCGGCCGCGCAGGTTCACGATGCCCAGGATATGGGCCGGCGCGGCGGGCAGCTTGGTCGCGGACAGGCTGCGGATGACTTCCTGGACCTGGGCGATGGGCACGGCCAGTTCCTGGCCNCCCACCCGAAATCCCACCAGTTTGAGTTCCCGGGCCTCGCGCAGGGCCGCTTCCAGGCCGTCNTCGGCCGCATCCCAGGCCNGGGNCGCGGCTTCCGGGACGGNCGGNGTGGCGNTCNGNCCGGGTCCGGCAGGCGCAACCGGCGCGGAGGCCTCGGGCGCCGCCGGCGNCGCGGCCAGCGGGCCGGTCACCGACTCGACCCTGGCCGGCCTGGGCAAGGCCGCGCCCCCGTCGGCGGACTCGAANTCCGTGCCCAGGTAGCGTTCGAGGAACGCCCGCTCCGTGGGGGTGNACGCNCCCGGTTTNTCCTCGGGCAAGGTCACCTGCTGTTCGAAATACCGTTCCAGGGCCGTACTCACAGGGCGGCCACCTCCTCGGCCAACAGGCCGTATTCCCGGGCGCCCCGGGAGTCCGGGGCCAGATCCTGGATGACCNGGCCGTTGGCGCTGGCCTCCCGGAACTTGGTGTCGAGNCCGATGACCGTGGTAAACATCCGCGCCCCGAACTTGGCCCGCAAAAGCCCGAGCACCCGGGTGCAGGCCTTGGCCCGACGGTCNAACATGGTGGCCAGGGCCCGGTAGGCGATGGGNCGCGGCAGGGCGTGGTTGAGAGCCCGGATGGTGTCAAAGAGCANCCGCACGCCGTGCAGGGCCAGAAAATCCGTCTGGATGGGAATGACCAACAAATCCGCCGCCACCAAGGCATTGACCAGCACCACCCCGGTGTGGGGCGGGCAGTCGAGGATGACGTGGTCGTAGGCGGGCCCGTGTTCCAGGGCGGTTTTGAGCAGCACTCCCTTCCCCTTGCGATCCTTGAGGTCCACATCCAAGTCCGACAGCCGCGTGTGGCTCGGCACCAGATCGAAAGCCGCCTCGGCCGGCCGGATGATCACTTCCGCCCAAGGGACCGTATCCGGCGTCGCGGCCAAGAACACGTCCGTGACCGATCCGGCCAGGGACTCGTGAAATATGCCCATGTGGGCCGAGGCGCAGCCGTGGGGGTCGAGATCCATGACCAGGACCCGGGCGCCCCGGGCGGCCAGGGCCGCTCCCAACGTCAGGGCCGTGGTGGTCTTGCCCACGCCGCCTTTCTGGTTGGCTATGGCCAACACGTGCGCCATGTCCGCTCCCGGGCCGTCACGACCGGCCGTGGCGCCGCTGCTGTCGCGAGCCTCCCGCCCTGTGTTGTGTCGTCATGCCGGCCCTACTCCTCCTTGCTGTAAATAATGGCCCCGGGATAGTGCTTGGGACGAAAGGCCCGGGAGATGTTGTGCAGGGACTCCGAGTGGCCGATGAGCAGTTGGCCGCCGGGGAGCAGGTTGTCGTAAAAGGCATTGATGACGTTTTTTTTCATCTCATCATCGAAATAGATGATGACGTTGCGGCAAAAGACGATATGGGACCGCTCCACGCGCTTGAGTTGCACCCGGTCCGACAGGTTGATCTGGCCGAAGGAGACCAGCCGTTTCACCTCGGGCTTGAGCCGGAAGTTGGCGCCGTCCGGGGTGAAATAGCGGGGGATGAGCTCCTTGGGCGTGGTGCGCAGGCTGTAGTCGGTATAGACCGCTTCCCGGGCCTGGCTGAGCACCGCTTCGGACAGGTCGTTGGCCGTGATGCGGATATCCCAGGCGGCGAGTTCCGTGCGCAGCACCTCGTGGAGGATGATGGCGATGGTATAGGGTTCCTCGCCGGTGGAACAGCCGGCGGACCAGATGCGCAGGCGTCGCTGGCGCGCGGCCTTGAGTTTGTCCAGGACATCCTTGAGCACCATGTCCTGGAAGACCTTGAGTTGGGGCGGATTGCGGTAAAAACTCGTCTCGTTGGTGGTGATGACCTCGAAGAGGCGGTTGAGCTCCTGGCGCCGGCCGGCATCATATTGCAGGAAGGCGTGGTATTCGGCGAAGCTTTTGAGATTGAGCTCCTTCAGTCTCGCGGCCAGCCGATTCTCGACGAGATACTTGCGGTTGTCGGCCACATAAATGCCGGATTGGGCATAGATGAAGTCCCGCAACTGGACGAATTCCGGATCGGAAATCTTGAGGTCCTTCCGCAAGGAAATCGTCTTGGAAAAAAGCGAGGTCATGGGCTAGCGCTCCCCTTGCTCGTCCTGCAACCTGGCCAGGGCCGCCTCCGCAGCCGCAGCCAGTTCCTGGTCCTCGCTGGAGGTAAGCCCCATCAGCGCCTCGAAAGCNTCCGATCCNCCGAGCTGCCCCAGGGTCTCCACGGCCTTGAGCGCCACGAGTTTGCTCGGGTCTCCGGCCATGGCCGACAATCGGGGCACAGCCCCCCGCTCGCCTCGCCCACCCAGGGCCTCCATGGCCCGGATGCGCACCCAGTCGTCGGGATCNGACAGGGCCTGTTCCAGATACGGAAAGACTTTGTNGCTCGTGCAGCCGCCGAGCACTTCCACCACCGCCAANCGCACCTCGCGATTTTCGTCATCGAGCCGGCTGACGATCAAGGGCAAGCCCGCATCCTCGTGACCGCACATGTCGGCCAGGGCCTCCAGGGCGATCTTGCGGATGTCGGGCACCTCGTCGGTCAGGGCGGTGTTGATGATGTCCATGTGCTCGCCGACCCCCATCTTGCCCAGGGCGTAGACGGCCATGAGCCGATCCATGGGTTCGGGGCTGGCGAAAAGCTCACGGAACCGCAGGTCCAGACCTTCGCCGCCGATGGCCACGCAGGCCTCCAGCGCAGCCTCCTTCACGGCGTCGGAAGGATGCCCCAGCAACTCGAAAATACGCTCTCCGGCCGCTTCCACCCGCATCTTGCCGCCGAGGAAAGCCAGGGCCTCCAGGAGCAACCCCTCGTCGTCCCTGTCAAGCAGGCCCAGGAAAAATTCCACCGCNTCNTCACCGGCAATGGCGGCCAGGGTCTTGGCGGCCAGGGGCTGGTTTTCAGCGGACAAGCCGTCAAAGGCGTCCATGACCAGGGCGGCGCTCTCGGGGCCGGGCAGCCGGGAAAGCACGTCCAAGGCGACCAGCACGTCCGGGGCATCGCCCTGGCCCAGGGCCGCGCCCAGGGGTTCGGTCAACCCGATCTCGCGCAAAGCGGCCACGGCATGTTCGTAACGTTCCGGCTCGGCCTCCCGGTCCAGGCGCACGGCATGGTCCACAATCGCCTGGGCGGCGTCCTCGCCGCCCACCGAACCGAGCCCGGATACGGCCGCGTCCTGCACGTCCTCTTCATCATCGGTGATGGCNGCNAGCANGTAGCCGCGAAAACGTTCCCGCTCNGCGGGACTTAACAGGGACAAGGCCCGCCCGCCCAGGATGCGCACCACGGCCTTGACGATCTTGTTGCGCAGGACCTCGGGCGAGGCTTCCATGCGCCGCAACAGCAAGGGCACGGCCTTGATGTTGCCGATCTCGCCGAGGGCGTCCACGATCATGGAAGCCACGAGATCGGAGCTTTTGTCCAGGGCCTTGATCAGGGCGCCGACCGAGGACGCGTCGCGGATCTTGGCCAGGGCCTCGATGACCGCGAACTGNACCCATTCGTCGTCGCCGAGCGCCTTGCCCAGGCACCGGGCCGCCTCGTGAAAGGCCAGTTCGCCCAGGCTCACCGCGGCCTGGTAGCGGACATTGACCTCCGGGTCCTTGAGCAGGGCCTCGCACAGGGGCTCGACCGCCAGCCGGCTGTCCGTGGAGCCCAGGATGTCCGAGGCGAAAATGCGGATATCGGGGTCCGTGTCGTGCAGCAACTCCAGGAGCGTGGGAAAATCCTGATCGCCCACGGCCCGCAGGATGTCCATGGAGGCGTTGCGCGTGGGGGCCTCGTCGGAACGCAGCAGCGGCTTGACCGCCGCCACCACCTCCTTGCCGCCGATTTTGCGCAGGGCCCGGTCGGCCGCCTCCTGCACCCCGAGGTTCTGGGAGCACAGCAATCGAGCCAGGGACGGNACGGCCTCCAGGCAGCCCGCCTCCCCGGCCTCGTAGGCGGCGTCCCGCAACACGTCCGGCTCGTGGCCGTCAAGCCTCTGGCAAAGGTCCTTGCAGTCCACCATGCCCGCGTCCTTGCCCGCCCCGGAGGGAGCGGTCATTTATAGAGGTTTTGCAGAATGGCCTCGCCCATCTCGTCGATATCCACGATCTCGTCGGCCAAACCGGCATCCACAATGGCCTTGGGCATGCCGTAGACCACGCAGGTGGAGTCGGACTGGGCCAGGGCGCGTCCGCCCTTGGCCTTGAGGACGCGCATGCCATCCAGCCCGTCGCTGCCCATGCCCGTCAGCACCACGCCCAGGGCCCGGCGCCCCACCCCGGTGGCCACGGAATCAAAAAGCACAGAAGCCGATGGTTTGTACAATGCTTCACTGGGTTCCGTCACTACCCGTACGTCGATTCGGCTCACTTTTTGGTCGATGCGCAGGTGTTTGCCGCCCGGAGCGACATAGGCCACCCCGTGCTGGAGCCGTTCCCCGTCCTCGGCTTCCTTGACCGTGATGCGGCACACGCCGTCCAGACGCTTGGCAAAAGGCCCGGTAAAAGCGGCCGGCATGTGCTGGGCAATAAGGATGCCGGCCGGGAAATCCTGGGGNAGGGTGGCCAGCACCTTTTGCACGGCCGGGGGCCCGCCGGTGGAAACGCCGATGGCCACGAGGTCGCGGGTCGGGGTTCCGGTCGGCGCGGGAGCCCGGGCCGGCCGTTCGGTCGGGGTCTGGCGTTCGGCCGGGGCGGCGCCCACGTGCCGGTTGCGGGCGGCCAGAAGCGCGCGCCCCAGATGGCCCTTGCGCCGGTGGGCGATGAGCTTGACCTTGGCCCGCAGGTCATCCTCGATCTTGACGATGTCCAGGGATACCTTGGAAAGCTGTTTGGGAATGAAATCCACGGCCCCGAGTTCCATGGCCTTGAGGGTGGCTTCGGCGCCCTCGGTGGTCAGGGAACTGACCATGAGTACCGGCCGAGGCATTTCCATCATGATATGACGCAACGCGGTCAGGCCGTCCATGCGCGGCATTTCGATATCCATGGTAACCACGTCGGGCTGGTGGCGGCGGATCATTTCGAGTCCTTCCTCGCCGTCCCGGGCCGTTGCGACCACCTCGATTTCCGGGTCCTTGGCCAGCATGGTGCTTAAGGCCTTGCGCATGAATGCCGAGTCGTCGACCACCACTACCTTGATCACGAAGAACTCCTGGTTGTACCCGGATCGGAGCCGATTACCCGCCTCCGGCCAGGGACTGAGGGCGTGTCCCGCCGCGTCCGTCATGATTAGATGACTCCGGCCGTTCTGACAACCAACATTAGTGCTTGCCAAACCCCGCCAGATACCATAAAGACTTTTCTTCCACATCGGGATGTGGCTCAGTCTGGCTAGAGCGCTGCGTTCGGGACGCAGAAGTCGGAGGTTCGAATCCTCTCATCCCGACCAGACAATTCAAGGGGTTACAGCATAACATGCTGTAACCCCTTTTCTTTTGGATACGAAGGATTCTCCGGGCCAGCCGCACGTCCGCCGGGCCTCATGCCCCGCGGCCCAGGCCGGGCCGCCCCCCATTTTCCGCCGGGCCACATCCCCCCGCCCCTCCGGGCGGGAGCCGCTCACCCTTTCCCGTCGGATGCGCCTCGGTCCTCACCCAGGCATTCCCGAGCCCGCTCCTCGGCCAGCCGCTCCATGGCCAGGGACAGGACATCGAGCAGCGCGCCCAAATGGTTGCCGCAATAACATTCGATGCCTTCGGGACGTTCCTGGTCCACGGCCAGCCAGTCCGGCTGGGGAAAAAGCCGCGTCGCTTCATCCAGGCGTTGCTGGACCTGTTCGAGCAGGTCGTCGCCGCTCTGGGGGCGCAAGTCCGGCATCTCCAAAACCATGCGCAACTTCTCGAAAACATCGCGAAGTCGTTCCCAGCGATTTTGTTCTCGGCCAAAGGCATCCCAAAAGGACACCAGGGGGTCGGCTTGCATGGTTCGGACTCCTTTGCCCTCGTGCGCCGGCCTTATAGCCCGCAACGGAGCGGATTGCCAGCTTCCCGGGGCCGGCCCGGACGCGGCGGACCCGCGGCAACGGCGAGGTTGCACTTTCGCCACGACTGCTTATCACTCTCGGATGAACAAGCCCGCCCCCAGCCCCACCACCATCCAGGCCCCGGTTTCCGGCATGCACTGCGCCGCCTGCTCCTCGCGCATCGAACGGGTCGTCGGCCGCATGCCCGGGGTGACGGACATCGCCGTCAACCTGGCCGACGAGTCCCTGCGCGTCTCCTTCGACCAGGGGCAAGTCAACCTGGACGCCATCGCGGAAAAAGTCGCCGGCCTCGGCTTCAAACTCGAAACGCCCGAGCCGTCCCTGACCACGGTGGACCTGGCCATCGGCGGCATGCACTGCGCCGCCTGCTCCTCGCGCATCGAGCGCGTGACCAAACGGCTGCCCGGAGTCTCCCAGGCCACGGTCAACCTGGCCGGGGAGACCGGCACATTCACCTTCGATCCGGGGAAGCTCTCCCGCCGGGAACTGCGTCAGGCCATCGCCGACCTCGGCTTCACCACCGAGCCCCTCGGCGCCGGGCACGACCGCTTCGCCACCCGGCAGCACCAGGCCCAGGAGGAACTGCGCCGCCAACGCCGGGAACTCATCCCGGCCCTGTGTTTCGGCGGCGCCTTGCTGGCCGTGTCCATGGGCCACATGCTGGGCCTGCCNTTGCCCGGCTTCCTGCACCCGGACACCGCGCCGACCACCTTCGCCCTGGTCCAGCTCGTCCTGGTCGCGCCCATNGTCTGGCTGGGGCGCCGGTTCTACCGGGACGGCATTCCGGCCCTTTTGCGCGGCGGCCCCAACATGGACAGCCTGGTGGCCGTGGGCACGGGCGCGGCCCTGATCTACAGCTTGGCCAACCTTATCCTTATAGTGATGGGTTCGGACCCGGCCGCCCGGGCCATGGACCTCTATTTCGAATCGGCCGGCGTGCTGCTGGCCATGATCTCGGTCGGCAAGTACCTGGAGGCCTCGGCCAAGTTCAAGACCTCGGACGCCATCGCGGCGCTCATGCGCCTGGCCCCGGACACGGCCACCCTGGTGGCCGACGACGGCACCGAAACCACCCTCGCCGCCGCCGAGGTCGAGCCCGGGGACAAACTCCTCGTGCGCCCGGGCGAACGCGTGCCCGTGGACGGCGCGGTCAGCCGGGGCGAGTCGCGCGTGGACGAATCCATGCTCACGGGCGAGCCCATGCCCGTGGCCAAACGTCCGGGCGATGCCGTCACCGGCGGCACCCTCAACACCACCGGCGCCCTGGTCATGGTCGCCTCCCGGGTCGGCGAGGATACCACCCTGGCCCGCATTGTGGCCCTGGTGCGCCAGGCCCAGGGCTCCAAGGCGCCCATCGCCAACCTGGCCGATACCGTAAGCTTTTATTTCGTGCCCGTGGTCATGGCCGTGGCCGTGGCCGCGGGCCTGGGCTGGTACCTGCTCGGCCAGGCCGACTTCTCCTTTTCCCTGCGCATTTTCGTGGCCGTGCTCGTCATCGCCTGCCCGTGCGCCATGGGCCTGGCCGTGCCCACCTCGATCATGGTCGGCACGGGCCGGGGTGCGCGGCTCGGCATCCTGGTCAAATCCGGGGCGGCCTTGCAAACCGCCGGCGCCGTGGACACGGTGGTCTTCGACAAGACCGGCACGCTGACCCATGGCAAGCCGGAACTCACCGACATCGTGCCCCTTCACGGCGGTGCGCCCGAGACCCTGCTCGCCCTGGCCGCTGGAGCCGAGGCCCAGTCGGAACATCCGCTGGCCCGGGCCGTGACCGCGGCGGCCAAGGCCCAGAACCTGGAAACGGCCACGGCCGAGGCCTTCGAAGCCATGCCCGGTCGGGGCGTGGCCGCCACCCTGGGCGGACAAGGGGTAC
>JGI20225J20221_1001183_pt1 | contig 14777 bp, 12 predicted proteins | sample BioMet4_FD_20221 | JGI IMG/M metagenome (IMG submission 20221) | reverse complement strand
ATTCGGGATCCGGGCTTTTGAGGGCTACCGGTCGAACGTTTGGACCGCAAGGTACTCGATGATTCTTTGTTTGACTTTTGTTAAGCCATAATGGTCTTCATCAAGAATTTTTTTGACATTGTCTAAATCATCGTTATCCTCGTTTTTTGATACCAGGAAACTCCCATCAAAACGTCGATGTAGTTACTGATGAGCGAAGCTTCGAGGGAAGCTTCTGGCATCATCTCGAAACGATGAGCTCGCTCTCTTGACCCGGGCTTTTACGTTATCCGGATAAGGGTTCTTCTCGAGTTTCTTCCTTAATCGTATCTTCATTTTTTCGTCGTCTTCGCCTTCGCCAAGCTCATCCTTGATCGCCTTCATTTTTTCGCGCAGGAATATTCCTTTTGCGATTTTTCGGCGCGTTCCGCGGACCGTGGTCCGTTCAGCTTTTCTCATCGAATCGCTTCGATTTCTCTTTTTGCTGAGGATCACATCAAGATATCGTGGCAGTCTCGTATTGGACGTTCGCTCGGCGAGAATCTTGACTTTCTGCTCCAGCGTAATCGGCAAATAGGCCGCCAAGGTATCAGCGATGTCGTTTGAAAGCACCACCTTTACCCAGTTGATTGAGAGCGCTCTTCGGGATATCGCTTCCCAAAGCGGGCGCCGCTTCGATGCTTTTCGACGATTTTGCGGACTAAAGCAACTTCTTCGTTCCGTCGCCTAAAACGTCTTCGATCAAGGCTCCGGTGGCATGTAAGTACCATTCTCCAAGCGGAATGTTCGATAAGGCTAACGCGTTTTCGAACCAATTCACTCGGATCCGATAAACCGAATTTCGAAATTGACGAAATTGACGATCCGGCAGAGCCGTGCCGGGTTAAAAAGATCTCATTATTTGACATCGAAGACGTCCAGTTTTGCTGGGATCCTTTTGGCAGGCGATTAAAAGCAAAGAATTGGTCACTCCCCTGGCATTATCAATCGCGGCGACGCTATAGGCGCGGCTCGCTTCGATCGACTCCGTCATATTGGGGAATACGAGTAATCCCCGGGTAATGAGCAAGGGCAAGTCAAGCGTGGAATTGTTCGGCTCTTTTTCGTCCATGGACATTTTTCCTCCTCATGAGTGAAAGAATGACTGCCATCATTATAAGCAGGGTCTTAGCACTGTCAAGCAAAGAGTGCTAATGACGAACAAAACCAAGGCAGAACACGCGGTCCCACCTTGGTTTAAAGATCAAAAGTTTTTTTCGCTACTTCGAGACAGAGAGGACGAAGTCATGAATCTTCTTCTGGCGAAGATTGTCTTTCCACTGCTCCATGTTTTTGGCAAGGACGTTGCGGACTTCTTCTTCTTTCATCTTATACTGATCAGCGATCTTCTTGATCTCGACGTTCACATCATCATCGCTGACGCTGATTTTCTCAGCTTTGGCGATTTCTTCAAGGGCGAGGAACTCTTTGATGTTCTTCGTGGCTTGCTCGTGATACGTCTTCTTGAGGTCTTCTTCTTTGTTGCCGGTGATCTCGAGATATTGTTCGAAAGTCAAGCCTTGTTGTTCGACTTGCTTCTTCATGTTCTCTTCGAGGTTGGCGGCTTCGTTGGCGATGATCTCGTCATCGATCACATAGGTGGTATTGGCAACGATTTGATCGACAATGGCTTGGTAATACTTATTCTCTTCGGTTTCGACTTTGCCCTTAAGAAGGCTTTCCTTCTCGTGAGCTTGGAGTTTCGCGACCGTATCCACATCCGCGATATGGAGTTCTTTGACCGCGGCGTCATCAAGAGCAGGGACCTGCTTCTCTTTGACTTCGTGGACGGTGACCTTGAAGGTCGCTTCTTTGCCGGCGAGTTCTTTGACATAGTTGGTCGGGAAGGTGACTTTAAGATCTTTCTTATCGCCGCTCTTCATGCCAACGACGCCTTCTTCGAAGCCCGGGACGAATTGATGCGAGCCGAGTTCGAGGGCATAGTTGTCCGCTTTGCCGCCTTCGAAGGCCTTCAAAGCGCCCGTTTCATCGGGGAGATAGCCATCGAAATCCAAAACGACAGTATCGCCAAGTTTGGCTTCGCGCTCAACGAGAGCAAGCGAGGCATTGCCTTGGAGAAGTTTGTTGATCGAATCGGCAATTTCGGCGTCCGTGACGCTCGGAGCGACCTTCGTGGCCTTTAAGCCTTTGTATTCGCCTAACTTCGCGCTCGGGAAGAGCACGATGGTGTAAACGAGTTCGAGGGCATCGGGCGACATCTTGGTGACGTTGACGGAAGGACGGAAGAAGGGAACGATCTTCTCTTCTTGGAGAACTTCGCTATAAACCGGAGTCAAAACCGCTTCGACGGCTTCGTTATAAACGGCTTCCTGATTGATGGCTTTTTCGACCATCTCTTTCGGGGCTTTGCCCGGACGGAAACCCGGAATCGACACTTTAGCGGCGACTTTTTGGAAAGCTTTCGCTTGAGCGTCTTTCCAAACTTTTTGATCGACCTCAACGACGAGCTTCTCTTGGCTCTCGGAGATTTTTTCGATAGTGTGTTGCATTGCTTTTATTCACTCCATGCGTTTTTGCACGAGGAATAATATAGCCTATCTTTAGATAGGACGCTAGCAAAAAGGCTTGAAAACCTCATTTTCCGATGAAAAAGGTTCTCTCGAGGCTCCTAAAAGGCCTCTCAGATCTTTAAGGGCGGCTCCGCTTTGAGGGTCTCATCAATCGCATGAGAAAGCTCAGCGACCTTCTTCTCGTCAAGATGATATTTCTCGTAATAACCATTCATCCCGAGACCCGAGCGGAGATATTCGCGGGCTAATTTGATGAAAGCGAGCGCCAAAAGAGTATCGTCTTTCGTCTTCACGACGCTCTCGGGATAGACATCCATAATGTAATCGTTCAATAAGTTCGTCGCCACTCCCGCGACTGAGGGGTCACAAGAGAGGTCGCGAAGATAGAGAACGAAATCGTTGAAAACCGTACCTGAATAAGGGGGCATAAGATCTTTGGGAACAAGATGATAGACCTTGCCGTTTTTATTGAAAGTCACCGATTCGGGATAAGCGATTTCGACAAGCAAGAGGAGAGCGTACGTCTTGACCGAAGGATGGCGGGACGAAACCAAAAGCTCTTTGATATAAGAAAGATACTCGCGCACGGAGACGCCTTGAAGGTAATTGAGAAGATTGAGAACTTCATAATCATCATCCGAATGGCGGAAGACCTGCTCAATCTTTTCTGGCGTGTAATTCTGAGCCAATTGTTGATTCTTTTCGTTGAGGCGAATCCGCTTGGGAAGATCGCGAAGGTATTCTTCGACTTCTTGGGAAACGTAAGGCTTGTTTTCGAAATAGGTAATATCGTCATAAGCCCCGTCGAAATCATGGGCGATGAAGCGAAGTTCAAAATTGCTTTTGATCGTCAAAACAGGGTTAAAAGACCATAAAAGATCGCGGTTTTTAAAAAAGAGATCTTGAGCCGAAGCGCTATCGCCTTTCCCCAAATAGGCCGAAATCCGATAGACCAGGGCTTCGGGATCAAGGCTTCCTTCGGTCAAAGAGAGAATCAAATCGTATTGTTTTTTATCCAATAAGCTTTTTAAAGAATCCATCGTCCTTATTCTAAACCCCAACGCATTTTTCGAGAAAGGAAAAAGAAAGGAATGCCCACTTGGACATTCCCTTGGCCGGATTTTCTCAGGCTTATTTGGAGAGATCAGGCGCCGTCGCGGCAAGCTTTTCGGCATGCTGGGACAAAGCGATGATTTCGTCGAATTTCGCATTCTTGGCATCGAGATAATAGTAGTTCTTCGTTCCTTCTTTGCGGACCTTGACGATGCCGGATTCCTTCAAGAATTTCATATGATGAGAAACGGCAGGGCGCGAGAGATTGCTCATCCGGCAGATATCGCCAACGCGAATCCCACGATTCTCCCCCATCCGAAGCATCTCAATGATCATATGAATTCGCGTCTCATCGCCGAGAGCGATAAACGCGTCCTGGCACGAGGCGAACTCGGCGGCCAAACTCTTCATTTCTTCGCTGCGATCTTCCATGTTTTTTCTCCTTGATAAACCGTTCTATTTTTAGAACCGTTCGTATTTTAGAACGGTTTTTTGCCTTCTGCTATATTGGTAAAGGAAATAGATACCGTATAGCAATTATTATCGTTTTTTGACACGTGTCACAATATTTTTAGAACCATTCGATGAAGGCGGAGTTTTAGGGAAAGAACCGAAAAAGAAAACGAAAAAATCTCTTAGACAATTCGCGTTAATTGTCTAACAAAAACGGACCCCATTCTTGGATGAGCCTCGCTAAAGAAAACTGGGCATTGGCAGGACTCGTGGAAGGCAAAATGAGAACCTCCATTCCCGGAGGTGGCGTTTGATATTTTAAAAAGAGTTTCCCCGCCGTTTTGCCATTGAGGAGAATCCGCTTAACGCCTCGAGGAAGCCACGACAAATCGCTCGGCACCACCGCGCTGATGCTGCTATCGCTTGAACCGGTAATCTCACACGAAGAAATCACATCATACAAAGCGAGGCTATGCCGGAGCAATAAGGCTTTCTTTTCTTCGATCGTCTCAGGATTTTTATCGTGATAGACTTCCGCCAGTAACGGATAGAAACGATTCTGGGGATGAGCATAATAAAACCCTTCTTCCCGCGAGACCACGGAAGGAAAGGAACCGAGGATCAAAATCGTGCTCTTTTCCGTAACAAATGGCGGAAAAGGATGGGTTAAGCTCTTCATGATTTCTTCCGACGTTGATGGAAAATGACCCAGCCGAGAAGAAGTCCTAGACCAAAGGTTGCGCTGGGCACAAAGAGGATCAGGGCGATGAGACCCACGCTCGTGATCGAACGACCGAAGAAATCGCCATCCCCATTGTCGATGTGACGACCGCTTTCATTGGGATCTTCCGCCACCATCGTTGTTTTTTCATAAACATAATCGCTGAGGGAGGCTTTCACGTTCGTATAAGTAAAGCCGAAATAATCCAAACTGACCGTATCCGAGCACACCGCGCGGCTGACGCCTTGAAAGAGGAAATAACGATAAATTCGGTAAGTCGAAGACGAATCCGGCATCGAAATGTCGAAATTGGAGACTTTGAAAATCGCGGTATATGGGCTTCCCAAGATCGGGTAGTCCTGAAGTTTGCACAAAGGGGTGCCAGAACTAAAGGAAATAAAGGATTCGCCTTGGCTAATCGTCCCGCGATAGGTGATGGCCAACTCGCTGGTGTTTTGAGATAAAAGATTGCTGCTGAAGATGACATCTTGAGCAAAAGAAACGCCCTGCCGCGGGAGGTAGATTCCGACTGAGGCCTGGCTTTCATGGCCCGAAGGATCGCGGACTTGGATGTTATCGAGATAAACGTTGTAGGCACTCGGATTATTGAGAGTTAAGGAATAGCAGGTACGGATATCGTCTTGCTGGACAAAAGACCATTGGCCCGCTAAAGCGTACTTTGCCGAAGGAATTTCGTCATAATAGACGCTGATACCCCCACTCGAACTGCACGAGGAAAGACCAACTAGAGTAACGAAGAAGAAAAAAGAAAGGAGCCCGCTTTTTTTCATTGTTTCTATCCTAACCTTTTTTCGCCGAAAGCGGAATCTTTACCTTTTACGAAAGCTCAGAAAGAAAAAAGACATCGAGCCTGTATCGATGTCTTTTTTCCCTATTTTTGGCGCGCCCGAGCCGACTCGAACGGCTGACCCACAGCTTAGAAGGCTGTTGCTCTATCCAGCTGAGCTACGGGCGCATCCTGCGCTTTAACGCCCCACTAATATACTCATTTCGAGGGCTTAGGGCAAGAAAAGACGACCCCTTAAAGCGTTTTGATCTTTTCGTAGAGGGCTTGCGCCACCTCATCGGGCAAAACCTGTTTCAATTCGTCGAGGGTTGCCCCTTTTAAAGAATCGATAGTCGGATAGTGCTTCCGGAGGGTCTCTTTCCGCTTTTCGCCAATGCCATTGATTTCGTCGAAAAGCGAGCGGTTCATGGCTTTGGAACGTTCCTTCTTATGGAAGGTGATGGCGAAACGATGGACTTCATCTTGCATCCGCATGAGCAAAAAGAAGAGCGGCGAGCGGTTATCAAGCGGGTAAGTCTTCTCATTTTGGTCGATGATGCCTTCGGTTTGATGCTTATCATTTTTATAGAGCCCATAGACTGGAATCGTCACGCCAGCCTTGGTTAGGGCTTCCAAGCAAGCGTGAACCTGGGTGATGCCACCATCGACGAGGATCAAATCGGGATAAGACAAGCCCTCTTCCTTAAGCCGAGAATAGCGGCGATAAGTGATTTCCTTCATCGAATGATAATCGTCCCCCGCATCGGCCTCATCGAGATGGAATTTGCGGTACATCCCCTTCGCCGGTTCGCCATTGATGTAGCAAACCATGGCGCCCACGGGCGAGGAGCCTTGAAGATGCGAGTTATCGAAAAGCTCGATGCGATAGGGCGTTTCGATTCCTAAAAGATGCCCTAAAAGTTCAAGCAATGCCGCGTTATCGTCTTCCAAACGAGCGCTCATGAAATGGGCGTCGAGTCCCTGGCGGGCATTGAGGGCGGCCAAATCGATTTGTTCCAAAAGCCGGCCTTCTTTCGGAGAGATGAGCTTCGCTTCGGGATAAACCGAAAGGAATTCTTCGGCAAAACCCTCGACATTACAGGCTATTTCGCTTGGAAGGTCATTGTTCTGATAGTAGGTTTCAATGAGTTCAGCGACCTGCTCATTCGCTTCGCCAAATGAGGGCACGACTTCGACGTGTTTTCCTAAGAGCAAACCCCGGCGGTAAGTCAACACCGAGAGGGCGAGATAAGAATCTCTTTCGGCATAGGCGAAAATGTCGCGGTCAGTCCGATCGCTATTGAGTTCCACCGCTTGCTTAGCGGTCGTCCGTTTGACGGCCTCAATCATTTCTTTATAGGATTGAGCATCTTCGTAACGTTCTTCTTCGCTCGCTTTGATCATCTTGGATTTGAGATCGTCGACCGCCTCGTCGGTGTTCCCATCAAGGAAGGATTTAATATCATCATAAAGATGAGCGTAAACATCGTCTTCGATCTTGTTGATGCAAGGTCCGAGACATTGACCCAAATGGTAATATAAGCAGGCTTTTGCAGGGATATTGCGGCATTTTCGGGTTGGATAGACCGAATTGAGAAGGTCGATCGTTTTATAGGCGTCGGAAGCATTGGGGAACGGGCCGAAATAGAAATAGCGCTTATCGTTGGCCCGCCGAGCGATTTTTAAGAAGGCGTCATCCCGTTTCACCGCAATATAAGGATAATGGGAATCATCCATCATCATGATGTTGTAACGGGGATAATACGTTTGAATGAGGTTCATTTCGAGGATGAAAGCCTCTTTATCCGTATGGACGATGATGAAATCGAAATGATCGACATGGGAGACCATGGCGAAAACCTTGCCCGTTTGGGGACGAAGAAAATATTGGGAAACCCGTTTCTTCAAATTCTTGGCTTTGCCGATATAGATGATCTTATCATCTTTATCTTTCATCTGATAAACACCGGGTTTATCGGGTAAAAGGGCAATTAAACGTTTGAGTTTCTCCGTCAGTTCCATGCTTATTTGAGGTGGAGAATGGTCGCACCGCCACCACCCTCAGCGCCATCCGCGCCTTCGTAAGAGGCGATAAAATCTTTGTGATTGTCGGCATAATCGCGGACGAGGGAACGAAGCACCCCAGCGCCCCAGCCATGGATGATGCGAACCCGCTTGAAGCCTTTGAGACGGCATTCATCGAGGTATTTATCCAAATTGAGTTCAGCTTCTTCTGCTCTTTGGCCAATGAGATTGAGTTCAAGCGGAACGGATTTTGCCAGCATCATCTCATCGACTTTTAGACCCGACATCGGTTGGAGTTGCTCCTCTTTGGGCGCCTCGACAACCACCACTTGGTCGTTTTTCACCTTGAAGGTTAAGCCTTCTTTGGAAACGACGCTTAGCTTATTGCCTTGAATCGCAACGACTTTGCCTGATGAATAAAGTTTGGGAATATTGACGTAATCCCCGACTTTGACGGGACCATTAAAATGCTCTTCCTGGGCCTTTTCTTCAAGGTCTTCCAACTGTTTTTTCGCGGAAATAACCTCGTGAAGTTTGACATCATTTCGTTCGACGGAATGGAGGATTTCGTCCATTTGCTCGCGGTAAGCATCGAGCATTTCGTTCTTTTTGGCTTCGACATCGGAAAGATAATGATCCTGACGGAGTTTGAGGGCGGCTTCGCGCGAAGAAAGATCCGTTTCTTTTTTCCGCAGGCTTTCTTCAAGGGCGACGACCTTGGCTTTCTCGTCTTCGGTTTCTTTGGTGACTTGTCCGAGTTTTTTGATAGCATCGGTCACCGAAGTTTCTTCGTGGGCGCTCAAATAGGACTGGGCGCTTTGGAGAACCTCATCGGGTAAGCCGAAACGTTTGGCAACGACAAGACCATAGGATTCGCCAGGCAAACCCATCTTCAATTTATAGGTTGGCAAAAGATGAACTTCATCGAACACCATGGAAGCGTTGGTGATTTCTTCGTGGGATAAAGCGTAAGCTTTTAAGCCCTCGAAGTGGCTTGAAACCAAGGTGTAGGCGTGTTTTTTGAAAAGATGAACTTCATCGAACACCATGGAAGCGTTGGTGATTTCTTCGTGGGATAAGGCGTAAGCTTTTAAGCCCTCGAAGTGGCTTGAAACCAAGGTATAGGCGTGTTTTTTGATGAGATAGGAGATCACGGCGAAAGCGATTGCTTCGCCTTCTTTTGGTGAAGTGCCGGTTCCCACTTCATCGAGCAAAACGAGATCGCGGCCCCCGACTTGATTCAGAATATCGGCGATATTCGCCATATGACCAGAGAAAGTCGAAAGGTTGTCGCTCAGCGATTGGGAATCGCCGATATCGACGAAAATATGCTTAAAGTAAGAAAGGGTGGCCCCTTCGTTCGCAGGAATCGCTAAGGCGCATTGATTCATCAAAACCAGGAGTCCAAGCGTCTTCAGGGCAACGGTTTTACCGCCGGCGTTCGGACCAGAAATGACGATGAGTGAGGTCTTTTCGCTCATCCGGAAATCATTGGCCACCACTTTGGCGGGATCAATGAGGGGATGGCGGGCGCTTTCGAGATCAATCGTCGGTTCTTTAACCATCTTCGCCACATGGCTCTTTGTTTCGTCTGCATAAAGAGCTTTAGCTTGAAGATAATCCAAATAGCCTATCATTTTATTGTTGAGGAGAACCGGCTCGGCAACCGAAGCGATTTCTTGGGAAAGAGCAGCCAAAAGTCGGCGGATTTCCTCGCGTTCTTCGTTGCGGAGTTCCACCATCTTGTTATTCATCTCGACTAAAACTTCAGGCTCGATGAAGGTGGTTTCGCCACTGCCTGAGACATCTTGGACGATGCCCTTCACTTTGTTTTTATAGGCGTTAGCGACAGGCAAGACATAATGTCCGTTTTTAAGGGTGAGGGTCGTGTCGCTCAAATAGACCTTATTTTGATCAAGAACAAAGCCGAGTTTCTTCTTCATCTCGTTTTCGAGGTGGGTGATGGAAAGGCGAACACTTTTGAGTTTCGGTGAGGCGTTATCGAAAATGCTCAAATCCGGGGCAATGACTTTGTGAATATCTTTTTCCAAGAAATCCAAATGGGGGAAATTCGCAACATAAGATAGAAGCAAGGGCGAATCGGCGATCGGGCGAAAGAAAGCAATCAGGCTTCGTTCTTGGAGAACATCATGTGCAGCTTTCTCCAAGTCTTCAATCGAAAGCACTCCACCTTTTTGGGCGAGCTCCACCACCCGTGTCAAATCGCTGGAAACATCGAGCGGCAGCCGACCATAACCCGCTAAAAGGTAATCCATCTCCTCTAGGCGAGCCAGTTCTTCCTTCAAATGTTCCTCTTCTGGAATCATCGTCAAATTGCGGGCTAAAGATTTTCCAACTTCGCTTCGAGCGTAAGAAGCGACTTTTTCTGTGATTTTTTGAAATTCAAACTTCTCGTAGATATTTTGCATGAGCGAATTATANCACCCGGATGCGTTTCTTAGGTAAGAAACGCCGAAGGGTAAAAGGCAAAAAGAAAGGTGCCTTTTCTTTTGCTCTCGAGTCAAAACGAGAAAGAACTTCTTCGAAAAACAAATCCATTTCGAAGTTATCGCTTGAATCCAGAATTCTTTTTCTATCGATGCCGTCTATCCTTTTAAGCCCCATGAAAGAAAAGTTTTTTCTCTTCCAAAGGGGAAACGCTCAGCCTGATTCTTATGTTACAATAATTCCATGAAAAAAGTTCAGCCCGGTTATTCCTTTCAAGTTGACGATAAGACCTTAGCCAAAATGAAAGACTTTTACGCCCCGTTCCAAGAACAATCCCCCAGCGCTTATATCGATCTCTTCGCTCGAGGTGAAGGCGTTACTGTCAGTATTTTTAAACGGAACAAAGAAGGCAAAGTCACAGCCTCCTTTCAAGGCCCCAAAGCCATTGAAGAGGCTTCCTTATGGGATCCGAGCGCTCATGACACTTCGGTTCAGCCCGTTTTGCCCAAGCCTTTATTTCATTCACCGATGCACCCCGGACCCGTTGTGCTCAACCGCTACCCCCAAATCGGAAGCGATGAAGTNGGAACCGGCGATGTTTTCGGTCCGGTTTGTGTCTGTGCTGCCTATGTCGAGGAAAAAGATGTCGCCCGCATCGATGAGCTTGGCGTCACCGATAGCAAGAAGATGTCCGATGAATATATCCTGCAAATCGGGCCTCTTTTGGTCAAAGAATTCGCTTATTCTCAACTTTCTCTCCCCAACGAGAAATACAACGAGATCCACGACGAACTGAATATGAACGCGATTAAGGCGAAGATGCACAACCGCTGCGACCTCAATCTTCGGGGAAAGCATCCGGAGGCTTTTATTTACCAAGACCAATTTGCCGAACCGGGGCTTTACTTTCATTATCTCAAAGGGGAAAAGGATGTCGTCAAAAACATCACCTTTCACACCAAAGGCGAATCTCTTTACCCTTCGGTTGCTTTAGCAAGCGTTATCGCCCGCTATTCGTTTTTAAGAAAAATGCAGGAATTATCAAACCATTATCAAATGGATGTTCCCTTTGGGGCCGGCGAAGAAGTCGACCGGTTCATTCGGGCTTTCATCGCCAAGTATGGTCGCGATGAACTTAAAAAAGTCGCCAAATTAAATTTTGCGAATTTTAAGAAAATTAGTTGAGTTTATCGAGGATTTCTTGAAAATAATCCGGCAAAGGAGTTTTAAAAGTCACCGTTTTCCCGCTCCGAGGGTGGGTAAACGTCAATTGATAGGCATGTAAGAGCTGACCCTTGTCATAGAGCTTGCGGTTGCCTTCCCCATAAAGAGGATCGCCAATGACAGGGTGAGCAATGTAATCCAAGTGAACNCGAATCTGATGGGTCCGACCCGTAAGGAGACGGCAAGAGATAAAGGTGTAAGGTTCTTGNAAACGTTTTTCGACATGGAAGTAGGTGACGGCCTCTTTGCCCTTTTTNGGGTCAACAGCGAACTTGGTAGGATGGTTAGGATCACGGCCAATCGGNGCATCAATCTTTCCATCATTTTCATAAATTGTTCCTTTGACCAAGGCATAGTATTCTCGGTGCATCGAGTGATCAGCAAGTTGCTTGGAAAGGCTTTCGAAAGCCAAATCGGTCTTCGCGATGCAAAGAAGTCCGGAGGTGTCTTTATCGATTCGGTGAACTAAGCCCGGGCGAATTTCATCTTCGGGATTTGCCAACTCTTTCTCATGATAAATAAGAGCGTTGACCAAGGTCCCATCGTAGTGACCATTACCCGGATGGACAACCAAGCCAGCTGGCTTGTTGATCACCAAGATATCTTCATCCTCAAACACGATGTTTAACGGGATATTTTCNCCTGCAAGCGTTGGTTGTTTATTAGTATATTGTTGGTAAGTTATAACATCGGAAAGTATTAACTTATAGTGTGATTTTTCTTGCTTGCCATTAACGAAAACTTTATTTTCTTTGATAAGCGATTGTACCTTCGCTCTTGAAGGNGCGACNCCCGCTGAAGTCAGGGCTTCGTCCAGCCGTTTCCCAGCCAGGGATTGATCGACTTTAATTTCATTCATTCCCCTACTCCTTTTTNTCTTTGATTGAACGGATAATCAAGATGATGGCCGCCATGATGCAGCCGACCACCAAACAGGCATCTGCGACGTTGAAGGATCCGAATGGAATCCAGCTTCCGATTTGAATCGAAAGGAAGTCCACCACTCCGCTGAAGCCGGTGATATTCGGCCAATAGAATGTTCGGTCAATCGCGTTCCCGATCGCACCAGCAAAGCAAAGCATGTAAACGGAATTTATTAAATTATCATGCTTATACAATTGCTTGNNCCAGAAGTAAGGAATGGCAATTGAAGCGGCCCAAGAAATCACAATGAAGACATAACGCATCGCCGGATTGTCTCCACCAGCGCCATAAGCGGAGCCCAAGTTGGTTAAAGGCCAAATATAAAAGAAGCCCGGGATAACTTCGTAACGTTGATTTGACGTCACCCCAAGATTCCAAACAACCAGCCATTTGCTGAGAAGATCGATGCCAAACATCAGCACTCCAAGCCACGCAAAAGAGAAGAAAGCGCTCTTCCACGTCCAAACGAACTTGGGGTGCTCTTCTTTCTTTACTGTGGGCTGTTCTGGCTTAGATTCGGCCTTTTCTTCAGGTTTTATTGGTTGATTATTCTCTTCCATTTACTTCTCCACCGCTTGAGCGCATCGCTCGCAAAGATGACCTAAAGAGGTCTCGTGGACATCTTCGCGGTAATTGCGGCAACGTTCGCAGAGCTCGCCTTTAGCCTTTTGGACTTCAACGAGGTCTTCTTTATTGTCACGGAGTTCGACATGAGAAACAAGGAAGAGATCCGCAACTTCGCTCTCTCCCATCCCCTTCAAGAGATCACGAAGGAGGTCGTCTTTAAGCGAAAGATGGAGATCGGCTTCGCTCGAAGCGCCGATCAATCCTGAGGCTCTCGCTTCTTCGAGGGCTTTGAGAACTTTATCACGGTAGCTCTTGAAATCATTGAACTGTTTCAAGACTTCAGGGGCATATTCGTGGCTTTCTTTCGGCATATCTTCGAGTTGAGGCGAGGCTTTCTTGTGTCCAGGGATATAGGAATAGACCTCATCCATGGTGAAAGCGAGAATCGGGTTATAAAGAAGGCAAAGTTCGTAAGTTAGCTTATAAAGAACATACTGGATGCCCTTGCGGCGGGTCGAATCGACCTTATCGCAATAAAGGCTATCCTTGGCGTAGTCGAGTAAAAGCCCGATAATTCAACTAAGAAGTTCGTTAAGGCACCAGAAACACTGGCGAAATGGAAATCATCGTAGTCCTTGAGCGCTTGATTCTTTACGCCTTCCCACTCCGCTAAAACCCAACGATCAATCGTCGTCAGGGCTGGAGCTTCTTCCGGCTGGACGTAGGCTTTTTCGCCATCCTGAAGGTTTCCGAGCATGAATTTGAAGGTGTTGCGGATCTTGCGATACTGTTCGCTAGAGGCTTGGATTAAGCTCTCCGAGATGCGGACATCGGTTTCGTAATTGACTGTCGCAGCCCATAAACGAAGCAAATCGGCGCCGTATTGGTTGGCAACCTTGGTCGGATCGATGCCATTTCCGGCCGATTTCGACATCTTTTGCCAATTTTCGTCCATGACCCAGCCATGAGTGACGCAGTTCTTAAAAGGAGCGACACCCGAATAAGCGACGCTTAAAATCAGCGAGGCGTTGAACCAGCCCCGATATTGATCGTTACCTTCAAGATAGAGATCGGAAGGATACTTCAATCCTCTTTCGCGGAGGACCCCATTCCACGAGCTGCCGGAATCGAACCAAACGTCCATGATGTCCGTTTCTTTGCGGAAATTTCCATTGGGCGATTTGGCATTCGCATAACCTTCGGGCAATAAATCCTTGGCTTCTTCGCTAAACCAGGCGTTGGAGCCTTCTTTCGCGATGATATCACGGATATGTTTAAAGACGGCTTCTTCGACAATCGGCGAGCCATCTTCGTTATAAATGATGGGCAAAGGCACGCCCCAAGCCCGCTGACGAGAAATGCACCAATCGCTCCGATCTTTGATCATGTTGACCATCTTCTGTTCGCCCCAAGCGGGTTCCCAGTGGATTTGATGAATCGCTTCCAAAAGTTGTTCGCGAATCGGTTCAATCGAGCAGAACCATTGCGGGGTCGCCCGGAAAATAATGGGCTTATGGGTCCGCCAATCATGCGGATAGCTATGGGTCAGGTCTTTTTCTTTGAGCAAATGGCCATTGGCCCGCAGTTCTTCGATCACGATATCGTTGGCTTCTTCGTAGAATTCGCCATTGCAGGGATCGTTTTCTTCAAGATGCATATAGCCGCGTTCATCGACGGGGCAGAACGGTTTGATGCCATATTTCAAGCAAGCGTTAAAGTCATCGACACCATGGTCAGGGGCCGTATGGACGACGCCAGTTCCGGAATCTTCCGTGACGAAGGAATTGACGATGACGGTTGAAAGGCGCGAATAAAGCGGATGATGGACCGTGATATATTCCATTTCCTGGCCTTTGAAGCTCTTCAAAAGACGGCATTCGCCAAGATCGAGTTCTTGGGCAAGCTGATCTTTTAAGGAGACAAGGAACACGAGTTTTCCTTTGGCCGTATCGAATAAACCATACTCAAATAACGGGTTGACCGTCAGGGCCAAATCCGCCGGAATGGTCCAAGGGGTCGTGGTCCA
>JGI20225J20221_1002293_pt1 | contig 14830 bp, 10 predicted proteins | sample BioMet4_FD_20221 | JGI IMG/M metagenome (IMG submission 20221) | reverse complement strand
TGTCTCCGTATGTGGCTGTCCCCGTATTACCCCTGCGTGCTAGCGAAGTCATGTTCCCCTGTTTGTCATAGGCATAAGCCGTATTGAAATGGTCATTCGCGCTTCCGTTCTCCAGATAATTTGCAGCAGTCAGCCTGGAAAGATTGTCATAAGAGAACTTATATCCCCGTGTCGGGATCTCATTTGACATCTTCCAGCTCATAGCGGAGATATTACCGTTATACCGGGCTGTGCTTCCTGCGTAGGTATCATTGTAATACAGGGTCTGGTTGAACAGCGGGGAAGAGGAAGATATCAGCCACGAACGCACATTATAATTGTACGTGGTTGCAAGGTTAACCTGTCCGTTACGGGTACTGGTCTTTAACCTGCCCAGTTCATCATATGTGTTTGAAGCCAATGTTACCGCTGCTCCCTTGTTAAGACTGTACTGTGTGGTTTTCAGCCTTAACGCATCATCATAAGTATAAGTGTACAGTTCTGTCTGGGTATCTTTACCTGTGGCTGCGTGGATGTGCTTCTTTTGCAAGGGTTGTCCGGTAAAGTTATAGGCGATGTATGCCTTCTCCGTTCCTCCGCTCAGGGGATTATTCCCTTTGGTCTGTATCACCCGTCCCTTGTAATCGTAGTACATCACCGAATAAAGGTAGGTGGGAGATACCGTACCCTCCGGTAGCAGTTGCGCCGTAAGTGTNCCGGTAAGGAAAGTNTTGGCACTGACNGTATAGCGGGTATCAAAGCCTGTCTGGGCATCATAGGCNGNAATGCCGGAGTCAATTCCGTTGGANCCGATAAAGGCATAGTCGTCGTAATAGTTCACGNTNAGNACCGTAGGGCTGGTAAGTGTGATTCCAAACGATGAAGCATATCCCTTGTAAGTATCTGTGGTGTTGCTTCGGGTAGCTTTCACCACGATATCGTTTAGCGGAGGAGTGAGGGCAAGTGCATTGTAGCTACCCGTACAAATTCCCGTGATGCAGGTACGTTCGAAGATATCGGGAATGGTGAATGACCATTTACCCGCTGCACGTTGTCTGCCGTCCTGTGAGAAGATCAGNCGGTCGGCTGTATCGTAGACATAGTAAGTCCATGCACATCCGGGCAGACGTTTGGCCTTGCAGCGGTTACGACCGTCGTACATGTACAGGTAGGCATAATTGCGCAGGACAGCGGAATTGGCATTGGTCCATGAAGTGCCGCTATTCATGTTGTCCGAGGCCAGCGGAGGAAGCACGGCAGTAAGATTGCCGTAGTCGTCATAGACATAATAAGTGTCGTGAAGAATCTTTGTACTGCCGTTGCGGACGAGCTGACGGGTAAGTACCACCTGTCCCAGCTTGTCCTTGAACTCGAAGGAAGTGTTGCCGTCTTCATCCGCAGTGCGGGTGACGTAAAGCTCCGCCGTGGCATAATTTCCGGCAAGGGTTACGGTGACTACGGAATCGGCAGAGGCTGAAGTATCGGATACTTTGTAATACATGCAGTTCAGGGTATCGTTGCCCGAGACATTGGTCAGATAAGCGGTCTTGGCACTTCGGGAGTTGATTTGCCATGCGGTTCCCGGACCGTACTGTTCCAATATCCTGTTTAAGGGTGAGGCTTCATAGAGAGGAAGGGAGTAAGGATTCTGATCGCTGTTAAGTCCCTTTGCCGAGGTTTTTACTGTTTCGGGGGTGACATACGCTCCGTTGGCAGATGAAGTGCCGGGAAGCCAGCGATTGGACTCACGGCCTACGGCATCATACTCCTGCAGGGTTACCAGATCAACTCCCGAGGGAGTGACTTTCCGCTGTACGTTCTGTACGGGTCGTCCCAGTCCGTCGTAATACTGGATGGCATCGAGGTATTTGGTTCCATCCTCACTGGTAAAGGTACGCGTCAGGATGTAATTTTGATCAGAAGACTGAGCGTAAGCCCGGTGCAGCATACCTGACAGAAACAGGCAGCATATAGATAAGATGAGGTGACTATTCGCTTTCATGATTTGCCAATTTTATAAAATATGATATTTTAATTGAAAGTCTCAATGGAAGACGGTGACCCATTGCCACCTGCTGTAATATATAGACCCGCCTTATTTCCCGTATCAGAAGCTGTTATGGAAACGGTAAATGTATGTGTCCCTGCGGAAAGAGTCATCGGTACGGAAATGCCGTCCGCCGCATATAAGGTATATACTTGACCATCTAAAGAGTATGTGGCGTAACTGTCGGAGGTCATTTCCACCATAAGATAAAAATCAATCGTGCACGCTCCTACGCAATCTATATTGGCAGTAACAGTTCCATTAGCTTGCTTTATATCAGTAAATTTTATTGTAGGAGATGATACCGCAAATGTTTGGCTACTGCTTTTACTCTCATTTGTCATTTTATCGGTGACGGTACAGGTTAATGTTAGACTACCAATTTGTTGCAAAAGAATGGAAACAGTCGGAGATTCCGATGCAGATGACGAATAAACTGTTGTTCCTGAACTGTTTTTCAGCGTCCAAATGTAGCTATACCATTCGGAACCTCCCGAGGCTTTTGCTGTAGTATTAAGGCTACTACCATAATCGTAAGAGAATTGAATACTGAATGATAAGTTCAAAGCATCAGTATTACGGTGATAAGCAAAGTTTTGATTCTTTTTTGAAGAATTATCTTTAACCTGCATTAATCTGCCGACGTTATCATAAGAATAATAGGTGGTTTTTCCGTTAGGTGCGGTGGTTGAAGTTATACCGACTAGTGGTTCATAGATATATGAAGTCATTAATCCCGGCCCACTCACTCCGGCACGAATTTTATTCAGTACTGACGGTATATTCCAGGTATAAGAGTTTAAGTCAGTTATATTGGATTGCCCTGCTAATGCAAGTGTTTCAGAGTAATTCAATCCATCAATTATTGCCACGGGATATGAATAATTATATCCCCAGAGATAGGTTTGTTTTGTTGATCCATTTTGGATATAACACTGTAAGTTCCCTTTTATATCGTAGTCATACACATATTTGCAAATTTCTGGCTCATTTCCTTTTTTATAGAAACTTTTTTCCGGTAGATAGAGATTATATCCATAATTCTTATATTCATGTCTCATTTGCTCAACACTCCCGTTTATTATTTTTGTTACCTTAACAATAGGGGCTTTAATGTTATTTGTTAACATATCGGAAAGAATTACTTTTTGTGATTGAGTTTCTGCTTGGGCATAATCTTGGGGGTATAGATAGTTTTCTGTCTGAGCATACCCACCACTTCTTAATATTGTCTTGGAAGATAAATATAATCCGGTGTAAGTGTAATTAGTGCGTTCGAAAACATTACCAAAAGGAGTGTAAGATATAGTTTCCTCATCAGTCAATTCTTCATAATAAGCTCTGATTGAACAAGGGTTGTGCATATAATGATATGCTATGGGCCATCCGTATATAGAATACTTCTCACTATAAAGTATACTGCCGGCGTAATAAAAATCCGGACCATTGTCAAATCTACTTATTCCAACACGATTTATAACAAGATTATTGATAGTAGGCATATAGGGGTTTTTAAGGGTATAATTATAAGTAGTTTGTTTTATTGGAATATATGTACTGCCAGATTTTTGATAATGTGTTTTTTTTATCAACAGACATCCTTTGGAGAATAGGTTGTTATAGTTCACTATGGATTGATAAGGAAAATCTTTTATTGTATTCAGCGGTGAAAATACATTTTCCGGTGCATGTCTTTTATAATTATAAGTCGTTTTGCTGCTATCATTCGTATATTCCGTTATTACATTATACCACAGAGAAGGAGTATTAATGGCATATCTCATATAATTGGATTGCGTATTTAAGAATAAGAGTCTTACATTATATCCAATCATCGAACCCGGATCAACAACGTCTCCATCATATCCACTCAATTCATCAATGAAGGTGTCCAATGTTGGCTCATAGATAATGTTTGCCAGGCCGTTTTCATTCTCTCCATATTTGTACTTTTTTACAATTTCGGGTGATAATTCTCCAGAAGAACTCACTACTTTACTAACTCTCAATCCTCCTCCTACTGTTAACTGTATCTTAGAAGTAGTTCCCAATCCTTCGGTTTGAGGTATACTACCTTGAAATTGATGAGGTTCATATTCAAAGATAGAATACCCTCCTGTGGGATAAATCACCTTGGTCAATACGCATGCTTTCATTGCTTCAGAATTGACACTCCTGTCTGCAGTACCATAGAATTCGTATGACCAGGCATTTTCGTTTAGTCTATTATTATAGGTTTTTATTTGCATACGGGGAACTAATGATGTGTTGTTTTTTGCATTATAATATCCCCAATAGTCCTGGGAATAGACATTTCTACCATCGAAGTGATTGGGGTTGTATTCAAACCGATATATACCTTCACCTGATATATTGATATTCTGCAATAGCCGTTCATCAAATCCACTACCATACGAGAAATCTATTGTTTTGGTTATCAAGTTATTGCTATTACTCACTTTGATGCCGGTAATCAGGGGCTTTGAGACTGATTTATAGGAAAATTCCACTTTTCCCGTAGGAAAAATTATCTGATCCAGTTGTAGTACTTCATTATATTCTCCGTATTTTACAAATAGCCCGACTGCTTCGGCAGAGGTATATTCGGGATTATTATTTACAGGGGCATACATATTATACCTTTCTTTATAATCTTCCAATACATCTCCCTGAAAAATCGGCTCATACCTGAGCTCTGAATGCCTTACTTTCTTCCATGTAAAATTAATTTCATTATCTTTTCCCGGAAGTACAATTTTCCGCAGCATCCATGATGTAGAAAAATTATTGTAAAATTCAGTGTATGGAGAGTTTAAATAATTATCTTGTTGCCCAAAATAATAAGTTACACCTTGTTCATCAATAACCTCAAATGCTAAGAGACCTTGCGGTATAATTTTTAAATTATTATTTGATGTCACTGCAACATATTCATCTCCTTCTTTATTTACAAAGAATGTATAGTTTCCGTGTGGTAAATGAACTGTAAAAATATCGTGCTGAGTATCTATCAGTATATCTCTGGACCATCCAGTATGTTTATGGATTGCCTCATAATCATAAACTGATTTTTTACAATAATTAAAATCGATGTCTTGATCTCTTACTTCTAAGGGGAAGTACATATCCGGGCGTCCCATAATAGTACGGGTTATGCGTAACCCCGGCGAAAGAATCCATCCATAACCTGCCGGATATGGATCATCTGTAATTTTAATACCTGATGTATAGTACTGTAAAGTGATCGGTATGCTAAAATCACCAACTTGAATATTGTATAAATCTATTGGAATATTTATGCTTCCAGTAGCTAAATCCGGAGTATAACCTGCAAACTGCCTGAACACTGCTGACGTAGGTGAGGGGGGGATAACTGTATTTACGATAGGCCCAATTTGTGAAGACAAATTTAAGCAGAAGAACTGTATAAACAGAAACGTTATGTATCCTTTTATTCGTTTTTTCATAATTATTTTAGTTAATTTTATTTATTTTTCAATATTCATAAATAACGCTGTCATTATTAATTTTTTCTCTTCCTGCCTGGGCTTGGTAGCCTCAAAACAAAGGGAAGAAATGCGTAGAGGGAGATGTTGGCGCTCTATGTGCGAAACAAGTTTTACCAAATGGATAAATCTGCCGGTTAACGTCCAAGTTCCACAGTATAGATTATACCCTCCTTCCGAATCAATAATTTCAGGAGCATAGTCTACTGTTTTGATATTTTCGGTAACTAGATTTGCTGCGAATAATTGAAGAATACTTCCATCCCCTAATAAAGATTGGACTTTAGAAGGATAATGCTCATTGTTGGTTTTGCTGATGCTACCCGGAACATAATTGGTAAGTTGCTTACTTTCCCAATACAAATCGGCTGTTTGCTTTAGCCCAAACTTCCAGATAATGATTGGAGCTAAAATCAATAAGACGACCAATTTAATAATGCCATTGTACTTTTTCATATTTCTTGTTTTGATACGGTTAGTTGCAATTCAAAATCGAATAAGTTTTCATCTTTCCGTCTGGATAATGATATGACCTCTACTTTATCGAACATATTGTCTTTACTAAGGAATTGAGTGAAAAGAGTAATGCTACCTGGAATATCCGACCAACCTTTTATTATAATGACTTTATTCACAAGCTCCATGTCCTTTTTGGACTTCAACAGATGGTTTGAATGGGATGTGGATGGATAAATGGAAAGCATGTTTAAGGTTAAGTTTTGGGGTATGTATGAAGCTATTCTGTCGGCAACAGATGCCAATGAATAATCTGGAGCTTGGCGATAGAGCTTTAACAAACGGCTAAACTTTTCATCTTCTTTCTGTCGAATATTATCACTTTTCTGCTTTATATTTATGCTAGTGTTCATCGCTGCATTTTCTTGCCTGAAATGGGAGTTAACAAAATAATTTCCTAATAGTAAGAGGAAAAACATAATAAGTACAGGAAGTTGCAACCTATGGTAAAGCGAGTTGCAGAGCATATTGAATTTTTCCGGAGATTTGCGTATTATACGAAATCCCATCTCCTTTTTCCAAAATAGTTCTATCCGTTCTTTTATGGAATAGTTATCCTTTTTCCCTATGAATAAGGTTATCAACGGAATCTGATTTTTTTTCAATTGTCCCAACAGTTCATCCGGAATTTCCCGCCTTACAAAAGAAATAGTTTGTTGACTTTCCTCATTTGTAGTTGTGATATCACAATATAAATCTTTATTTTCCAAAATTCTTTTGATGGAAAGATCGTCATGAGTATAAGGTTTGGTTACGACTTGATTGCCTGTAATGAATAGAAACGCAAGTGAATACTTCCATTTTTCCAATGAGTTCGTTCCGGTATACTCTTTTTGTACAAATGAAGCCTTCCCTTTAGAGATAGCAACCTTATATAGTTTCGTTTCATTTCCTTTATCCGTGGTGCTGACCTCGAATAATAATATTTTTCCTATAATTGGCATAAGTACATAGATAATAGTCGGTTTTATGAAAACATTCAACTTCTGTACTCTCTTTGTTCTCGATGAAGTGCCGAATATCCATTTTAGAATGGGGATACGCGCAATGAAGGGCAATCCGGAACTAATTTTACTTGTCAGGTTTCGTTCTATACCTCCTAATAGTACCATATCCTGGTTCCTTACCTTGATAATGGAATTGAAACTACGGTTTGTCGTACCCGGAGGTGAGTCCTTCAACTCACGTTCGGTAAATTCACTTTGCGATAGATCGACTTTCAACGTGATGCAACTGTCCAAGCTGACATAAGGTAAGATATCCAGTGTCAAGTTAGCTTCCACATTCTTCCATTGGTAAGATTCCGACTGCAACGGGTTTTGTGTACCAATAATATTGGTTTGGCTTTCTTTATAATATTTTGTTTCTCCACTCTTCAAGGTAGCCTTATACCCGTTCAATGTAGAAAGCTTCGGAGTGGAACGAAGCGTTACAATATTATTTTCTTCCAACAGTTTCAAACCGGCGTAAAAGTTAGGCCCAACTTTTCCCAAATTGATAGAACCGAAACCATTGAAAGAGTTAATTAACCTGTTTATGGTATTGGCGTTTAGCGTAAGATCAATCCCCGGACTAAAAGTGCCAATGGAAGTGGCAGCTTCTTTTCCTTTTCCGAAAGAAATACCTGCTTCACGAGTATTTGTATCGCTGGCATCTACAATGATGACATCAATAGATATAAGTGGAACGCTTTTATCTATATCAGTAATAAACGATACCAATTGCATCATTCTGCGCTGATCTCCACTGATGACAAGGCTGTTCAGATCGGGAAAGGTGAGAATTTCAACTCCTTTTTTCAAATCAGCGGGAATGACATCTGAAACTTTGTCTACCGTTCGATATCTCATCGGTAGCACTTTTACCGAACCAAACGGGTTATTGTCATTAGCTTTTGCAAACAGATAAATACCATTCTCAATCCGCCAAGTGAATTCAGTACCCGTAAATAATACTTTCAGGAAGGTATTTATATCTACTTTTTCTACATAAATACCGGTTATACGATCCAAATTGTCGGTAAAAAAGTAGTTTTTCTTAAGCCGTCTACAAATGTCCGTAACAATCACATTGATATTGCTATTAGTAATATGTGCACTAATAAGCCCTAAAGAGTCAATCTTTAGCTCATCAGCGTTAAAACTGAACTTATTTTGCAAAGGCATATTACTTTTACCCTCTTCCGCTTGGAAGAGGGCCCAGGTAGTTTCGTTTTTCTTCTGCGCTATCAATGAATTGACAGCAGCTATGCATTGCACAGCATTCTCTACCGTCATGGCTTTTCCAAAAGAAGAGACTCTGTGTTCAAATAGTTGATTGGGTATAATTATATTAATTCCGGTTTTTCCGGAGAATGTTTTGGCTACGTTAATCAGTTTAGCTCTCGAAAAATCGAAAGATATTTCTTTCCTTTCCGAATCATAGCTCATTCCAATTTCAGGTTCTATAATGGGAGGTCGGTACGGAACAATTGACAATATGTTGCCAACCAATTCTGTTTCTAAGGCATATTCCTTGCAAATGAAATATAGAATATCTATAATTCGAATTTGCTTAAAATTGCATGTAATCAGTTTCTCTTCTCCAATCCGGGGATTAATGTTTAGTCCGCTTGCTTTTGCTATGCTCTTGATAAGTTGGGAAACAGGCATATTACTGATTGAAAAATCCATCTTTTCGGCATACAATGAATCTTGTTTCATTGCCCGATTAAGGTTTTCTTTAAGCATTGACAAGCGCAAAGAATCCGATACTTGAGCTTGTAATCCCTCAATATTCATTAAAAAGAAGAAAACAATGAGTATGATAAATCGTCTTTTCATTCTGTTGAAATTTTAAATAGTGTCATTCATAATGGGCAATACTTCTTCCAAAGAGGTTTGCCCTTGTGCCAATAAAGAAAGAGCTGAATCTTTAAGTGTTGTGATATGCTGTTTCTTGAGATATTCTTCTATATCCAGTTGTTTTTTTCGAATAGCTTCTGCCAGTATGCGGTCTATCCTGATCACTTCATAAATCGCTTTTCGGCCAGAATAACCAGTGTAATAACATTGTTTACATCCCACTGCTCCGTAGTAATGATGATGCGCTTCAAATCCCAAAATGTTTGCGGTTCCTTCATCTATTTGGTATTCTTGTTTACAATGGGGACATAATATCCGGACTAATCTTTGGGCAACGCAAGCTATTAACGTATCTGATATAAGATAAGGATGGATACCCATATCAATAAGACGAGTGATACTTCCCCAAGCGCTATTGGTATGGATGGTGGACAATAATAAGTGTCCTGTCAATGAACTACGAATAGCCATTTCTGCAGTATCTTGATCACGTATTTCTCCTAACATGATAATATCCGGATCTTGACGTAGGAAAGTGCGGAGTGCGTTTCCAAAAGTCAAGCCTATCTCTTCTTTTAATTGCACTTGATTGATACCTTCTAATGTGTATTCCACCGGATCTTCAATAGTCAAAATATTGTTGTCTTCCCTGTTTAGGGTACGTAATGTAGCATAAAGTGTTGTACTTTTACCTGATCCTGTAGGCCCTGTGATCAACACTAATCCATTAGGGTTGGCTATAGACTTACTATAATCATCGTATTGCTTCGCGCTAAATCCAAGATTTTTCAAATCCAATAATTTTTGGTCGCGTGTCAAGAGGCGCAATACAATCTTTTCTCCGTAAATGGTAGGTAGTACGGAAGTACGTACATCAAATTTTTTATTGCCTTTCTCAAATAGAATACGCCCATCTTGCGGAAGACGTTTCTCCGAGATATCAAGGTTCGAAATAATTTTTATCCGGTTTACCAATGCAGGGTAATTATTCTTTTCTATAACATACCTTTCAATCAGCTTACCGTCAATACGCATGCGTACTCTGCATCGGTCTTCGTACGATTCAATATGAATATCGCTGGAATGAATGGAATCGGCTTCTTCAATAAGCGAATTAATGAAATCAGAATCGCCGATGCTGGATATGTTAATCCCCGCGGTTTGTTTGCCTGAATCTCGATAGTATTTGTTATATGTTTTTTCAAAGTCAAGTGGTGGGATGGGAAATACCGATACATTAAATTCAAACAGCACTTTAATTTCTTGTACGATATCCGTATAATTTTGTCCTTCTTTCCCATAGCATTGAAGCTGATCCTCTGAATATTGGTAAGGAATCAGCCCGTAATCTCTTGCTTCCGACGCCGAAAACGATTGAATTACTTCTGTAGATATGTGTTCGTCTATCGTCATAAAGTCATTAGTCTCTGATAAATTAATAATATGAAATAGCAAATACCAAACGCTGATATGAGAGGTATCTCATTGTTTTTTTCTTCAATATGTATGTATCGGCATATCATCCATACTATGAGCGTTAATAATGAAGATATAATTAGAAAATACATGAATTCACGGCAACTAAAATAAGGTGAGAGCAAGAAAATGAAAATAATATCTCCCATGCCTATCACTGTTTTCCGACCAAAACGAATGCGAATATAAAGCCATAAGGCTATACCTATGACGGATAAAGCAAGGACATTGATTATCAAATTTTGGGATACAACTGCCCAGCCTAGTCGATAGGTGCTTAATACAAGTTGCAATACTCCAAATAAGAGCAAATGCCAAAGTAGTACTCTCCGACACCGGAAGTCCCAAACAATCATCGGGAATAAAGAAAAAAGTATGAGTAGTTCCATCGCTTTAATCTTTTGTAACTTCAACTAGTTTTTTATTCTCATCTATTTCCCATACATCATATACTCCGTCTCGATCGAAATCGACAACCGAAGTAGCCGTTGCGCGAAAACCATCCTCACCGGCTTGCACGATTTCTATTAAGTAATTTGCATTACCTCCATCTGTTGTCAGCTTTTGCTGTTCAAAACCGATTTCATCTAATGATGAAGAATATTGGGAATAAGTGTAGAAATAAGTTTTTTCCAGAGAGTGCAGAAATATGAGTTGCTGTTGGGCTTCCACACTTTTTGCTCTCGATATTAGGGGCATAAGATTAGGAAGGGCTATGAGTACCAAAATTCCGATAATTACTATAACAACTAATAATTCTGCTAAAGAAAAGGCTCTTAGCTTGTAATGTGAGTGTTGCTTTCGTTTCATATATTTCAATTTGAAGATGTTTTTACAGAACCCTCAAATTTAAATAGTAGAAATTAGAAATCACGTTAATTCAACGTTACATTTTCGCTATATAATGTTACATTTTACGATCGGAACAATGTTTAATAATTTAATAAATAATTGATTATCTATTGATTAATAATTTTAATGTTAACTCAATGTTACAATTTCCAATTTAATGTTACATTTACGTTAATGCATTGATTTTATTTCTTTACGCTTATATGGACTTGATTTGAATAAAGAAGGGAAAGCCCCCTGTTCGTTTCTATCAATTCTTGCATTAAACAAGACTCCCGCATAGCTGCCATTAACCGGAAGATAATAGCATTCCTTTATATAGGTGGCTCCAGAGACAATTCCGCTAAGTGTTGCTATGCCATCTACATAGAGTAGACCTCCAAAAAATGATTTTCTTTCTTGCCTATAATTGGGTGAGATACGAAGAATATCTTTTTTATCGACAGATCCTTTTATAATTGCATATCCGTTTAATGTGCTACCTGAATTGATTTCAAGGTAAGTGTTTCCACTATTGCCATTTAATAAAACACCTGAAGGATAGCATAATCTGACGTTTTCTTTCAAGATAACTGTGTCACTGGCCATTATTTGCATGGAACCGGTAAATCCCTTTTCTATAGTAACCTTTCTAGCTACAAGGATTACATCAGTCAAGCTAGTCGTTGATGAAATCGTTACTTCATCTGCATAAAGAATTACGTTACCACGCATGGTTAGCTCACCTGTTTTTTCAGCGAGTTTAAAGCATGCTGGATCTTTCATGAAACTATAATAAGTTTGCTGATCATTTATAGAGATAGGCTGTATATTTGCCCTCATCTTATTGCACCAAGCATCTAGCCGACTGGTATAAGCCGAGTCTACTGCAGGAAGCTCACGATCAGACAGATGCATTCGATGTTCTGCGACTGCTTCTCCGGTAAATGGTTTATTCTCTATTTGAATATAATTTATACCATTAAGCGGAGCAAATACAGTGCCATCTATTTTAGTGTTCCCGGCTAACGACAAAGGCATGTCACGACTACTTACCCATAATGCCGCTTTTTGCAAACACTCTAGTTTTCTGCCCATTAAGCGTGTAGTATGATACTTTAAATCGATAGAACTTACATTCACAACTTCATAAAATCCCCAAGGATTTATTTGAAAACGAACTTTTGAAGCATCTTCTTCTTTATATAATTGATATTCACCATTCCCATCCAATCCTTTTGTAAAAGTACTGTCGCAAGAGTAAAGTATAATTGCAGAATTTAAATATTCTTTTCGTTGGCGCTCAGAATAATATCCTGCATACAATAAAGCATTCATATCAAATAACATGAATGTAAAAAGAACCAATAAACAAATTAAAATAGTAACGACCATAACAGTTGGTAATGCCGACCCCTTTATGCATTTCATGCCCAATCTTTATTAATGTGAATAAGCAAATGTAAAGCTTCTACCTAATATAGTGTGATATCCCATAAAATATTAACATTAATGTAACATTAGCACAAAAGAAGTAACGTAATATTAATATTATAATCAAAAAATAGTAAGTATTTTTATCCGATTATAAAAATATAAAATATGAAAAAAAACAAGTATACAATATTTTTTTTATTATTACTTTCTGTTGGCATATGGTGCACGGTTGCGTATCGTATATATGTAACGCTTAAAGATGATAATAATGCAAGCACACCTATAGCTAAAATCGTGAAGAAAGTAAAGAAAGACACTGTTTCACTTTTGCTGAATTATAGAGATCCTTTTCTTGGGGGATATATGCCAGAGAAAGTAAATAGAGTAGAGAGGAAAGTCATTAAGACTCCTAAAAAAGAAACGACAACTACCCTTACTGCAGATATTTCTCCTGATTTTCAATATAAAGGCATTATCCGAATGGGCAAAAGTATTCAGATTTTGCTAAATCGCAACGGTGAAAGTGCGATGTTGAAGCCAAAAGAAAAAGTCGGAGAATTTGTTGTTGCTGAAGTTACAGAAGAAAAGTTGGTTGTAACGCGCAATGGAAAAAAATATAATTTATTACGGCAATAACATCAAATAATAGATGAAGAACAAGCATTTACTACATACGCTTTCCGGCTCCACACTATTAGAAACCATTACTGCATCGGTAATCTTTATGATTATTTTTGTTTTGGCAATGGATACACTTACCCGCCTCATGGTGTATGACAATGAAGATGCAGACTACTTACTGATTGAAACGGATTTAAATAAATGCCGCAGACAGATTTGTATGAATGATGTTACTCCCGATGAAGACATCCATGAATATGAATGGGGGAGAATAGACGTAAAGATTTCCACATACAAAGAAAATATTTATCAAATAGAAATGATTGCAACGACTAATAAGCAGCATCGACAAATTCGCTTTCACTTTCTCAAAGCCAATGAATAAAAAGAAACTATCGATATATGTAAAAAGCGTTCACCTCTTTCGCAAGTCATTGTCAGGAGTGACTCTAACCGAAATATTGGTCGTAATGATCCTGTCGGGTATCCTATTTCTTTTCTTATTTGATGGACTAAATATGATTAATACATACGAACAGCTCACTCGCGGAAAATTAGAGGGCAAAATAGAATTATTGAATGGACATCATACACTTAATCTTCTTTTAGAGAAGACTGATAGTATAAAAAAGGAGGGGAATGATCTTTTATTGTTCAATTCTGAAATGAAAATAACACGTATTCTCACAGACAGTAATTTATTAATATTATATAGAGATGCTGACCATATGGATACACTCTTCACCCACCTTAAATCCATAAAATCTCATATCTTATCGGATAATACACAGTCCGTTGATTCTATCTATGTGTCATTACTGATCGGAAGAGATACTCTGCTGTTGAGTTATGGGTTACCTCCTAATAACGGTTTTAATTTGAACAATAAACCCTTGGATTATGACACTGAATACTAAAAATCGTGTGATAAACGACACAAAAAAACACCTTCTTTTTTCACAACTTCATTCGCTCTTGAAAGCCGGGTTAAGTTTTAGCCGTTCATTTGAGTTATTGATACAAGGAGAAAAGAATCAAAAAGGAAAAGACCTTTTGAAGTCAATCTATCAACATGTTCTCATTGGAAATGAATTTTGGAAAAGTATGGAGTTGACAGACGCATTTACCGAACTGGACTGTGGCGTAATTCGTATAGGCGAGGAAACCGGAAAGTTAGATCAGTCACTGATTTTTCTTTGCGATTATTACCATAAAAAGAATGAGCAACGTCGTATGCTTATAAGTGCTTTAAGTTATCCTGTCATCATTGTAGTGGTAGCCATGCTAGTACTTTTCTTCATGATAACGGTGGTAGTGCCCATGTTTGAGCAAATTTATGCCCGTATGGGAGGACAATTACCCGAAATAACGGCGTTCATGCTGAAGATCTCAGCTCATTTCCCAATCACATTCTTATTATTCTTTATACTTGTTTCTTCCTTTTTTATAATAAAACAAATGTATGGCAAAACGGATAGATACAGGCAAATTACTTCCTCTTTGCTTCTGCATATTCCTTTAATTGGTAGTCTTATCAAAATACACTATCAGGCACAATTCTGCAAGCTCCTTTA
>JGI20225J20221_1003502_pt1 | contig 14836 bp, 18 predicted proteins | sample BioMet4_FD_20221 | JGI IMG/M metagenome (IMG submission 20221) | reverse complement strand
CGTCAGAAGGAGATACACATGAGTATCCATATGACGTAAAACGAATACAATTTGCGAATGTCTATGGCACAAGAGCAGAAGGAATACAATTTCTTGCAGATTCATTAAAGGAATGTGCTTTCTTGATTTCCTATGAAGGACCTGTTGACTTGCTTGGTATGGGAGACTCTATCTTCGGACACTTTGATCCACTTACCAAGAAGATCCAAATGGCATCTGGGAAAGGATTGGTGCGCGTTGTGAACATGGTCAAAGCAACAGCACTGTGCATTCCAGATACTGCGTTAGGCTGTGGCTTTGTATGTATCTGTGAATCCAAACCTGAGAAAATCAGCTGGATGCTGCAGGAAGCAGCAAAACTAGTTACAGCATCAGATCAATTAATTGAAACGTATTTCCGTACATTTGGAAATTATACAAAAGAAGGGTTTAAGGACTAAAGAAATGGAATTTGAAAATATTACATATTCACATGAGCACATGGTCATTGATCTGACAAAAGGGAAAAATGATCCAGACTGTTATTTGAATGTTTATGAAGATGCTCTGGATGAATTCAAAGGATTGTACAAAAAGGGTGTCCGCCGTATTGTAGATTGTTCCAACAGAGGAATGGGTGTTGACTGGGAAACAAATAAGAAAATAACAGCAGAAACAGGAATTGAAATCATCAATTCAACAGGCTTTTATAAAGATCCATTTCTTCCTGAATATGTTCCTGAGAAGTCTGTGACAGAATTGTCTGAGATCATGATTGATGATATTCATCATGGTGCTAAAGTAATCGGTGAAATCGGCACTAGTAAAAATGAATGGACAGAAAATGAACATAAGGTATTTGAGGCTGGTGTGCTTGCACAGCGGCAGACAAATGCAGTTATGATAACTCATACAACTCTAGGTACATTAATGAAGGAACAGGTTCAATTCTTTGAAGAAAATCAGGTGAATTTGAAAAAGGTAATTATCAGCCACGTTGCACTGGCAAATGATCTTGGCTCAATTGAAGATATTCTGCATGCTGGTGTCAATGTTGCATTTGATACAATCGGCAAGATCAAGTATCTGCCGGATGAAGACAGAATCAGATTCATGAAGTACTTAATTGAACATGGATATGAAAAACAGCTTCTCATGTCAATGGACTTTACAAGAAAGAGTCATTTAAAGAAGAATGGCGGACCAGGTTATGCATACCTGATTGATACTTTTGTGCCTGAGCTGCTGCAGGCAGGTATTACAGAAGATTCACTAAGACAAATAATGTGTAAGAACTTCACAGAAATCATGGAGGCATAATATGAAAACATATCCATTAAAATCAATCTCTTTAGAGGAAGCTAAGAAAAAGCAGTTCCGTATGGTTGATGAAATTACCAAGGAATTCTCTGGCGCAGATTTTTTAAGCACAGGTGATCTTGGCGTTGTAAGAGGATTAAATAAACCAGTATATGCTGGGAAAGTAGAAAGAGTTGTTGCATCGTTCTTTCATGCAGAGAAAGCACTTCTGGTAACAGGTTCTGGCACAGGCGCTATTCGCTGGGGTCTGATGGCGATGATGAAACCTGGCTCTACATTATTGGTTCATTCAGCGGCAATCTATCCAACAACACAAGTGACGATAGACGGTATGGCTCTGCGTATAGTAAGAGCAGACTTCAATCATTTAGATGACATTACAAAAGTCATGAAAAAGCATCCTGAAATTGAAGGAGCACTTGTACAATATACAAGACAGTCGTTAACAGATAAGTATGATATGAAAAAAGTCATCCAGTGTATTAAATCTTGCCGTGATATTCCTGTAATCACGGATGATAATTACGCTGTAATGAAAGTTAATAAAATCGGTGTTGAGTTAGGCGCAGACGTTTCAGCTTTTTCTTGTTTTAAACTGCTTGGACCTGAAGGAGTTGGCCTGATTGTTGGTAAAGCATCTATTATTGATGCCATTGAAAAAATGAATTATTCAGGCGGCAGTAAAGTGCAGGGTTGGCAGGCAATGGAAGTTCTGCGCGGATTAGTCTATGCACCGGTTTCTTTAGCAATTCAGGCAGAAGTGAATGAGGAATTAGTCAAGCGTTTGAAGAGTGATGGAATACCTGAAATCAAGAATGCTTTCTTAGCAAATTCTCAATCAAAAGTCCTGCTTGTTGAATTCAAAGAAAATATTGCCCGTGAAGTTTTGAAAGAAGCAGAAAAGCGCGGAGGACTGCCAAATCCAGTTGGTGCAGAATCAAAGTATGAAGCAGTTCCTATGTTTTACCGTGTTTCAGGAACGTTCCTAAAAACAGATCCAACCTTGGAAGATAGAATGATCCGTATTAATCCAAATAGAGCTGGCGCAGATACAATCATTCGTATCTTGAAGGAAAGTATCAAGGAGGCTAAGGCATGTTCCTCCAAAAAGTAATAGAAAAAGATTCTGAACTAATCAATACAGTGTTTGCGTATCATCAAAGGGGATTGATCCTCCCGGATACATATGTTGTTGATATGGATTCTCTGCTGAGCAATGCAAGGATTATCAAAAATAGAGCAGATCAGGAACACATAGATTTATATTTTATGCTCAAGCAGTTAGGCAGAAATCCGGAAATAGCTAAAAGATTGATAGAAATTGGCTATAAAGGTGCTGTCGTTGTTGACTGGAAAGAAGCACAGGTCATGATGGCACATCAGATACCAATTGCCAATGTGGGTCATTTAGTACAGCCTCCGACAGCGATGGTACAGCAATTGGTTGATTACGGATGCGAATATTTTACCGTGTATTCATTGGAGAAAATTGAACAGATCAATCAAGCTGCTAAAAAGTCAGGGAAGATCCAGAAGATCCTTCTGCGTGTCACAGATGATGCAGATATGATCTATAGCGGACAGACAGCAGGCTTCAGTCTTGCCGAAATTCCTTCATTAAATGACAAAGTAAAGCAATTGAAGAATGTCATTATCGCTGGTGTAACTTCTTTCCCTTGTTTTTTATATTCTGAAGATACAAAGGATATTGAAGCAACAAACAATTTAAATACACTGTTGGAAGCTAAGAAGATATTAGAGTCATTAGGCTACCAGGACTTAAACATCAATACACCGAGTACTACATGCAGCAGGACTTTAAAAAAAATGGCAGAATCTGGATCAACAAGCGGTGAACCCGGTCATGGATTGACTGGCACAACACCACTGCATGCATCTACAGATTGTGCTGAGATTCCATGCGTTGTGTATTTGAGCGAAGTTTCTCATAACTTTGAAAAGCATGCTTATATCTTTGGCGGCGGCAATTATCGCCGCGGGCATATTCAAAATGCTTTAGTAATGCCATNNATCAATGATTCACAGTACGCAAAAGTAGAATCACCAAATCTAGACAGCATTGATTATCATTTTGGACTCGACAGAGAATTTCCAGTCGGAAGTACAGTTATTATGGCTTTCCGGTTCCAGATCTTTGTGACAAGAAGTGATGTATGTCTGATTGAAGGAATACATCAAGGAAATCCACATATTATCGGACTGTACAGCAGCCTGGGAGAGGCAAAGAAATGAATGGACGTTTTATTGTAATTGTATTAGATGGTTTTGGTGTTGGTGCTATGCCTGATGCCGCAACAGCACGGCCAGGTGATGAAAAGGCAAATACTTTAAGAAGTATTTTAAAAGATCAGCCGAATTTGAAACTTCCTACATTGGAAAAGTTAGGCTTGATGAATGCATACGGCAGTGAAAGCGAATGTATGAAGTTTGTGCCACATGCAAATTATGGCCGCAGTGAATTGATGCATTTCGGTGCAGATACTTTCATGGGCCATCAGGAAATCATGGGCACACTGCCAAAAAAGCCGGATGTTCATCCATTTCAGCAGAAGGTTGATATTGTTGCGGAACATTTAAAGAAGGCTGGGCATAAGGTACAAATCATTGAAAAACAGGGACTGCGCTATGTTCTTGCGGATGATTATGTTACCGTAGCAGACAATTTGGAAGCAGACCTTGGAATGTGCTATAACGTGACAGCACCGCTGGACTATATTTCTTTTGAAAAGGAATATGAGATTGCAGAATGTGTGCGCGAAGTCGTGACTGTTGGCCGTGTCATCGTGTTTGGCGGAACAGGAAATAACATGCAGGATCTTTGGAATGCTGAAGAGATTCGACAGGGAAAGTTCATTGGAATTGCTTCAGCGAAATCAAAGTCATATATGCAGGGATACCAATGCCGCCATTTGGGTTACGGTGTCGACAAAAATGTACAGGCACCTACGATTTTGACGAATGCCGGAATTCCTGTAACATTGATTGGCAAAGTTGCTGACATTGTTGCCAATGATAACGGAAAATCTATTTCGTGTGTACCTACACCGGAAGTGATGGACATTACACTGAAGGCTGTAAAGGAAATGTCGTATGGCTTCATTTGTACGAATGTACAGGAAACAGATCTGGCCGGTCATTCACAAGATAGTTCGAGATATGCTGAAGTTCTTTTACAGGCAGATGCTGGGCTTGCAAGAATACTGCCATTACTGAATGAGAATGATGTATTGATTGTTCAGGCAGACCATGGTAATGATCCAGATATAGGCACCAGTAAGCATACAAGAGAATGTGTTCCATTACTGATCTATCGCAAGGGTCTACAGGATGCACATGTTGGCACACGTAAAACCATGTCAGACGTCGGCGCAACTTGCTGTGATTATTTCAATCAAAAGAGTCCGGAGAATGGGACATCATTTCTTCAGATCATCGGTGGAAGACCGCAAAATAAGTGAATTGATCAGGCAGGGGAATCCCTGCCTTGTTTTATGTTGTATACTAAACGCTGAAGGAAAGACTATGTGGTAGTAAAAAAGAGACAATGTTTGGAGATGGGCGGGTCTTGGTTGGCGCCGGATAGAAAGGAGAATCAATAAAAGGGTCCTGTGTTTTTATGCGGCAGTGCTAAGTCCCCGAGATATATGGATGATTTTGAAAACTTGAAGAATTAAGTCGATAAAGTTGTATGAGATTCTTGATTTGCGCGTATCCGCTTATGAGGTTGAAACGCATTCCGGAATTCCCATCTTGCCAGGAGTTTCGATATAAAACGTATTAAGCGGTAGAAGATGCCATGGGAAGATGGATTGATTAGCTCACCAGAGGCATTGCCCACAGACTTAAGATGCAGAAAGAAAATCCAAAAATTGGGAATAAGAAGGAATATATGCGCCAAATCGTGATCAGCAATAGTGATGTTGGAATAAGCGTTCAGCATATTAGAAGTTGATTCCAACAGGAAGCATTTACCTGTTTTTGTGTTTCATTGTGGCTACTGGGAAAGACAGAAGCGGTGCGTGTCGCGATGAATTTTTCTGCTGGTATTGAGGTGTGCTGCGGAAGAAGATGTGCATGAAAGATTATTTGTCGTTCAAAATGAGTCTTTTCCGTGAAGAAAATCGATACAGGCAAGAAAACCACCCATGCCAGAAACAACTTTTGGGCGAGATCCATCTTATAGGGATGTCTGTTTAGCAGAAAATGGTGTATTGCCATCGAAGGCCGATTGCTATTGACATATATAAAAAAGAAACGTTACAAGTAGTATNCTGGCTTCCAATGAATCTTTTATTAGAAAAATCAAAATGGCAGAAACCATCAATGCCGAAGAGCTCCGTAAAGATCCATCTTATAGAGACNTTCTGTTGGCAGAAAATGGGGTTTTGCCATCAAATGGNAGATTGCTGCTGAACAGTATAAAAGAACGTTACAANAATTTGAATGAATACTTGAAAATAGAGTACAATCTGAATCAAAATGATATTGCGGAGATTCGCAATAGACTATTACAAAACTGATTCGTTTTTATAGAAATATAAGAATGTATACAAAGGTGTATTGAGAATGCTCCGGGAACAATTGAGTGGGAATAGTTCATTTTTCATGGAGCGAGAAGACTATATGCATGCTGAACAAGTAATGAAAACAATTGGTCAATGCAAAGCTGAAGAGCTCAAGTTCATTGCAAATAGTAGCTATGATTCCATTGCTTTGAAAGGGCACCACTACCAAGAAGAATTACTGAATCGAATCACAAAGAAGGATTATGAACCGCAAAAAGGATATTACGAACTTATCCTTAGCTATATCTATTTGAACATGCATGATCAGACAAATGCAGTGAAGTATAAAGAATATAGTGAACAGGATATAAAGAATACACAGAATGTCATGCAGGTAATTGACCAGAAATAAAAAGTAGTTCATTGCGAACTGCTTTCGTTTAAAATCCGATTCATTTTGTCAGTCAATAGCATGACAAATGTAATTTGAGCAAAGTTTGATTCAATTTCATACGGGTAGTTCAGCGAATGCCAAGTAGGCATGACGACATTCTCATTCACTTTATTCGAAAATGGATGCCGTGCGGTATTAGAAACAAGCACCATGTACGGCAAATTTTCTTCTGGCGTATCATCGACTAATGAGAAGAAGTCAGCGTGGCTGGCATTATAGGCAGAAAATAGAACAACCATATCATTTTTACCAATGACATGAAGATATTCAATTTCTTTTGATGGAATCATGTAAAATGCTTTTTGACGGTAGGTTGTCAGTCGCAATGCAAGTAATGACGCGGCAATGTCGCTGGCACCATAGCCAGAGACATAAACAGTATCAGCATGGATGATTTTCTTCGCTAATGCTTCCAGGGTATCAGGCGTAATGATTTGACCAATTCTCCTGACAAAATCAGAAAGATAGTAACTGAAGTCCTGCGAGGATTCAACACCTTGTACTTCGGGCGGTCTGTTGTATGCAGCTACCGCCATAGACATACGGAAATCCGAGAAACCGGTATAGCCTAGCTTCTGACAAAATCGGCTAATGGCACTTTGTGATATATCATATCTGGCCGCAATTCCATCGGCTGTTGAAGCTGTAAATGAATACGGATCATTCTTAATAATCTCATACACTTTCATTTCCTTAGGGGTGAAAGTGCTTTTCTTTTCTTCCATTTCTTCCCAAATATTCATAGAGATGCCTCCTTTGATATTATATGATTCAGCGAATGAATGATTCATTCATTATGCTTATTATCATATATTTGGTAATGAAATTACAGTCATTTGATATAAAAAATGCCTTAAAAAAGCCAAATATTCTTAATTTTCAAAATTTATTGAATGAATTATTCAAAAAAGTGTTGAATGAATCATTCATTCGTGCTAAAGTTCAGTGGTGAGATGTAAGCGCTTTAGTCTTTAGACTCAGAATTTCAATCGATGGGAATTCTGAACAAGCGAAAGAAGGTGACTCTGATTAACAGCATTATGTTCACGAGTGAAAAGATATCCGACAGGATATTACGAATTCGGGACGGCAGCGATGTTTGCGAATATTTGGTTCTAGGTGAGAAGAGAGCCGCATTAATCGATACGGGATATGGTATTGGCAATTTGAAGGGATATGTTGAATCGCTGACAGATAAGCCATACGACGTATTTGTGACTCACGGACATGTGGATCATGCATCCGGTACAGCTCAATTCAGCAGTGTGTATATGAACCATGAAGATCTTGATCTATACAAAGAACATACAACCATTGATTTTCGAAAAAAAATATTAGCAGATAGCATTGGAAATTTTGCAGATACTGAATTTATCGCACAGCGTACTGAACCACTCAAGGAGTTAAAGGATGGCATGGTGGCAGATCTTGGCGGCGTGAGCTTGAAGTTTATTCAAGTCCCAGGACATACCCATGGAATGATGGTCCCTATTTGTATTGAAGAAAGAACGGCGTTCTTTGGAGATGCATGTGGTGTCGGTGTACTGCTGATGTTGGAAGAGTCGCTGACGGTTGAAAAGTATTTGGCAAGTTTAAAGAAGCTTCAGAGTTATGAACCACTCTATGATAAAGTCCTCAGACAGCATGGCAGCTGTGAATCAACGCTACATGTATTAGAGGACAATATTGAGAACTGTGAAAAGATCCTTGCTGGAACCGATGCACATATCTCATCAAAGATGATGGGCCATGTCTGTTACTGGGCATGTCCTGTGAATGAAAATGGGCTTCGAACGGACGGCAGGGAAGGAAACATTCGCTATACTGAGGATCACATTCGCTGATCCTTGCGGCAAAGTAAAAGGAGATATTGAATATGAAAGCTGATGGATTTATTGGATTCCGTGTAGATGATCGAATGATTCATGGTATTGTTGCCACACAATGGGTACCACAATTAAAAGCCACTCGTGCAATGGTAATTGATAATGCTGCATCAACAAATGAAATCATGCGGCAGTCAATGAAAATGGCTTGTCCTGCCGGAGTTGCGTTGTCGGTTATTGATATCGATAAGGCAGTTGCAAATATCTCCGTACAGAAATACGCATCACAAAAAGTCTTCTGCGTGTTCCGCTCAATTGAAACCGCATATAAAATGTGGAAGGCTGGTGTTGAGATTCCAGCACTCAATTTAGGAGATATCACACAGAACAGCGGAGAAACCACAGTACTAGGAAAAACAGTCCGCATCAATCCGGAAGAAAAGAAAATGCTGAAGGAAATGAATGATGCTGGCGTCAAAATCACAGTGCGTTTCTCTATCAGTGATCAAGAAATAAATGTAGCAGATTTACTGAAGTAATAATAAAAAATAGGAGGAGCAAAATTATGTTTACACCGCTTCAAATCATATTGTTAGCGTTGCTTGTAGGTGTTTATACATGGCAAAAGTATAATCTTCAAATGTTAATGTATGCCTCTGTAGTTTTAGTAGGTGTTATCACTGGTCTGATCATGGGAAATTTACAGGTTGGTATGGTCGTCGGCGGAACATTATGTTTGATGAGTCTTGGCCTGTTTGGCGCTGGTGGATCCAGTGTTCCAGAATACAGTGTTGGCTGTATTGCCGGTACTGCATTTGCAATTGCCATGAGGCAGTCTGGTCAGGAAGCTGTTACTACAGCTATGACAATTGGTATTCCAGTCGCTGCATTAGGTACTGAATTGGATGTACTTGGTAAGACTTCTGGTTCGTTCTTCGTCCACAAGATGGAAGCATGCTCAGATAAAAAAGACTGGAAAGGCATGGGCCGCTGGATGTGGGCTTCCCAGATTCCTTTCATTGGTTTATGGGTACTGCCAATGATCCTGCTGACAACGGTAGGTTCTACTTATGTGCAGAGCTTCATTAATGCAATCCCAGCTTGGCTAAATGGCGGCTTGACTGTAGCTTCTGGAATGCTTCCTGCATTAGGATTTGCAATTCTGCTGCACCAGCTCCCAATGAAGAAGTATGGTTACTTCATTCTGTTTGGATTCGTACTAGCTGCATATGCAAATCTGAGCATTCTCGCAATCGCTATGCTTGGCGTAATCGTCTGTGTATTCATCTATCAGATGAAGGAAGAGAACGACAAGCGTACTGCTGTTGCAACTGCTGAAGTTGGAGGAGATAACGAAGATGAGTGAGATTAGTGAAAAAGAGATCCAGGAAAATGAAGTAATCTTAACGAAGAAAGATTTGAAACAGGTTCTGACTCGTTATGTAATATCTCGTCAGACATGCTTCAACTATGAAACAATGCAGTCTGGACCATGGGTATGGTCAATGCATCCTGCAATGAAGAAGATCTACAATGATGATGATGTTCTGGCTGAAAAGTATAGAAGTTACTTCAAGTTCTTCAACTGTCATCCTTGGTTTGGCCAGCTGATTCTGATGTCCAACCTTGCAATTGAATCAACAAAGGTACAGGAATCAACAGAAACAGCATTGAACGTACGTACTTCTTTGATGGGACCTTTAGCAGGACTTGGTGATGCAATTGTTTGGGTATTGCTGCCAACAGTCACTGGTGCTATTGCTGGTTATCAGGCACAGAATGGCAGCCTTGTCGGTCTGCTGATTGCCTTATTGGTCAACATTGCATTGTGGTTCGTCTTCTGGAATCTTTCGTTCCCTGTCTACAAGCAGGGTGTTAGCTTCATTACTTCAAAAGCTGGCTCTTTGAGAAACCTGACAGAAGTATGTTCTATCCTTGGTATCATGATTCTTGGTGCCATGGTCGCTACAACAGTCAATGTAACATTCGCTGCTTCTTGGACAGTCGGTGATCTGACGCAGAATCTAAATGATCTGTTGAATACGATCATACCGCACTTTGGCAACGTATTGACAGTAGGTATCCTTTACTGGGCATTAGGAAAGCCTAAGATGAAGTCCAGTTATCTGATCTGGATTGTCATTATTGCAGCTATTGTTCTTGGCGGCATTGGTTTCCTTGGCTAAGTTGACGCAAAACGGAAGGCATCGGTTCATCCGGTGCCTTTCTTAAAATATTGAAACACGGAATATCAGGAGAAATCATGAAAATATTGTTAATCAGCCATGGAGATCTGGCAGCCGGAATGTGCAGTACAATCACGAATTTTTTTGGTGCATCTTCAGTCAGTTCTGCCTGTGTGACATTGGACCGAGGCACAGATGACCTTACCGATAAGATGGATGGTTATTTAAAGGAATGGGAGGGAGAGCAGGTCGTTATCTGTTCAGACCTTAAAGGCGGCAGTGCAAATCAGACGGCATATAAATATTTAGAGAGACCGAATACATATCTGATTTCAGGCATGAATCTTGCTTTGATTCTGCAGCTGATCATGGAACAGCAGGTCAGTGAAGAATCACTTCGGACAATGATTGACAGTGCAAAACAAGATATGGTCTTGATCAATGATCTTTATAACCAGGCTTCTTCCGAAAGTAATGAAGATGAGTAAGAACATATTAAAGGGTATTTAAGACAGGGGGATGATGTAAAGTGTCAGTTTTTGCGAATGTTACCATGAGATCAGTCATCCTGGATATGGATGTAAAAATACAATTGAGCCTGCCTGAAAACAGACATCAGACGGATGATTTGCAGGGCAGGAAGTATCCGATTCTATATATTCTTCATGGCTATAAGGAAGACTGCAGTACATGGATGAATTTTTCAACATTACCTCTTTTAACGAGAGATTTAGATTTAATTGTTTGTACAGTTTCAGAATCCAACGGTTTCTATATAAATCAAAGTTGCGGTTTTCGAACATTTGATTTTCTTACGAAAGAATTGCCAGTCAAATTGAAGAATTTTCTGCCAATCAGTGACCGCCGAGAAGATACGTATGTGATGGGTGAATCCATGGGAGGTTATGGCACACTTCGTTTAGCACTTGGGGCACCTGAGGTCTATGGACATGCATGCGTGCTTTCGGGCTGCCCAATGGATTATGACAGATTGACATCGCTTGATCCGAATCATCGGATGCATGCATATTTAGGCTCGAAGTCTGAATATGAACAAAGTGATAACAATATTTACAATTTGATTGATACGCTCAACCATAACAGCAGAAATAAACCAGAGATACAGTTGTACTGTGGTACAGAAGATCCGCTTTATCCAGACTGCAGAAAGTTCTCAGAATACATGCTTTCCAACGGCAAAGATTGGAAGTTTACTTCCAGCTTCTCCCATGGAAAACACGACTTCTATTTCTGGAACAGTGTTCTGCCAAAGGCCTTAAAAGGATTTGGATTTGATATAGATATCGTTGATGCAGCAATTTAAGAAGAAGGCGATATAGATGAAAATTGCAGAAGTCATCACAAGAGTAAAACAGTATCATAGAGGCATCTTCAAGGGTCAGAAGATTGATGAAAAAACAACCAGAGATCAAATCCTCTATGGAGATCCATCTTTAGAATGCACGGGAATTGTAACAACAATCTATGCATCTCCTGAAGTCATAAATAAAGCGGCTGAACAAGGTGCCAATCTGATCATCTGTCATGAAGCTTGTTTCTGGAATCATGGCGACCATACAGACTGGCTTCGTGAGGCCGGCAATACGACATTTGCAAAAAAGACGGAGTTACTAGATGAATATAAGATTACTGTATGGCGTGACCATGATTATATTCACAGCGGCATTCCAATGGAAGGCATGCCGGAAGGCTATACCGATGGTATCTTTTATGGCTTTGCGAAGGAGATTGGTTGGGACAAGTACATCATTAATGATCTTGCTAGACCAGTTCTGTACGAGATTCCTCAGACAACTGTGTCTGAGATTGCAGACAAGATGCTCAGAGCGTTCCATCTGACAGGTTTCAAAGTCATTGGAAATCAAAATGCAAAAGTGAATAAGGTGTGGATACCTGGACATATCATGGAAGGCAATCCACATTCTAATGAGATGATCTCATATATTCAGGATAATGACATTAATTTAATCCTGCCTCTTGAACTCATCGATTTTACAGTAACAGAATATGTAAGGGATAGTGCATTTCTTGGCGAGAACCGAGCAATTATCTCAATGGGTCATTTTAACTTGGAAGAGCCAGGGATGAGATATTTGTGTACCTATCTAAAAAATGCAATTGGACAGGATATCTCATGCACATTTATACAGGCCGGTGATATGTATCAATATATTATTCGATAAATAATCATTATTTAAAATGTGAAATTGATATTAAATGCCACTCGTATTGGAAAAGAGAAGAAATAATCTTTCTTCTCTTTTTGATTAAATCAAATCTAACGTTCCTTTGTTTTGATACTAGCACACTTTTAAATGTCATGAATAAAGGTGTTTTAGGTGTAAAACATGTTCCATTTCCAAGGCAATTATTATATGCGATGAAGAATAGAGCATAAGTATGAATTAAGGAAAGTACTCAATCATCTCTACTAACGAAGACACTCGATCATACCTGAGAATCAATTTCTTTTATACTGCATTTGATGCTCTGTTTTTTAGTTCTTTTTGATTCAGTATTACATATCCTTTTACCGTTTTTGCCAATATTCTTTCTTTGCATAATTGATCCAATAATCGGAATAAATGTCTATAGCTTACACCAATGGTTGAGGAAACATCACTCATGACATCACGAAACATTCCGTTTGTTGTATGATTTACAATATAAAAACATAAGCGATCTTCAGCAGAGCTTAAGGCAGAACGGACGTAATTCTGTTCACTGCGAAGCAGTTTGTTTGAAATGGCTTTACCGACAGCATTGGAAAAATTAACATTTGTTTTCACTTCTTGAAGAGCGTACTGCCATTCAATATAGATTCCTTCTACATCTGATACAGCTCTCGAAGAGGCATTCGCCGCTCTTTGTTCCATGATCAATTCCACTTCTCCAAGCATTCCTTCCGATAGATAAAAGCTTAAAATAAGGTCTTTCCCCTCCGGATTTGTCCGATATATTTCTACTGTTCCGTGGATCAGAATGACCAGCCCGTGAAGGGAAGAATCTTGATCCGTGATCTTCTCACCCGAGTCATAATGAATACCGATGCATGCGGACGGGGATACAGGAATGATATTATATTTTGCGAGAATGCCAAGCTCCGATTTTGTCAGATTACGTGTTTTCATGATAAGAACAGTGTAGCAGATTTTTATTCTTGTAGGACATATGTCCTACTTTTTTTCTGCGTTTGTTTGCTATGGTGTCCATGGAGGTGATGAAACATGAATTCTATCTTGGCATTTGTCATTGGAATCATTATTGCATTAATGGTATTAGCTAACGGCAGTCTGTCTGCTGTATACGGTGCATATCTATCTTTAATCATTATTCACAGCATTGGTATCATGGCTTCACTGGTGCTACTTATTAGTCAGAAAGAGAAGAAAAAAATTCTGCATCAAGGATCAATCTGGATATATCTAGGCGGGGCAGCAGGAATGTTGACAATTCTATTTAATAATGCCGCTTTTGGAAAAATTACTGTCACAAGTATCTTAGCATTATCTCTGCTTGGCCAGACGCTCATGTCGTTAATAATTGATTTCTTTGGACTGTTCGGAATGAAAAAACAGCCGATATCGAAAACAACAATCATTGGGCTCATGTTCTCAGTGATTGGAATAGTTGTCATGGTAGATTTTTCAGCTGTTCAAAAAGTCAATGCATTGCTGTACTCAATCTGTTCTGGTTTTACTGTTGTCATTGCAAGGACGTTGAGTGCTGCGCTTTCAGAACGTGCTGGTCCGATTGAAGGCTCTCTTGTTTATTATTTCACCAGCTTGATCGGAGCAGCTGTCTGTTTCGTATTCTCATTATTACAGGGCAGTGCTGTTTCATTTCAATGGTCTCCATCCGTGTGGATCTATTTTGGAGGAATTCTTGGTGTGGCAATGGTACTCCTTCAGAATATTGTGGTACCACGTATTTCTTCATTCCAAATGACACTTGTTGCCTTTTTAGGACAGATTTTCACTGGAGTGGTCATCGATATGCTCCAAGGTGCAAACTTTCTTGATCGTTCTTTTATCGGAGGAATTGTGATATCTGCAGGTATGTTGTTGAGCATTGCACTGGAATATACCGGCAACCATCCGCACCGTTTCATACAAGAAGAGAGGAAATAAAATGCTGCGATTCATGTATAGGACATATGTCCCATATATTTCAATAGCAATTGAATAGAATGAGATTGTATTAAAAAAGAGAAGAGTTCGGTCAAGGAGGGAATCATGACATACTACGATGAAGTAAAAAAAGCTGCCGATTACATTTTATCAAAAACAACAAATAGACCTGAAATTGGTATTGTATTGGGAAGTGGACTGGGTTCGCTTGTTGATTCGATTACGGATCAATGTGTTATCCCTTATACAGACATTCCAGGATTCCCACATTCACATCTTCAAGGGCATGCAGATCAATTGATTATTGGAAGAATTGGAGGTCATATCGTTGCTGCAATGCAGGGACGCTTCCATTATTATGAAGGATTTACGATGAAGGAATTGTGCTTTCCAA